>Ga0075366_10000109_pt1 | contig 33606 bp, 31 predicted proteins | sample EndMethybrTD3031_FD_72351 | JGI IMG/M metagenome (GOLD analysis project Ga0075366, IMG submission 72351) | Populus endosphere microbial communities from Tennessee, USA - Endosphere MetaG P. TD hybrid TD303-1 | ecosystem: Host-associated > Plants > Roots > Endosphere | place: USA: Tennessee...
TCCCGGCACACACGAGGCAATCATCTCCCGCGAAACCTGGGACGCCGCACGCTCGCTTTCCGCGGAGCGAAAGAGGAAGCTGCCTCACAGCAAACAGACCGACCATTTTCTCCCCGGGCTTCTTTGGGACAGCCTTGGCCGGCGCATGCTGCTGACCATCGAAAAGGATCGCGGGCGCCTTTACTACTATTACAGCTCGAGCAACGCCTTGTGGTCACAGCGCGAGAGTAGGAGGCAGTATCGCTCGCATGCCGCCAGGCTTGACGCATTGGTCGTCGCCGCGGTCGCGAACTTCCTGTCCGATCGGGAGAAGCTGAGATCGGCCTTGAAGAGTTTGGGTGTCTACGGCCCCGAACTCGACAAGTTGAGCATCAAGGGTGCCGCGGCAGCCGAAATCCTCAGCTGCGCGCCAGCCGCTGATCGGCCGGAATTGTTCCATGCCCTCGTCGAAACCATTGAGCTTGGCGAAGACCATATGTCGATCACTTTCCGGTCGGTCGAACTCCGGCGCTTCCTGCTGTGGGGCGGCACTGCGAAGTTCCGCGGCCGCCCGGCGGATTGGAAATGGAGCGATGCCAGATACGTTCTTGAGATCGCTGTTCGCGCGGTGTCGGCGCGGCGGACGCCCGTACTCCACATTCGCCCCCGCGAAGAGTCGGCGCATCAACATCTCGACTCAAAGCTGGTTCGGCTGATTCAGGACGCGCGGCTGGCCCAGCAAATGGTCGACACCCAGCGTGATCGGACGATGAGCGAGTTGGCAGCGGAATTTGGCCGTCGAAAAGGTCACTTTGCGAAACTGGTCCGCCTGAATTACCTCGCGCCTGACATCGTCACGTCAATCCTCGACGGAACCCAGCCGCCTACATTGACGAGGGAAGTTCTTTACAATGCTGACCTGCCCCTGGACTGGTCCCTCCAGCGCAGGTTGTACGGGTTCCCGCCGGTAGAGCGCACGCTGAGTGTTCAGGATCGGCCTGCGTTTGGAGATGGGCTCAGGCCTTCAGCGGCTCTGGGCATCTGCGGCTAGCAAAGGCGAATGCCAAGGCGACGAGAAGCACAATCTAATTCTTTGGCGCGCGGCGGCCTCTACGAAGCGTGAGGAGATGTTTGCGGATCGTGCGCCAGGTCTCCGCACCTTCGTAGTCACACTGGGCATTCAGATCCTGCATCCGCATTGTCGCGAACATCCATGCATCCCTCCCATGTTGGCGCTCAACCTCGAGAGCACAGGCCCAAAGATGCTGTTCGGGTGACATCACAAATGCGATATCGCGTCGTTGACATGTCTGCCAGAGGCGAAAGCCTTCAGATTAGGCTTTCCTACATGGAACATTATGTGAAGATATAGCTGCCTTCTCGAATCGGAGGCGGATATGCTCATACTTGATTCTGGCATTCTGATCGCGCTGGCGGCGATCATCACAGCTTCTTCGGCGCTTGTCTGGTCACTCAGGCGCCGACCGTGACTAGCATTCCACCGTCAATGTATCGGCAGATCTTTGTCATGACCTCAACAGGGCTTTCGTTTCTTCGAGCCACTGCCTCGGCGCAGCGCGCTGACCGACATTCGTAACAAATTCCTGCCCACGGGCGACGCTCTTCAAGTTCCCGTTCGGCAGCCATCGCTTTGCTGCCCTGTGATAAGTCAATCCCGTTTCTTTCAACCAGGATGGGATGTGCCAGACACTCGCTGGACCACCTTCGACTGTGAGGCGGAGTTTTGCGTGGGCTCTACTTGCCGCGATTCCATGGCCTCGGTAGATTGTATCTGAAGGACCTCGATCTCCAATCAGGTGGGGATGATTGAACAGGGCCAATTCTGATCTCACACCATCGCTAATTGTCCGGACCGGCAGCACCTTTTCGATCTCCAAAAATCCGAAAATTCGATGATGCTTTTCGCCGGTGGCCTCTTCGCGGAACAAGCCAAAGAATATAAATGTGTCACCGAGGCCGACGCCTTGGTTCGCAAGATGCGATTGAGCAGAACCGCATTGGCCAAAGATGCAATGGCTGTCCTGCACGAACATGGGATCGTGGTGGCAATAGTGACTGCCATTGATTTTACCGCGAGTTGCAGCACTCACAAAGTCGCCCATGCCCAGCTTCGAATAAGTCGTAGCTGAGTTCATTGTCGCCGGGATTGGCAGGCTGATCGGGCGACCGTCTACAATCGGCGAGGCTGCGCCGCCTGACCCGGAATCAAATCCTTTGCGACTGAAAATGATTTGCATGAAGAGAGCCTAATTGGCGAAGTTTGGACACTTGATTAACTGGTCGAGCAAGCAGTCCAGGTGCGAATTTGTCTCCGCGAGATTTTCGACGGCACAAGCCACGGATATTGCCGGACGAAAATTGCGCAATGTGGTCAAAACGAAAAGTCCGAGTGAGTCTTCTCGACTGCACCAAACAGTCCTGTGTAACTCCCCCTGAAGAGGCCTCTCGTGGCTCAATCGCCCGGAATGGCGCAGTTCTCCGGGATTTGGTGCGGTTTTAAATCACAGGTGCAGTCAGAGACTGCCCTTATTGGTGCAACATCGGCGCTCGAAAGAGCCGCCGTCTCTGACGCCGAAATCCTGACTGCAGTTGAGAAGTGGGGGTTTGGGTCTCAGCCGAACCCGAGCAGCGCGCGCTGGTCGGCCCAGGCGAATGGCAGGTCGATGTCGTGCAGGGTGCGCGCGGTGAGGGTGGCAGGCTGCCGCCCCTCGACGATGGCGGTGATGATGTCTGGGGCAAGGCAGCCAATTGCTGAGAGCTTGCCGAGCCGGGTCCGGCACCGCCCATTGCTGGCGGCAATGGTCGTGATGGATTGATCCGGGCTGGCAAGGATCAACTGCCGTGCCTGATATGCTTCGGCTATCAGCGCGACCAGCCTGTCGTCGCGGGTGGCCTGGTCGATGGATATGGTTTGCGGTCCCGGTATGACCAGACGAAGCTGGTGGCCGCGCCGGACCTTGGTTGCTGGCAGGGTCAGGATGAGTTCTGGGCCGGCTGTGTCGGCCACAGCCTGCAACCCCAGAGCGCTTGCAAGCAGAGACTTGTCGATGGTGACATCGATCCCGGCCTCGTGGAGATCGATGCGCGTGATCATTGTGGGAAGCAGGCTTGACTGCTCCCGCGCTGATTCGCTGCACAGCGTTGCTGCCATGAGGTCGGCCTTGGCCAGTACCTGCTGGATGACATCAGCAGTGTTGCCGGCCGCCAGATCGCACAGGAACTGTTGGCCGGTGAGCAGATCGGAGAGCCGCTCGCAGACCAGTCGCTCTAGGTCATGGGCTGACACCCGCCATGCTGGTGCATCATCAAGCTGATCGGGCCGGGTCACGTAGTAGCGATACCGCTTGCCCGGCTTGGTGGCATGGCTCGGTGTCATGGCCCTGCCTTCGGCGTCAAACACCAGTCCCACCAGCAGACTGGGCTGCTGGCTGCGCAGACGCCGCGATGTCCCCGAGGCATTGGCCTTCAGCTTCTCCTGCACCGCTTCCCAAAGTTCGGAGGGGATAATGGCAGGATGCTCGCCTGCGAAGTGCTCGCCCTTGTGGACCATCTGGCCAAGATAGATCCGGTTCGACAGCAGGTGGTAGAGTGTGCCGCGCCGGAAGATGCAGCCGCCGCGGTGCGGTCCGCTGGCGCGCTTCTGCACCTTGGTGCGGTGTCCCTGCTGGTTGAGTTCGTCTGCAAGTTCCACCACTGAGCTTATTTCCAGATAGCGCTGGTAAATATGACGGACGAGGTCAGCCTCTGCCTCGTTCACCACCAGTTTGCGGGCATCGACCTCGTAGCCTAGTGGCACCGGGCCGCCCATCCACATACCCTTACGCTTGGAGGCGGCTATCTTGTCGCGGATGCGCTCGCCCGTGACCTCGCGCTCGAACTGGGCGAACGACAGCAGCATGTTCAGCGTCAGCCGCCCCATGCTGGTTGTCGTGTTGAATGACTGCGTGATCGAGACGAAGCTGGCACCGGCGTTATCCAGCACCTCAACAATCTTGGCGAAGTCAGCCAGGCTGCGGGTCAGCCGGTCAATCTTGTAGACGAGGATGATATCGATCTTGCCGGCAGCCACGTCAGCGAGCAGCCGCACGAGTCCCGGGCGCTGCAAGTTGCCGCCCGAGAAACCGCCATCATCGTAGCGATCGGGCACCACAATCCAGCCCTCGTGGCGCTGGCTCAGCGCATAGGCAGCGCAGGCTTCGTACTGGGCATCGAGGCTGTTGAACTCCTGCTCCAGCCCATCCTCGGTCGACTTGCGGGTATAGACCGCGCAGCGCTGTATCTTCTCAGCCATGACGGCGAAGTCCGAAGAAGCGCGGGCCCGACCAGTGGGCGCCGGTTACCTCTCGTGCGATCTCGCTCAGCGAGCGGTAGCGCCGTTCATCCCAGAGGAAACCACTCTCACCGACTTCAACAGCGATTGTCCGGCCATTCCATTCGCGGATGAGCCGGGTGCCCGGTGTCAGCGCAATCTGCCGGCGCACGGGTTCCGCGACCGTCCCGCTGGCTGTGGCGACCCGTTCCAGTTCCCGAGCCACCAGCAGCGGCAGCGCACCATGGCGCTTCTCCTGCAGGCGCTGGGCCAGCAGCCTCCGCAGCAAGGGCGTTGGTACCGAGGGCGCTGGACTAGCATCAACCAATGCCCACCACTCGCGCAGCTGCGCTGGCGACATCGTCGCCAGCGCAACCAGATCTCTTGCAAGCCGCGTCATGGAGCAATGGCTAATGCGATGGTGTAGCGGGTCTCACCATCGAGCTTGATACGTTCAATTGCGCGGCCCTTCTTGCGCAGGCTAGTGAGGAAGGCTCGGGCTGTTTGGGGCAGCCAGCCAGTTGTCTTGCACAGGTCGCCCAGCGATGCGCCGTCGTCGCGTGTCAAGAGGGCTTCGACCTGGGCGGCCTTGGTCTGCGGCTTGGCCGGAGCGTCGACCGGCTGCAGTGCTGTGGCAGCAGCTGTGTTCATAGCATCGGCGGTGGCATCAGGCATAGGCTCGCGCGCCATCCTGCGCGGGCGCTTGGCCTGGGGCTTGAACTCTGTTGTCTCGGTCATTGGGTGGTACTCCATGTCGGAGCAGCACTGTGCTGCTCCCACCACCCAAGGCCCTGCCGATCATGCCGGACAGGGCTGCGGCCAGTTACTGCGGCCGCGATTCATGCACCGACCAATGCTTCGGTTGGTGGTGAAGTCCAATGGAATCTGGCCCCGGGAAAGCTGGGTCTGGACTTCACGGCCGGATCCGGGCGTGGTGTGTCCATGGACGAACATACCGACGACCTGAATGCGCAGCTCTGCACCCGGATTGGCGCGATCATGGTGGATGCCAGTGTTTCTGCACTGACCGTTGGCGGCAAAAGTCCGGGCGATCGCCAAGCAGCGATTGACGAACTAGACGTTGCTGCAAAGCGCATTGATGCGCTGGTCTCGGCTGTCAGGGCGCTCCTGCCTTAGGTCCGCTGTGTTGGACGCTCCGGAACGGCAGCTTTTGCGAATCGTTATCGCGAAAGCGGACTTTCGTTTCTAAGAGGGGGTCTTGATGATTCATGAGGGTCTCGGACTTGGAAGAACTACGAACTCATTGGCTCGAACGCCGTACGAACGAGCCAGGAAGGGCGGGAGATGCGCGGTCGCCTGGCGACGTTGACTACGCGCGCGTCATCCATTCTGCTTCGTTTCGTCGGCTTCAGGGAAAGACGCAGATTCTCAATCTGGGCGATAGCGACTTCTATCGAACTCGGCTTACTCATTCACTAGAGGTCGCACAGATCGCCGGCGGCCTCGTTAAGCAACTCCGTCTCAATCAATCGAAGCATCCCGCCATCGAGCATCTTCCTGACCATAGTCTAATCCAGGCGATCGCATGTACCCACGATCTCGGTCACCCGCCGTTTGGCCACGGCGGTGAGGTCGCTCTCAACTATTGCATGCGGGCTGAGGGCGGCTTCGAGGGCAACGGCCAGACGCTCCGCATCCTGTCGCGGCTCGAGAAATTTGCGGTGGGTGGTGGCTCGAACCTCACTCGCGAGACACTGCTCGGCGTGTTGAAATATCCGGTGGGCTACAGCAAAGCCCGCAACGCCTCGATCAAGCCTGCCCTGCTCGGCGAGACGAGCGGCGTCCCGTTGCTCGACCGCGAGGCGTGTAAGCCGCCGAAATGCTATCTCGACAGCGAGGCGGATCTCGTCGACTGGATCTTGTCGCCGCTATCACCGACGGACCGCGCCGAATTTCAAGAGATCGATCCTAAGGACGGCAAACATCACAAGGCGCGCCACAAATCACTCGCATGCAGCATCATGGATCTGGCAGATGACATAAGCTACGGTGTCCATGATATGGAGGACGCGCTCGCGCTGCGGCTAGTTGATCGCGATGCGTTCGAGGCGCATGTCTCGCCGGGTCAATGCCAAGGCGTACTCGACTATCTCGCAGGGCGATATCCCCAGGACTATCGCAATGACGTTTATGGCGAGCTGGTTGCACGGCTGTTTGGTGATGGTGACCGGCGCAAGCATCAGATCAACCGACTGCTTAACTACATCATCATGGAGGTCTGCTTTACCGAGGTTGAAGACTTCGGCGAGCCGCGTCTTCGCTATCGAGCGACCTTGCCCGATCCGGTCCGCACCTTCGTAAACGCGATCAAGGATTTCATCTTCGCCACCGTCATCAGAAGCCCGAGCGTCCAGCACCTTGAGCTGAAGGGCCAGATGATGGTGATCGCTGTGTTTGAGGTGATGAAGTCCGAGCCCAAGAGCTTCCTGCCATTCGATATCCAGGCGCGCCTCGATGGCGGTGAATCGGCGCTCCGCGTGATCTGCGACTATGTCGCCGGCATGACCGACGCGCATCTCCTGCGGACGTATGAGCGACTGTTCGCGCCGCGCATGGGTTCGGTATTCGACAAGCTGTGATCGAGCGGCAACGCTGCGTTAGTACGCCGAGCGCCTCCTCCTCCTTTTCTTAGCTGGTCCCGTGCCACCATGCCGCGAGGCGCTGCCACCAGCGCGGCTCCGGCGCGGATGTCTGCGTTTCCGCTGCGACCTGCTGGTCGGGGCGTGTCGTTCCACTCGCATCGGGGGTCGGTCGGCCGAATTGGCGTGCCTTTGCCTGGCGGTCGCGACGGCGTTCGACGGCGATCTCAGCATCGCTCCAGGGCGGAGCCTCGATCACCTTATTGCGGCGGATCACATAATGCGACCGACAGGGCAGGGTCCAATTGCCGACCGATGGGTGGAGCGTCATTGTCTCGCCGTCATAAGTGATGTTCCAATCGGTCGGGGTAAGCGGGGTCACCACCTCCTCGCCGCACCCGCAGCAGCAGCTATGCGCGGCGCTGCCATATTCGAATGACACATAGAGGATGCCGGGCACGAGCGGGTCGGGGAAGCTGTCGACGAAGCGATGGTCGAGCGTCTTGTGCCGGATCATGCCGCATCCTCGTTGAGCAGCATGTTGCCGTCGAGCGTGTAGGTCGAATGATGCTCGCGCTCGAGATCGCAGTAAAAACCGCTCAGCTTCTTCCACTTGATCACAGCCAGCACTGCGTTGAGGGCGTTGAGATCGGCGACCTGGATGTTCGAGGCATAGAGGTCATTGGCCCCGCCCCCCGCCAACGGGATGCGGCCGACCGAGCCGCGCGCCGCCGGAGTGCTGGCAGTCACGCGGAGGATGCCGCTGAGGCCTTCATCGCCGGGCTCGAGGCCCATACCGATATCGATGAAGGTGATGCCGCGTGCGTGTAGCCGTTCGATTAGGGCCGCCTTGGCCTCGCCGGCGTCCATGCTCAAGAAGGCGACATCGATCCCGTCGAGGCGGTCGAGATTGTCCGCCGTGATCGCCTCTGGCACTGCGACGATGCCGCGGTGCATATGCTCATAGGCGGCTTTGAAATAGTCAACCTTAAGCGGGGCTTCGCGCAGCTGGCCCAGGCTGGCGGCCCCGGGCGCGCGGAAGGCGTTGTGCTGGAGGAACTCGTCATCGTCGAACAACCGGATCTCGGCGACCGGCGTCTTCGCGACGAAGTCGAGGATATAGCCGCCCGAACCCCCCAGACCGATTATGGCGATGCGCTGCCCGGCGAGCCGCGCGGTCAGGGCGCCGATGCCAACCCGGTCCGAGGCGGTCTCGATATAGTTGAAGACGCTGTCGCCATCCTCCTCATCTTCGAGCGCGCGGTAGGGGCGAGAGGTCGCCTTGGGGTCGATCACCGCCGCCGGTCCGGCGATGATCGACGCATAGGTCGTCATCTTGTGGTGATAGTCGCGATAGCCGCCGTCGGGCTTGCTCGAAAAGGCATGCTCGGCGGTCAGGCCGTGGCCGAGATCGAAATGGGTGGTCTGGTTCGAGATCGCCACGATCGACTGGCCCTGCGCGTTGCAGGGATAGGCGCCGTCGAAATGGATGACATGGGTGTCGGGCGGACGGGTCGTGTCGCCGGCGAGCGCCAGGCTCGAGATCAGCGTGCCTTTGCGGACCTTGCGGTCCGCATCGACATAGGGGATCTCGCGCATGACGAGGAACCCCCCAACCACCTGGACGAAATAGCCCTCTTCGCGCAGCTTCGCGAGGTCGGGATTACGACTGAACAGTGCGCGTGACATTGAAGATGGTCCCCTTCTTGATGGTGACGATGCCATGGGCGCCGAGCTCGCCCGCATGCGGCGTCGAGGCCGCCTTGCGATAGGTCATCGAGAAGACGACATTGGGCTCGTGCGGGCCGGGAAAAGCGAGCTCGACGATCTGCTCGAAGCTGACCGTGGGGCCGTTCACCAGGCGCGGGCGGGTGTTGACGATGATCTCGATCTCGACGGGCGGGCGTGCCGCGACGAAGAAGCGTTCGATGCCGGGCTGGTTCAGGTCGACCAGCATGTCGGGCTCGATCAGTTGGTCGGTGGCGCCGCGGACCTCGAGGAAAACCGCCTGGTCGGGACCGGGCTTAGCAAGGGCCGTGAGGATCTGACCGCTGATCAGCGGCTTGCCCCAGCGCAGCTCGCTGCCCTCGACCTCCAACTTGAAGTCGCGGTCGGTCTGGAAGGCGACGAACCGCTCAGCCCCCTTGCCCCGCAGATCGAAGGCCTCGTCGAGGCGGACATCCTCGAAGTCGCCAGACGCGAGGATCGCGAACAAGCTGAAACCGCGCTCGGGGGCGAGGCCGGCTGTGGCGAGGATCTGGCGGCCGAGCGGCACCGGATCGGCGACCGTAAGTTCGGTGAAGTCGAGATTGTCCTGCGCGAAGCGGATGCGGTAAGCCTTGGCCGGGCGGAGCGGGCGGCCATCGCGGATGGCCTCGGAGACATCGTCGAAATCTGGGAGGTCGGAGTCTTGCATTGCGGTCTTTGTCCTTTCGGTTGGGCCGATTCAGGCCGGCTATGAAAGGACAATCGGTGGTCGCGCCGCAGACCGGAAAGGAGGTTCAGAAGATTTTCGCCAACGGTCCAGACGGGACCGGGCCGCAGATGAAGAAGGCCGGGCAACCGGGGCAGACACGCTGCTTGGGATCGGTCGGAAAGGCACCCGCGCGGATGTCAGCCATGGCCGTCTCCAGCAGAATGCGGCGGCGGCTGAGCACTAGCGGGGTGAGCGTCAGCGGGGTGACTTGGTCGCTGGACAGATGGACCACCTCGGCTGAGGCTGCTGGCATATTGTCGGAGATGGCGAGCAGCGTAGTCGCGACAGCGAGGTCCTCGGTGTCGGACTTGCGGAAGACGCCGGTCCGCACGCGCCGAAAGATCCGGCGCCCGTCGGATGCGACCAGGATATCGTCGGCTCGGAACGCGATCTCGTCGCCACTGACCCGCAGGAGAAGAGGTGCAAGCGGCTCGGGACGATGCATCTCGCGCGCCCGGCCGAAGTTTGTCGCTAGCTTAAGCGCATAAGCGCGCAATGCATCGAAGCTGCCGCCTGTCTCAAGACCCTGATCGTCGCAGGCTGCCTCGACCGCGGCGCGCAGGCGCACGGCATCGGTGGGGTCGAGGGCGCTCTGCACGATGGCTCGCACCACGGTCCGCGCGGCTTCATGCATGCGCATGAAGTCGCTCTCGGTGCGGCGCCCGCCAATGCCAAGGATATGCGTGTAGAAGAAGCGCCGCCGACACTTGTCCTTGTCGAGCATGCCGATCTGGGAGTCGCGCAACAGGATTGGGCCGGTGATGCTGAGTGCTATGTCTGCATCTTCGGGCGCGACGCCGAGGCTGCGGGCAAGGTGCGGACTATGCTGGCGGATCGCAGGCCCGAGTCGGTCGAGGAAGGGTGAAAGCGGCCGGTTGGCGCCGTCGGTGCGCGTGGTCACTGCGTATAGGATGAGGCGATCGCGGGCACGCGAGGTCGCGACATAGAAGAGGCATTCGCGCTCTTCACTGTCGCCCGCGATCAGTGCTGACTTCACATCATCTGTTACGCCCGCGATGACGCCCTCGGGGGGCAAGCAGGCGGGAGCCTTCGCGTTGCCAGGCAGCGTGTCCCGGTTCAGCCCGGGCAAATGCACGCCTTTGAACTCAAGACCTTTCGAGCCGTGGATCGTCATCAGGCGGACCGCATCGAGACCCTGAGCCGCGTCTGGCAGCTGGCGCAAGTCACGATCGTCGCCGATCGCGACGAGGCGGCGGATGCGCTCGAGCAGGCGCGGAATGGCGCGGCCCTCTTCGCGCGGCTGGACCCATAGGAAATTGAGCAGTTGCCAGATGGCGATGCCTTGGCTGCGCTCACCGATGGAAGTTGCCTCGGCGATGCGCGCAGCGATGCGGCTTCGGTCGAGCAGCAATTCGCAAAGTACGCGCCAGGGCGAACTGTTAGCGTCATATCCGTTGAGTAGGGTAGCGAGCCGGTCGAGCGTGGACCGGCCCTCCGCGCCTATCGGCAGTCTGGACCGGTTGGCGAGCCAAGCGAGCGGCTCGTCTGACCCGTCGCGCAGATGTTCGAGAATGTTGGCAACATCGGCGAGGCTAATCGGAAAATCGGGCATGCAGCCGATCCGGACGAGCCCCATCGCGCGGCGATCGGCCAGCAGCGACAGCAGCGACAACAGATCCTTGACCTCCCCCCGTTCGAACAGACTGCCTAGGAACAGCACCGGAATGTCGAGCCGCTCGAGGTCGCGCGCGATTTGGCCGAGCCGCTCATTGCCGGTGCACAACACAGCCTGATCACGATAGGCGATGCCGGCGGCGTGTAGCTCGTCGATCGCATCGGCGATCGCGACCGACTGGCCTTCCTTGCCGGCGAGGAGCCGCAGCTCGATCGGGTTTCCGCTTGGTCCGCGTTCGGCCTGCAGCGTAGCGTCGCTGACGCTCGCGGTCATCTGGCGGGCGAAGGCCGAATTACCCGAGACGATCTCATCGGTCGAACGGTAATTGATTTTGAGCCGACTGGAGACGGCCCCCGGAAAGTCCTGGCTGGTGAAGCGTGAGGTGCTGACCGGCGAAGCGCCGCGAAAGCGATAGATCGACTGCCGCGCATCGCCAACCACCCAAAGATTGGCGCCGGTCGGGCGAAGCGCCTTCAGCAGCCGCACGCTGGCCCGGTTGACGTCCTGATATTCGTCGACGAGGACATGGTCATAGGTTTGCTGCAGGGTGAGTGCTATGTCGGGCCGGGCCTCGAGCAGTTCGACGGGCCGGGCGACGAGGTCGCCGAAGTCGAGCGCGTCGCGTTCCTTCTTCAACGCCTCATAGAGCGCGTAGATTCGCGCGATCTCAGCGGCCTCGACCGCGCGGATGTGGCGCGGGTCCACCCCCTCGGCGTCGCGCAGCATCGTCTCGGCGTACTCAGCATAGCGGTCTGGGCCGACAACCTCGTCCTTGGCGCGCGAGATTGCTGCGAGGATGTCGCCGATCAAGCGGGTCGGATCATAAAGGTCGCGATAATGTTCGAGCTCAAGCTTTGGAAACTCCCTCTCGAGCAGCTCGACCGCCTCGACCCGGTCCATAAGCCGTGGATCGGCGGGAAGCCCAAACTCGCCATGCAGCCGACGAATGAGGTCGAGACCGAAGGCGTGGAAGGTGCCTATCCACATCGCGGCCGCCCCTTCGGGCTTCTCGGCGGCGATCCGCTCGGCCATCTCGCTGGCGGCCTTGTTTGAGTAGGTGAGCACGAGTAGGCGGCGCGGGTCGATGCCCTCGTCCAGCAGCTGGTCGACGCGCGCGGTCAGTGTCTGGGTCTTGCCCGTGCCCGGCCCCGCCTCGAGCAGATAGGCGCTGCCACGATGGATGGCGGCTGCGGCCTGCTCCGCGTTTAGCGGCTTTTCGAATCGGACCTCGTCCTTAGACTCGATGACGGGCAGAAGCAGTGCATCGAGCAGCTGCTGGGCGACCACGTCGAATGGCGCCTGCATGCGCTTGGCAATCTCGGAGGCGCCTAGCCCGTCCTTGACATGAAGTTTTCGCAAGAGAGGACGCGGCAGCAGCAGCTCGCGGGCGAAGAGATCCATTTGGACTTCCCGGCGCTGGCGTCGCCCATAATCGACGACGCGGTCGATGCCTGTCGGCGAAGCTTCTGCGGCGCGCGCCATATCGGGCGTGAGCGCGGTTGGCGGGACGCTTGCATCGCCCAGTTCATGATGGCCGATCTCATGGGCGACGAGAAAGGCCTGCTCGAAGGGCGTGCCGACATTCTCGTGCAGGATGAGGTCGTCGACCGCGATCAGGGTCGCGCGGCCGCCGTCGAGCTGAGCGGATCCGGGATTGGCCGTCTCCACCGATAGCCCGCGATGGTCGGCTTCCCCAACGACGAAGGCATAAGGGTCGGTCGGGTCGAGCCCACGCGCGACCGCAGCGCCGTGAAGATCGGCGGCTCGGCGGCGACCTAGCTCGACGGCGTTCATCGTCAGTCGTTCGCGAGCAGGCGAGCGCGGTCGGCTTCGGACATGCCGGCGTCAATCAATATCTGCTCGAAGCTGATCTTGCCGACGGTGCCGGGCTTGGCATCTGCCTTGTGGCGCCGACCAGTCATAGCGATCGACGGCCCATGCAATGCTGCAATGACATGCGCCATTGGAACGTCAAGCTCGTCAGCGAACTGCCGTACGACCGGGTTAGGGACGGTTGAGGGCTCGACTTTTCGTTCCCTGAAGCAAGTGATGACCTGCCGCTTGACGCCAAGCCTATCCGCCATGGCTTTGCCCTTCACGCCGGTCAGCATAGCGAGCGGATCGTCGTTTTGAGACGGGGCCGGGGCTGCAGCCTTGTGGGTGATCCAGGCGGCGTCGATCCGCGACCGGTCGGTCGCCGACAGCGGCCGATTATCATCTTCCGAATCCGGCATGGCGATTAGGCGAGACAGATCGATCAACTGCAGGGCGAAGTCGGGATATTCGCGAACGTAGCGCTCGAGGGTGGCGGCGTCCTGCGCGTCTTCCATCATGAACTGCTCGAGCACACCATCGAGGCTCATTGTGGGGCGGGTAGAGGTCATTGGTCATCCTCTTGTTTGAACAGGGCAATGAGCGTCTTCATCGCCCGGTCCCGATAATTGCGCACCGACCGATCCGTGCAGCCGAGAGACTTTGCAATGGTCATCACCTCTGGATCGTTCGAATGAGTTGGCCACCCGAGGAGTAGGAGATGTATGGTCCTTCTTTGTTCCGGTGGCAGACAGTCAATCGCCGTATTGACGCGATCCCGGAAAAGCGGATCGGAAATAACATCGTCGTCGATCGCATAGGAATCGGGTTCGTCATGGTCGGACACTGACCGGGTCACTTCATCCGGATAGGACGAACAGCTACGGTTCGCTTCGTTCCAAGCCTTCTCCTGCGCATCGATACGCAGCCGCTTCAGCGCCATGTCGAAGCGGACCTCATAGAAGTCCAGCAGATCGTCGGCTTGGCGGCGGTCGCTTGCAAGCAGTTCGACGAAGCGGTCGAACACCCCGTTGCGGATTCGCTCGTTGGTCAGCGCAACAGGGCCGCCGGCTCCATCGGTGCGCGGCAGCGTGCGGAGCACTCGTTCCTGCAGGATCTTATAGAGCCGTTCGAACCACGCGTCCGAATTGTCGCGGCGGCTGGCGCGGACGAAATACAGCAGGCACTCGGTCGGAATATATAACGGGTCCGTGCGCTTGCGGATGACAGCGCGAGCAATCAAATCGTCGCGCGACAACTCGGTCAACTGGACGAGCAATGCTTCGATGCTATCGGGCCGCATGTAGAGCGTGCCGTCTTGCTTGCGCTTAGTAAGCGGAACAATCAATCTGCCCTCCTTGGTCCGCGATCGAGCCTAGTCGAACCAGTAGTGTAATCGCCACGCGATACGCATCCGGAATGTAGCGATCAAAAAATTTGTTGGGGAGACGGGAAAGACGGCCAGGGCGAGCGTCAGGCAAAAAATGGGCCTGACGGGATTCCGGGTCGCGCGCGGCTGCCGATTATCCATCGGGGTTGAGTAATCTCGCCTCTGTCGGCGTCCTGGGATATGTTTCTATTCGAGTGCTCGCTTAGTGTTGAGGAGATGTGCATGAAGTTCCTTCACTCGGCCGACTGGCAGCTCGGCAAGCCGTTCGGCCGGTTCGATCCTGATCTGAGGGCAGCGCTGACCGAGGCCCGCTTCGACGCGATCGACACGCTCGGGCGTCTCGCCGCCGAACAAGGTGCCGAGCATGTGATTGTCGCCGGCGACATTTTCGACACCGAGGGTCCGGACGACCGAACGATCGTCCAGGCGGTCTCGCGCATGAGCCAATTCGACTGCCGCTGGTGGGTGCTCCCAGGTAACCATGATTTCGCCCGCAATGGCGGGCTGTGGGATCGGGTCCGTCAGCGTGCGAGCGAGGAGGTCACCGTCCTAGCCGAACCCATCCCTTGTGAGCTCGAGGACGGCGTCTGGCTGTTGCCGGCGCCGCTCGTCCATCGCCACCATCTCGAGGATCCGACCGAGCTGTTTGACGCGATGGAGACGCCGGGTGCCAGGATCCGGATCGGAGTGGCGCACGGCTCGATCCGCGACTTCGGCTCGCGAGGCGAGACCAAGAACCAGATCGCCGCCGATAGAGCACGGCGCTCTGCGCTCGATTATCTGGCACTGGGCGACTGGCATGGGACGCTGAAAGTCGATGCACGGACCTGGTATGCCGGCACGCCGGAAACCGACCGCTTCCAGCGCGACGAGCCGGGCCATGCGCTGGTCGTCGAACTCGAGCCGGGGAAGGAGCCTGTAGTCGTGCCGGTCCGCACGGGGCGATTCCAGTGGCTGATGCGCGACTGGGTCGCCAATGACGCGTCGGCCTTCACCGCCGAATGCGGCCAGCTGTTAGCCACGATCGATGCGCCGAATACGTTGCTCCAGTTGAAACTGGCCGGCATCACGACCCTTGGCGACCGGATCGCGATGCTCGATCGGCTCGACAATGACGTCCGGCATCGTCTGCGCTGCCTCGACCTGCGCGCAGACGATCTGGTCGGCCGGCCCAGCGAGGAGGATCTCGCTTCGCTTGCGGCCGAGGGCATGCTGGGCGCGGCTGCGGCCAAGCTGGGCACCCGGATCGAGGAGGGCGGGCACGACGGGCTCATCGCCAGACGGGCGCTCGAACGCCTTTTCGTCGAATATAGCCGGGAGACCGCATGATGACCCTAGTCATTCGCAGCATCGCCCTCGACGGCTTCCGCAAGTTCCGAACGCCCTTCTCGGTCGAAGGCCTTTCGGATGGCCTGAACATCGTCATCCAGCCCAATGAAACGGGCAAGTCGACGCTGCTCGATGCGCTGCGCGCCGCCTTTTTTATCCGCCACAATACCAGCAACGCGCTGGCCCGGTCCTATGCGCCCCATGGCGAGGCGGTCGGACCCGAGATCCGGGTCGGTCTCGACGTCGCCGGAGCACCCTGGTCGGTGACCAAGCGCTTCTTGCGGAGCGCGTCGGTCGAAATTGACGGACCGCAAGGCCGCGCGCAGGGCGAGGAAGCCGAAGTGAGGCTCAACACGCTACTGGGGTCGGTGCGCGATACGAGCCGGCAGGGCGACGTCGCCAGCTATGGTGCGCTCGGTCTGCTTTGGGTCGGCCAGACGCAGGGGCTCAAGGTCTCCGCGCCGGGGCAGATCGTCCGCGATAGCATCGCCTCGACGCTCGAAGCCGAGGTCGGCTCGATCATGGGGGGCGAGGCGTTCCGACGCGTTCGCCAGCGGATCGGCGCGGACTATGATCTTTACTGGACGCCCACGGGCCAAAAGAAGGGTCGGCAGATCGAGGCCCGCGACCGCGCAGAGGCCGCCGAGACGGCCTTCGCGGAGGCGGCGGCGCGGCTGGCGGCGCTCGAGCGCAACTTCACAGAAGTAGAGGCGACACGCGGTCGGCTTAAGAGCGTAGAGCGGGAGCTCGCTGACGAGACCGATGGCGAGACCCGCAAGACTCTGGTAGCATCGCTCGATGTGGCCCGGGCCGCCGCCCAGATCCTGGCGACGCGCACTGCCGAGCAGGAGGCAACCTCGGCCAGGCTCGACAGCCTTGCCGATCTCAAGAAGCGGCACGATGACGCAGTCGCGGCGCAGGAGGGGGCGACCACCGCGCTCGACACGGCGCTAAGCCTGCGCGCCACTCTCGCCGAAAGGCTGAGCGCGGCCAAGACCAAGGCGGTCAATGCCCGTACCGACTTAGACACCGCCCGCGAAAGTCGGCACGAGGCACGGTCCGCGCTTGACACCGGCGAGGCAAGGCTGAAGCAAGGCCGGCGCACGACCGCCATCGTTGCGGCGCGCCAGCGGCATATCGAACTCCTGACCCTCGAAGCCGAACTCGTGGCGGCCGAGACGCTCGCGGACTCGATCATTTCGGCCGATCTCATCGCCGACCTTGAGGAGCATGACCGTGCGGTCGCGACAGCACAGGCGATCATGGACAGCGGCGCGACGCGGATCACGCTGTCCGGGCGTGCTGACGGGATCACCGTTGATGGTGCGCCGATGCTGCTCGGCGAGCGCATCCTGACCGCCGAAACGCGCATCGCCTTTGGTGGCGCCGAGCTGGTGGTGAGCCCGCCTCCGACGGCTGCCAGCGCCAAGGAGACCTTGTCCTCGGCCCTGCGAAGCAGAGCGGAGGCGCTCGCCGAGCTGGAGGTCGCCGATCTGGCGGCAGCGAGGCTGCGGAACGAGACAGCGCGCGATGCCGCGGCCGAGGTCCGCACGCTCACCGCCCGCATCGCGACGGTGACGCCGGCCGACGAGTTGCTTGCGCTCGCTGCGGGTGCCGAGGCGCTCAAGCTGTTCATCGCCGAGCTGAGTGACGCGGAGGAGGTTGTGGCGATGCCGGTTGGCGAGCTGCCTGATATCGTGGCCTTGACCGAGGCGGTCGATGCCGCGGACCTTGCGGTTGCCCGCGCCGATGGGCTGCACGACAGCGCGGTGGATGCATTGCAGCGCGCCGAGCAGGACGATGCACCGCTCGCTATGGCCGAGGCCGGGGCCACGAGCGATCTCGCCAACGCCCGCAACCTGGTCGAGACGATCGAAGCGCGGGCGCAATGGGCCACGCTCGATGCCGAGCTGCCCAGGGCGCGCGAGCTGGCGGCTGCCGCCTCGGTGAAGCTTGAGGAAGCGAAGCGCGACGCTACCGCGCATGACGAGGCTGCGATCAATCGCAAGATCGAGATCATCGATGCGCGCGCCCGTGCGAGCGCGCAGGCACAGACCAAGCTCGAGATGGAGATTGCACGGCTGGAGGGCACCATCGAAAGCGAGGGCGGTCTGGGTCTCGCCGACCGCGCCGCGGCCGCACGAGAGGAAGCCGAAGCCGCGCAGACCGCGCTCCAGCGGGTTACCGGCGATGCCGCGACGATCAAGCTGCTGCACGACATGCTGGAGGCAGCGCGGGTCGAGACCGCCGCGAAATTTGTTGGTCCGGTCGCCAAGCGAGCGAAGCGCTACATCGAACGGCTACTGCCCGACTGCGAGCTCGGCTTTTCCGAGGATTTTGCCCTAGAGCGGGTAGTGCGCGCAGGCATCGACGAGCAATGCGACGTGCTGTCTCAAGGCACCCAGGAGCAGCTGGCGATCCTTACGCGGATCGCGTTTGCCGACCTGCTGCTCGAGCAGGGGCGGCCGGTTTCGCTCATCCTAGATGATCCGCTCGTCTATTCGGACGACGGCCGGCTCGATACGATGGTCGAGATTTTGAGCGACGTGGCCACCCGCATGCAGGTGATCTTGCTCACCTGTCGCGATCGAGCCTTCCGCCATGTCCAGGGCAATCGGGTGGTGTGGCGCTGACGTGAACGAACGACCGCCTCTAGGTTGTTTGCTTTGAACGTCAAATGTCCGCTTTGTTGGCGGAAGCTGACGGCGTTGAGAAGTGGAGGGCCGGCTCAGGGCTCCGCCGTGCTTCTGGCCCTCGTTAGAACCCAATAAATATTTGTGCGGCTCCACTGGATTGGTATGAAAATAACCGGAGCCGTAAGCGCCACAACGCTGTAATAGAATTTTTCCTTACTTTAAAGATAGCTTGTCTTTGATAGTTTACTCGCGCGAATGACAGGCAGTCAATCGGGGATGTTAAGAATGTATCGAGCAACAATCCTCGCATATGCTTTGCTCCTGTCGGCTGCGTCGCCTTTGACCGCATTTGCATCGCAGGTCGTCCCGACCGACCGTGTCGAAACTGCGGTTCTGGTTCGGCAGGGTCCCAGAACCGACACCCCTATCGTCGCGCGCCTGAAGCCGGGACAGTCGGCCGAAGTACTTGGTGAAGTCCCCGGATGGTATCATGTCCGCCTGTCTGACGGCACGGAGGGATACGTCAGTAAGGCGTGGACGCGCGAGGCAAATGTCGGACAGGTTGAAACCTTCGTCCCTGGGAACCGCTACAAGATCCATGTGATCGACGTCGGTACGGGGCTTGCGGTGTTCGTTGAGGGCAAGGACTTTGCGCTGCTCTACGATGCGGGGAGCCAGGATGACCCGCACGACGGCAACGAGAACCGGGTGGTGGCCTACATCCACCGGGTCCGGCCTGACATCACACGGCTCGACTATGTCATTCTGAGCCACCCCCACAAGGATCACGTCGAGCTCATGCCTGATGTGTTTGCCGCATTCCAGGTCGGCGACGTCTGGGATTCGGGCCGCGTCAATCCAACTGATGGTTATTGTCATTTCCTCAAGGCCGTCAAAGCCGAACCCGGTGTTCGTTATCATGATGCAGTCGCCTCCAATCAGACCCGCAACGTTTCGTTCTCCGGCAGCGGCTGCAGCGGCACGGTCGCAGTCAAGGAAAGCTCGATGCTGAACGCAAGCCCTGTAACGCTGGGATCTGGCGCGCGCATGACCGCACTGTGGCGTGATGCTACAAAATATCCCGATCCCAATGGCAACAGCTTGGTGGTACGGCTTGATCTCGGCAGTCGGCGCATCCTGCTCGCAGGCGATGCGGAGGGCGGCGAGCGCAAGCTTCCCTCTGAGCCACCTGCCCCAGGTTCAATCGAAGCCGGCCTGCTAGACTGCTGTGCGAGCGACATCCGGGCTGATGTCTTGGTCGTAGGCCATCACGGTAGCAAAACCTCTTCCCGCGACATATTCCTTGACGCTGTGGGTGCGAGGATCTTTGCCATTTCGTCGGGCCCCCACCCTTACCGCTCGGTGCGCCTGCCCGATGCGGAAATCGTTGTAGACCTTGAACATCGCGGGACGCTTTACCGTACTGACGTCGACGATGACGCGTGCGAGGCCAGCCTGCACAAAATCGGCCCCGATGCGGACGAATCCCCCGGTGGGTGCGACAACATCCTCATCGCCATTGACCCGCAAGGACATCTCGATGCTAGCTACAACCGGATCTCCGATTGATGGCACGTGCGCCCGCCTCACCGCCAGCTGCAGCAGTTGCGAAACCTCCTCACCAACAGAATGCGAAGGTCCCCGCCCAAGCCGGCCGCAACCTTGTCGTCATGCTCGACGGCACCGGCAACGAGCTTGGCCGCAACCTCTCAAACGTCCTCAAGCTCTTCCGCATCGCCGAGAAAGGCGAGCGGCAGCTGTGCTTCTACAATCCTGGCGTAGGCACCATCGCCCGCGCGAGCCCGTGGCACCGGATGCGGCAGAAGTTTGTCGAAACCATCGGTCTCGCGCTGGGCTACGGCCTCGATGACAATATCCTCTCAGCTTACCGTTTCTTGGTTCAAAACTGGCGTGAAGGCGATCATATCTATCTATTCGGCTTTAGCCGCGGGGCTTGGACTGCACGCATCTTAGGTGGACTCATTCATCTGATCGGCCTCGTTCGTCCCGAGCAGCTCAACATGTGCGAAAGTGCTCTTGGTGCCTACAAGCGGGCGGCCAGTAGTGACGATCTCCCGCTTGCGTGGCATTTTTCTAGGGTGATTAGCGCGCGGCGTCCCAGCATACGCTTCATCGGCGTCTGGGATACCGTGGGCTCCGTCATCGTGCCGCGGCCTGACCGGTTTTATATCCCGAGCCTTGAAACCTTGCCCTACACCCAGACTAACCCTTCGGTGCAGACCTTCCGTCATGCACTGGCGCTCGATGAACGCCGGCGGATGTTCCGCGTGGCCCGCTGGAACCAACCCCAGCGCTATGTCGCTAATCCCTTCAAACCCAGGACGGCGATCGACCAGGACATTGAACAGCGCTGGTTTGCCGGTGTGCACTCGGACGTCGGTGGAGGTTATCCCGAGACCGAAAGTGAATTATCGAAGCTGGCCTTGATCTGGATGGTGGACGAAGCTGCGAAGGCGGGCCTTCGTATCAACCAACCCAACTACCGCCATCTGGCTTACGGGGACCCGAGCAGAGTAGGACAGCACGAATATGTAAAGCCGTCGGCCACTGGTCCGATGCATCGCTCACTGAAAGGTTTGTGGTGGCTGCTCGAGGTCCTGCCCAAATCAACCGGGTACCGGGAATGGAAGCGCCTATCGCTTTTCGGATTTTACCTCCCCCGAGCCGAGCCGCGCGCGGTTCGGCCGGGTCAGGCAATCGACGGCTCTGTTCGTCTCCGAATCCAGGATGACCCCAGCTACCGGCCAGTCAATCTAGAACCGCGCGCGGCCGCTGTAGCTCCGCTGCCTCCTGATGCTCCATCTCGATGAATAGACCTATCGCCCGTCGTGGATGTGTATAACAATCTCATGATGACCCGTCAGTGGGTACGGACAACCGGGAGGTTCAAAATGCGCGGACCGCGTTTGCTTCTGCTCGGCGCACTTGTGCTACTTTCGCCCTGGTCCTCCCATTTCGTGCCTGCCGCCGAGGTTCTGGCGCGCGCGCCAAATTCCTGTGGTTCAGATTCGTACATCAACGTGGACGGCAGATGTATCCATCGTCCTGAACGGGCCGCCCGACCATCTGCGGGCGCCACGGCCAAATGTAACGATGGTACTTACAGTTTCAGTCAGCACAGGCGCGGCACTTGCAGCCGGCACGGCGGCGTCGCAATTTGGCTTTGACAGCCGAGGGTGTCGCCACGCGTTCTGGCCGGTGAAATGGCTAGCCGCAGTCCAGAGTGATAACATGATTTATGTTGACCAACGCAATGACTGGCACTGCGGGCACCCTCATCTTCTAACGCCACTGCGATTTTTACCCCATGTGCAGAGTCAATCAGTCAGCAGCCATGTCGGCGGAATAAGCCAGCGGTGCAGCTGGAGACGAGCTGGCATTAGACTGCAAGGCGCCGCGCTAGCTTTCGGCAATTGAAGCTCAGTCTTCAAAGGGCTTAATCGTTGGAGATTGCTCTACCTCTTCTATCGCTTTCGACCCAATGACTACGCGAAGGGCTGCAACCGCGTGATCAAGCCGAGCAGCGACCGGCAAAATCCCAGGTCCGCCGTCTGCATCCAGTCGCGAAAGGCAGTTTTCCAGCGTCTCAAGGATGCCTGCCAGGTCGTTTCGATCCAATGACACCTCAAAGGACTCCTGTTTCCATTACACATGGCCCCGTCATTCGCGACGCGCCTAATGGAATAAGAACGGCACAATGTCATCACGATTTAGCCTTCTTTCCCCAATTTGCTGTTGATTACCTGATACCCTAGGGGTCATTCCGGATTGACATTCTGGCTACGCCCAATTTCTGTTTTAATATCTTCAATAGATTCAGCAATCTTAGCCAATCGCACTTCCAAGTCCCCGACCGCCTCTGGAAGTAAATCCCACAGACATTCGAGCGTGCTGTCCAAATAGTCTGCCATGGCATTTTTGCCGAAAGTTGACAGGCGAATGAATGCGCGCCGCCGGTCAAACTCGTCTTCTTCGCGGACAAACCACCCTCGTTCTTCCAGCATTGTAACGTAGCGAAGGGCAGTTGTGGCGGGTACATGTGCTGCAAGGCAAAGCGAAGTCACAGATACTCTATTTCCCATTTGCTCTTGGGCAAATAGGTCTAGCAGCATATCCCAGACCGCTTCGCCATATAGGTCGTCAAGCCGACTTTTTGGTCGACTTCTCCGCGTAGCATAAAGCCATTTTGCCAGCGCTGCGCGAGAGATCGCGTAACCAGAGTTACGGGATTGACGTTTTGCCGCTACGCGCTCCCGATTGCCGCCCGGAAATAAAAATGAAGACATTGTGCGCCCCTTTGCCTCGCCCCCCGAGGCATCTGAAACAACCTGCATCGAACCGGATTGGATCAGCTAACAACTTTTGATCAAAAATTCTCAGTCTAGGCATTCAGGCTCTCTTGTGCAGCGCGCCATTGATCCTTTCAAACCTGCCCCGGTCTACGCTGCGCTCAAAAATGCTGACTGCGTCCCATTGACCCTCTGGTCTGAGGATATGGTGAGGAGGCATGCCGATCTGAATCAAAGCGTCAGCGGGCTTTATTTTTCCTTCCATTTCGACAAACTCGATGTCTGAGAAGATAAACTTCGGCCGGTCAGGTATTGGCCGCAGGCCGAACGATTGCCAAAACCGCACGAGATCATGCCGCGCATGTCCGTAAACGCGGTCAAAGCCTTTTTGTGCGACAAATTTGAGCGCAGCTCGCACGATGCGAAATGCGAGTTTGCTCGTGCGGTACTCGTGCCGCACTGCCAGCCGCTCAAATTTGACAAAATCTTTAAAATAGCGAATGCGAATGCATCCTGCGGGCTCCCCGTCCACTTCGGCCAACATATGTGACGAGCAAAAATCGTTTCCATCGTAATCTTCAGCAAACGGACATTCCTGTTCGGCGATGTATGTTGCTGCTCTGATCGCCATGACCTTGAGAAAATCGTCCAGACTTCTCACTACGTCAATTCTCACGACAGGGTCCTTACGAACCCACTGTTTTTCGCCTCGGAAATTTTTCACCGGAAGCACCACCAAAAGACCTTCGGGTGCAGTGGAATAGTACTGGTTTGCAGGCTCGTAGCCACATTTAGCAAAAAGTGCCTCAGCCGTCGCATGAGCCGCGCGCAAAAAGACGGCACAGCCCTCAGGAGCGTAAGATTCAACATAATTGACAAGGCCGGAGATGGTCGCGACATAAGACCCCGGCGAAAATACGAGCCATGCATAGATGGCTTCGACCGCTTCGCCGGGCCTGACGACAAAGTCTGGATTGGGAGCGGAGGCATCCAAATCACCTGACAGCAAGGCCGCGAATCCCTTATCAGATAAAGGAAGTTGAGCATTGAAGCCAACGACCCGCCCCGTGTCGGATTCAACGACAACCTGAAAAATGGATGGATTTTTCTCACGCAGGGGGATCAAGGCATCGCGCCCTGCCAGAGTCGGTATGCGCTTGGCGGCCTCTTGGCGGTAGTGTTCAACTTCCCATTCAGTGGCATCTCGAGAATGATAGCGATGAGCCTTGCGTGACAGGAGCTCTCGAAACCGTTCGGATAATGCAATACCATTGAATACGTTAGGGCTACGCGATAGGCTCGGCTCGAGGATCATGGTAAACGACTCCGTGTTGGTTATTTGCTCCAGGGCACGGAAATCCAGCTACGCCACATTCGCCGGGAATTGCGGGGTTAATTTTGCATAGGGCTACTCAAAATTTTGAAAGCAACTGGGGTGAGCAGCTTAGAGCGATATCTTGGGATGACTTACGGATATTCTTGGTTGTAGCCTCAACCGGCAGTCTCAAGAGCGCCGCGATGTCACTTTCGCTAGCGACCAATACTGTGCGAACCCGCTTAGCCCGTCTCGAGGATTTGCTGGGATGCCAATTGCTCGAGCGCGCAACAACGGGCGTCAGCCTGACCCACAGAGGATTTGATTTGAGGGAGGTAGCCCGGGAAATGGCTGCGGCCACTTCCCGGATAGGCCATCGCCCGCTTACATCTTCGCAGCAATTGCATCGCGTCGAAATTCAGGTGTCAGAAGGTTTGGGGACGTTTTGGATCATCCCCCGGCTCGCCGATTTCCACCGCATGCACCCTGACATTTTGATCAGTCTGAATTGCACCCTTGAGCCGCTGAACAGGTTCCAGTCTTCAAATTGCATTGCTGTCCAAATGGTCAAGCCAGAAGATCCGGACGCTGTGTGCGCCAGGCTGGGCTCACTTCACGTGATGCCGTTCGTCTCACCAGCCTACTTGAATCAACACGGCGCTCCCCGTAGTTTGCAAGATGCTCGCAATCACCAGCTAGTCATTCAAACATCAGAAATCATGCGCAGCGATTTCTTACCTTTGCTTTTTGGAGATGATTTCCCAACTAACCTTATTGCGCTCGAAACGAACAGCAGCGCGGCCCATTACTGGGCGGTTTCAAAAGGTGTGGGCATTGGTATGCTGCCCACATATGCTCGAGCTATCACCAGAAGCGTAATCCCGATTGATATGGAACTTAAGCTTCGCCGTGATATTTGGCTAGCATATCCACTAAACGCCAAAAAAACCAAATCCGTTACAACAGTTATTACATGGCTCAAATCATTATTTGATAGTCAATCTTACCCTTGGTTTGCGAACGACTTTATTCATCCAAACGATTTCGAAAAACAATTTGAGCAAAGTAACGTCGTTGAGCTATTTTCAGGAATTATGGAGTTTGGCGCATAGGCGCTCATTTTTAAACTCGTGACGCCAGTTTCAGTTGATTGAGAGATTAGTTTACTTGGGTTAAAGCGGTAATGATAATCCGAATGCCACTGACTTACCCCAGATTCTTCCAGCAGGATTGGCATAGGAGGCGACGCCGCCAACTAAGATAAGGTCGATGCCGCCGATCGGCTGTACGCGCCGCAAAACTGCTCCGTAGTCGTGACCGTTGAAATTGCCGTCAAGTAGCGACCGCTCGAGTACCGTGCTGCCATAGCTCGCCCAAAACTGCGTCTTGCCCCGGCCATTTTGGTCGTTGATTGCCAAGTTGGCTAGATGCGCCAGATATCCCGGACGGCCATTTGGTTTGGTATAAGTCAAACGATACGAAATAGATCCACGCTTAAAGTAATAGCGAGTACCGGCATTTAGAAATAGCAACTTATCGCCATTGGCATATTCCGCCCAGCGCACACCAATCGCCCCGGTCGTATTCGTGGCAATGGTGGCAGTGATGTCTTGAGAGATATCAAGTTTGGCGAAAACTGGCTTGTTACTAGAAACAAAGATCGTGCTGTGAGTCGAAACAGTGTCGTTCCACTTATGATATAATTCAACTCCTCCACCGGCCGCGCTCACGACCTCATTTGGCGAACTGCGCCTGCCGCCGGCGGCGGTAACCATGACGGTGGTGTCGTCAATGACCTTTTTGTAATCGATTCGGACTGATCGCAAACTCCCGCTGCTTCGCGAAAACTCTTGGGTTTCGGCGGTCAGCGTCAAAGAGTCCTTGGGAACCGGAGTGCTAATATCTTCTGCGTAAGCTGATGTTCCATATTGCATAATGAATGCGACAACGGCCGCCGCGAACGTGCGAATTGAAATCATTTTGGCAGATCCTTCAATTTGACACCTGCAGCGCTTGGCTGAGGCGATAGTGCCCAGTGGGCAGGTTTTTGTTCACGGTGATGCGAGGTTCGAAGACCGAACCGGGAGCGACTATCCGCCCGGGCAGTATGATGGCCTGGATGCCTAGAATGGCGTTTTCGCCAATCCAGCAACCCAACTTTTCCATGCCGGTATCCACAGCATATCCGTCATGGAACACGCTAACTGTTTTCTTGTCGAGACGCTGGTTAGACGTGCGAACCATCGCGCCGAGATAAGTGCCCTCATCAAGAATTGAGTCGGCAACATAGCACAGCGGTCCGATGCTCACTCCGTTGCTAAGTCGCGTGTTTTTCAACTCGCTGGCAAAACCGATCGACACCTGGTCGCCGATCAATACCGGACCGCGCACGATTGCATAATTTCCGACCATGCTATTGCTCCCGATCACTGCCGGTCCGCGGATGATCGCGCCCGCACATATACAGGTCCCGCTACCGACGATGATCGGACCAGCTTTGTCTTCGAGAATTGCACCTGCTTCGATTGTCGCTTCGCGAGAAACTTCGCTAGTGCGACCAGCTATGCGGTCGACGGCCCTTATGCCGAGACCCGCGATCTCAAGCCACCACATTGCCATACCTCGTGGGTTTGTCGCGCATGGGTTCAGAACCCGAGATCAAGCTACGAATTCCATGGATGAGCCAAACTCCTGAGGACATGGCAACGTAGACCAGAGACAACGGTGCCAGTAATACAAGAGACGGCTTTTTGTAGTGGGCCGCAGCCGAGCAACCGATTGCTAGAACAAGCCCCAACCATAGCAAAGCAAATACTGTTACTGCATGTCCGTCCTGGGCCGCTTTAGATAACGAAGAGATCGAGTAAATGACCAAGCCGCTGGCGAAAAAAGACGTGATGAACACTGGTAAGATTGTTCCAATTCCGAAGCGAGTAGGCAGCAGGTGCGCGTGCAACCTCATGCAAACCGCATACCCGGCAATCCACCTGCGCCAGCGCATCCACTCGCTTTTTAATGAGTTGCACTCTTGCGAATAGACGAATGCTCTACTGGCCTGACGAATTTTGTATCCTTTGCTGATTAGCGACCAAGTAAGATCGAGATCTTCAACTTTCGTCCGGTCACTAAACGGGACGTCAAGAAGAACTTCCCTCTTGAATAGCCCGCAGGCGCCAGAGATGAGGAAAGGATGGCCGCCAAGTAGTTGCTGGAAGGTGCGCATAATTGCAATACAAGCCAGCTTGGTGCTTGCACGAATGTGTGGGAGAAATCCTGCCATGTTGAGATCCGACAACGCAATGCCCCCAACGGCGTCAGCGCCTCGTTCTACTTCGGCAATCATATAGCCCAGGCCATCATCGTCCCACGGGACGCGCGTATCAGCGTCAGTAAGGTAGACGTATTTCGCGTTCGAGACCGCAAGACCGGCCATCAAAGCGCTGCCTTTGCCTGCGTTGCGCTGATGTACCACACGCACCCGTGGACTCGTTGCGGCCATCATATCGACAATTTGCGCCGTACGGTCTGTCGATCCGTCATTTACGACAATGACTTGATGCACATAAGGGTTTCGCAGCAGGCTTTTGATCGTTCCTGAAATGCAGGTTTCTTCGTTAAAGGCGGGTACGATTGCGTCAACTTCGCCTTTTGCTGGCGCGGGATGATGCTTTCTCTGCCCGACAATCCAAATTAACGACAATAGGCAAATACATATGATGACTAAGCTGATCATGTCGCTTCCTCAAAAAATATAGCGGTAAGGAATAAAACCTTCCGACGGCCCCCGCCGGACTTGTGCGCCCCTGAATCTTGCGGATGCTAAGATATTCCTACGATCCATGTAGGAACGGTCGCCCTGGCTTCTGTGGCATTTCAAAGCGGACAATTTTTTATTTAAAAAATTGTCTATCCCCTCAAACAGAAGAGGGCGGAAATTTGGGAATGAGCTGGGAGTTTCATAACCGAGGAGTTGTGGGACGTCTCTAAAAGCTATTGCCGACGCCTCGTAAACTGTGCGGTGGTCCTGATGCCGGTCTTCATTGAACATGGTAAAAACCCGCTCAGGTCGTATTTGTCGGGTCTCCGATTCGAGGACCGAAACCAGTTCGCCGAGCCTGAGCCAGAGCTTCGTATCCTCGAAGTCGTGTACTGAAATGTCGGTGATGCCCAGTTTCCGAAAGGCCAACATTGTTTCAGCTGCACGATCGGCATCTGACAAAGTGCCCCGCCGACCACGTGAAAAGATTACGGCACGGATTGGATGGCCTAAACTGGCATACTTGGCCAATGCGCCACCGCAGCCCAGTTCAATATCGTCTGGATGCGCTCCTACTGCTAGAATTGGCGCCCTCGGAGACATAAATTAGCACCCTTGTCTTTTGCAGCCTCAGTTGCCGCAAGCTGTCGTCATGACTGACAAATAGGGTAAACGGGTTAGAATCGAGCGAACCTCAGATAGCGGGATCTACGTAGCCCTCTGTGCATACTGTGAGCTTGGCCAGAGCCCACAACCGAATAGACTTCGAGCAGAAATAATACGGGCAGGAGCCGGAGACCTAGCAAATTTCGTTTCAGGCACAGTACATCGATAGAGTTTCCTTGAGCAATACATCTCGGGTAAAGCTTGCCGGAAGAATTCCGTCTAGGTTGGCTATAACGATGCCAGGCGCGAGGTAATTAAGTGGGATTAATCTTGAGTAGTGGCCCGGTTTACACCGCATTTGAGTCGCGAGGCTCGATAAATATTTATCGCGATTTTTTTCGACTAACCGAAAGGCGTGCCGCGTTCTCGCCAGCAAAGAGAATGGAATTATCGCCAACGGGGCGCGAGCCCCACGCTGATCAAATATCGACACCGATTACCGTCACGCAAGTTAGCGTTCGGCCATAGGGTCTCTGCCGGCGCGCTTGATGCCGACTCTTCCGGTGCCGAAAAATTGAGAGAGGGCGTCTCGCGCGTAGTAGCCTTACTGGTAACCGCACCATCCATTGCGGCGTCGCGCACAATTTGGGCTACCAGGCAGTTCCGGCGCATCAGTGGTGACAATTCTGATGCCTTGGCCATCGCAATGGAATCTATTGCCATCCTCGACCACAATTACGACGCACATGAAAATGGCTTCAAGCAATGGCCTGCCACTCCCCGCACCAGTCATCGCCGATCGTCATCGGCCAGCCGTCATAGGTTGGCGGGAAGCGTCGGCATTGGCCCATGTCGTAGACTTCCTCATCGTGCACAGGCTTCCAATGGCGGCACCGATCGCAATGTTTAGCGGCCATATTGACACCTGCTTGATGGACAAATCGAAGTCTATCGGACAATCTTACGAAATGCGAGACTGGCGCACTCCCGAACAGGAACTTCAAGACAAACGATCTCGTCGTGGGTTGATGCTTGATGCATGGAGCATAAGCCTCGCGATGGCAGTGCTTCTTCTCGTCATGGCCCGTGAGCTGTCCCGGTGGTAACCCGCGCTTACCTACCTGCTTTGTAGTCAATGCACATTGAAGCATTGTCGCACGCCTAATTGGCCAAAACCGGTCGTGGTTGCCCAAATCCACCGATGATAGTTCCAAAGCGGCTTTCGCGAGTTCGGAGGCAGTTACGGTCGCCTCAGTTTCGACCACGCTCAAAACATTTGCGCAATGTATCCTTTTGCAAAATTGCGCCAAACACCTGTCTGCCAGTAAGCACCAAAATACCGAGGATGGGCTGGGTGGACAGCCCTGACGCCGGTCATTCATGGGTTGCGCAGAATTACTGATCGAAAGACCTGTTACGAAGTTCAAGATCCAAGCACTGGATTGGGGCTAAGTCGACGCTAGCTATCAAACCCTAACCTGAATTAGATGTCGGATGTCGAACAAACATCTGAACTTGTGTAATTCTCGCCAGTTTGCCTCCGGCAATCAACCAAGGTATTTCGCCCTAAGCGCGCTGTCGCGCTTGACCTCGGCGAGGGCCTTGCCTTCTTGTGACGCCCCCTCCGCATAGGAGCGGTCCTTGAGCTTCGCCTTGTACCGACCGGACATGACATCGTTGATGATGTCGAACATGCGCTGTTCGAAATGCCAGTCCTCGAGATAGCGTGCCTTGAGTTTGGGGTCGCGCGCGCGGCGGTACTTCTCGGCGAAGTAGCTGACCTCTTCCTGCGCCACGGCACGCCGTGCCAGCGCCTCGTCTACCCGCGCCTTTTGCTCCTTGGTCTTGGGGCCCATGATCTTCGCCTCACCAGTGTCGGGGTCCAGCATGATATCGTCGGGATGCGGGATGGGCTTGGGCTCGGGAAGCCCCGCCTTGCGGCAACGCTCGATCTCCTGGTCCCACTTGTGCTTGTACTCGACCATATTGCCGAACAGCTCGAACTTCGAGGCATAGTGCTCGGCCTCCATCTTCCCCACCATCTCGGCCAGTGTCTTCTGCGCGAGCCTGTTTCCCTTCATGGCCGCGACGCCCATCGCCCGGAACACGGCCTGGATGGCCGGAAGCTCGATGACCTGCTCGCCTTCGCGCACCATCACCGGGCGGTAGGCCTCCATCCGCAGGAACTCCTCGGCAGCCTTCATGCCGAACCCGGTGTTGACCTCCCGGAGTTTGGCCTTGGCGCGTCTGGGCCGCCCGTTGGGGTTACCCGACTTTCCCTTGCGGAACCGGTGTTCGGGCGGCGGATTGCCATAGCCCACCGCGGCTTCCTTGTCCGATTTGTCGGCCTCCTCTGTTGCCATCAGGCTGCCTCGCTGTCGATGCGCAGACCGTGCCGCTCTTCCGCCACGTCCTCAAAGGTCTCGCCCATGTCTCCCAGCGTCGCCCGCTTGCCGGTCAACCTCTCCCAGCGCCGCACGATGGTGTCGCTGTAAAGCGGATCGTACTCAATCAGCCGCGCGCGGCGCCCGGTCTTCTCCGCCGCGATCAGCGTGCTGCCCGAGCCGCCAAAGCAGTCGAGCACCACCTCCCCGCGGCGCGAGCAGTCACGGATCGCATCGGCAATCAGCGCTACGGGCTTTACCGTCGGATGCATGGCCAGCTCCTCGGAGCGGTTTGCACCAATCGAACTGATCCCGGCATAGTCCCAGACATTGGTGCGATAGCGACCTGTCTCGCCGAGCCCGAAGCTGTTGGTGTGTTCGGCAGTTCCGGCCTTGAACACGAAGATGAGCTCATGCTTCGAACGATAGAACGCGCCCATTCCGCCATTGGTCTTGTTCCACACGACCAGGTTCTTGAGCTCGGTGAACACCTCGCGGCCCGCGGCCAGCAGTTCTCCCATGTGCCGCCAGTCCATGCACACGAAGGCGATCGCGCCGTCACGCATGAACCTTGCCGCATTGCCAAGGGTGCTCTCAAGGAAGCCGGTGAACTGGCTTTCATTCATCTCGCCACAAGCAAAGGCGAACTCGCGGTGCTTCACCGATCCCAGGCCGCAGACATTGCCATCGATCTTCACGTTGTAGGGCGGATCCGTGAACACCAGGTCCGCGCGCTCATTGCCAAGCAGCCGGCCAAAGCTGTCAGCCTCCTGCGCATCGCCGCACAGCAGCCGGTGGCGGCCCAGGTGCCAGATGTCCCCCAACCGCGTCACAGGTTGGCCGGTGACGACCGGGACCGCGTCTTCAGGTGCGTCAACACCATCAGGATCGGCATCGCCTGCCGCATCGATCACAAGGTCGATCTCGGCAAGGCTGAAGCCGGTCAGTTCGACATCGAAATCGAGGTCGACCAGTCCCTGCAGCTCGATGGCGAGGATCTCGCGGTCCCAGCCGGCGTTGAGCGCCAGCTTGTTGTCCGCGATGACATAAGCGCGCCGCTCCGCTTCCGAGAGGTGGGCCAGCCTGATCGTCGGCACCGTCTTCCAACCCAGCGACTTCGCCGCCTCGACCCGGCCATGCCCGGCAATGATCTCGCCGTCGTCCGAGACCAACACCGGGTTGTTGAACCCGAACCGGCCGATGCTGGCGGCGATCTGCTTCACCTGCTTCTTCGAATGGGTTCGCGCATTGCGCGCGAAGGGCCGAAGGCCGGCAATGGGGGATTCGGTGACCTGGGCGAATCGCATGGCGAAGTTCTCCGTTACGGAACCGTATAAATATATTGAACGGTTGCACTCGTCAATCCTGTGCGTATGATAGCGGATCAACTGAATGAACGAGCCGCCCACCATGAGCTTCGCCCAGCGATTGCATCAGCTGCGTATCGCCAAGCGCATGTCCCTCCAGCAGGTCGCGGATGCGGTGGACCTGTCGAAGGCGCATGTCTGGAACCTGGAGAAGGGCCTCTCGGAGAACCCCTCGATCGATGTCGTCACGCGCCTGGCCGACCTGTTCCGCGTGCGCATTGCCGACCTGGTTGGCGAGAACCCCGGCGCCGATGCAGAGCCGCCCGAGATGGTGGCAATGTTCCGCGACCTCAAACGCCTCGAGGGGCGCGACCGCGAGACGATCCGTGTGCTGATGGAGCAGCTGCGCAAGCGCGAGGATGAGCGGGATTGAAGATCACCCGGCTCGATCTCGATGGAGCCGGATCGCCATCGGCGCTGGTCACCCGCATTCTCGCGGCCGAACCCGACCTGCCGATCCCCGTTCCCGTCGAGGAGCTTTGCGCCTGTCTAGACATAATCGCCATCTGCGAATTGGAGACCGAGGGATTTGAAGCCGCGCTGGTGACTGACGTGCTCAAGGCGAGCGGCGCCATCCTCGTTGCGGGCAACCGGTCGCGGCAGCGCCGCCGCTTCTCGATCGCGCACGAACTCGGTCACTTTCTCATCCCATTACATCTGCCGCCGGCCGATGGCCCCTTGCTGTGCTCGGCCAAGCACCTCGGTATGCACGACGTGAAGCATAAAGACCGGCGCCGACGCATGGAAGCCGAGGCAAACCGCTTTGCCGCGCTACTGCTTATGCCGCCGCCTGCCTTGCGCGCGGCATTGCAGCAGGTCCGCCGACTTTCGCTGGGCGACATTGTTCGCCTTGCTGACTCGTTCGACGTCAGCAAGGAGGCCATGGCTCGCGCCTGTGTCGATTACAGGCGCGAGGCGATCGCAGTGATCGTCGCGCGCGAGGGCAGGATCCTGCGCTGCTACCGGCGGGATGGGCTGTTCCCCTGGATCGCGGTGGCACCCGGACAACCAGTACCAGCCGGGTCAGTCGGCAGCGACCGCCTGCCCGAGGGGACTGCCTCGGCTACCGCGTCCTGCGAGCCCGAACTCTGGCTGGACCTGCGCGATGCCGGCAAGGTCGCGGCCATGACGGAGCAGGTGCTGTGGCAGCGCAGTGGCTTTGCCTTTATGCTGCTCCATGCCGAGATGCGCGATGAAGACGAGGACGATACCGAGGCCGTCGATCGCCGCTGGCAGGGCCGGCTCTGATGCCGATAACTTACCTCATAGCCGCCTGATCATTCCCTGATAGCCGCCTGATCATTCCCTGATAACTGCCGGCCAATTCCCTGTTATGCGGATGAAAGTTCCCTGTTCTTTGTCCAGGGAATTTGATCGGAAAACGTCGGATCTCTGCGGCCCTTGCGACCATTGTGTTGCCAATCAACACCGCGAGAACTCAGATTTTCCCTGTTAATTCTCCCACAACAGGGAAATACAGGCAGAGACTGGCTCGCTCCGGACTGCGTCGCGCACCAAACAGTCCATAAATTATTGAAACAGCACGATTTTCCGGCCTCAACCGGAAAATTCGCGCAGTTCTGCGGGCTTCGCCGGCATCGAATTTGAAGGTGCAGTCAGATGTGTCTCTACGCAATGGAAAATAAGCGCAGCAATCGGCAGCTGTCTCCAAGCGGAAA
>Ga0075366_10000110_pt1 | contig 33557 bp, 27 predicted proteins | sample EndMethybrTD3031_FD_72351 | JGI IMG/M metagenome (GOLD analysis project Ga0075366, IMG submission 72351) | Populus endosphere microbial communities from Tennessee, USA - Endosphere MetaG P. TD hybrid TD303-1 | ecosystem: Host-associated > Plants > Roots > Endosphere | place: USA: Tennessee...
AATTTGGTAGGCGCGATTGGACTCGAACCAACGACCCCCACCATGTCAAGGTGGTGCTCTAACCAGCTGAGCTACGCGCCTGAAAGCCTGTGATTATAGCAGCGCCTGCCGTCACCTCCGCCGCGCGCTGCGCACGCCGGCGATGCGGGCCACCTGCGCGAGCACCTGCGCGAGGCGCGCCGAGTCGGTCACCTCGACGGTGAAGGTCATCCATGCGGTGCCACCGCGCGCGTCCTTCACGCTCTGCGATTTGACGCCGGTGACGTTCATCTTCTCCTTCGCGAAGGCTTCGGAGATGTCGCGCAGCAGGCCCGGCCGGTCGGCTGCCTCGACGACCACGTCGACCGGGTAGACCGCCGAGCGGTCGCCGCGCGGTGCGCCCCACTCGACCGCGATCACGCGCTCGGGTGCGCGTGTGGCCATCTGGCGGAAGTTGCTGCAGTCGGTGCGGTGGATCGCGACACCCTTGCCGCGCGTGACATAGCCGCCGATCGGATCGGGCGGCGCGGGCCGGCAGCAGCGCGCGAGACTGGTCAGCAGCGACTCGACGCCGACCACCAGCACGCCGCCGCGCGGCGCCTCGCCTTCGGGTCGTGCGCCGCGCTTCGCGACGATCGCCTCGTCGGGCGTGCGCGGCGGCTCGGGCGGACGCAGCAGGTTCTCGATGTTGCGCAGCGAGAACTCGTCCTTGCCGACCACTTCGAAGAGCGCGTCGGCCTGGCGGAAGCCAAGCTGCGTCGCGAGGTCGTCGAGCTTCATCGCGGTGCGGCCCTCGCGCTGCAGCAGCTTCTCGACCGCCTCGCGCCCGCGTGCGACCGTGTCCCGCAGCGCGAGCGCGTTGAACCAGGCGCGCACCTTGGCCTTCGAGCGTGTGCCCTGCAGGTAGCCGAGCTCGGGGTTGAGCCAGTCGAGCGACGGGCCGCCCTCCTTCACGACCGTCACCTCGACGGTCTGGCCGTTCGCGAGCGGCGTGTTGAGCGGCACCATCGCGCCGTCGACCTTGGCGCCGCGGCAGCGGTGTCCGAGATCGGTGTGTACCGCGTACGCGAAGTCGATCGGCGTCGCACCGGCCGGCAGCTCGATCACGGTGGCTTGCGGCGTGAACACGTAGATGCGGTCGTCGAAGCCGCCGGGCGCATCGCCCTGCTCGGCGAACTCGCGCTCCCAGGCGAGCAGTTGGCGCAGCACCGCCTTGCGCGCCTCGGCCACCTGGGCGTCGAACTCGCTGCCGGCGCTGACACCCGCGTAGCCGCGCGCGCCGGCCTCCTTGTAGGCCCAGTGGGCGGCGACGCCGTGCTCGGCGTGATCGTGCATCGCGCGCGTGCGGATCTGCACCTCGACCGCGCGGCCGTCTTCATCGAGCACCACGGTGTGCAGCGACTGGTAGCCGTTCGGCTTGGGCCGCGCGATGTAGTCGTCGAACTCGTCGGGCACGACCCGGTAGCGCTCGTGCACACGCGCGAGCACCGCGTAGCAGGCCGCAACGTCGGCAACGATCACGCGGATCGCGTGCACGTCGAACACACGCGCGAAGTCCAGGCCTTTGCCGTGCATCTTCTTCCAGATGCTGTAGAGATGCTTCGGCCGGCCCTGCACTTCGGCCTTCAGACCGTGTGCGGCGAGGTCGGCGCCGAGCCGACGCCGCAGCGCATCGACACGCTGCTCGCGCTCGACACGCTTCTCGTCGAGCATGCCGGCCACCGCCTTGTAGGCCTGCGGCTCGAGGAAGCGGAACGCGAGATCCTCGATCTCCCACTTGATCTGCCAGATGCCGAGCCGGTTCGCGAGCGGCGCGAACACCTGCAGCGATTCGCCCGCGAGCGGCGGCGGGCACGGCCGGCGGCTCGCGGCGTAGTAGCGCAGCGTCTGCAGCCGCGACGCGAGGCGCAGCAGCACGACCCGCAGGTCGCGCGAGAACGCGAGCAGCATCTTGCGCACACGCTCGGTCTGCTCGGCGCGCTGTTCGGCGCCGACGTTGGCCTCGCGCGCTGCGCGCTGGATCTGCACCAGCTTGCGCGTATGCGTCACGAGGCTCGCGAACGACGCGCCGAAGGCCTTCGCGACCACCTCCTCCGGCTTGCTGAGGTAGTCGCCGGCATAGACGAGGTAGGCGGCCGCGCGCATCGCCGGCGCCGCGCCGATGCCCCCGAGGATCAGCGCGACGCCGTCGGCGTGCGCGAGCGCCTCTTCGCCGGTGTCGAGCGGCTGGCCGGCGAGCAGCGGTTCGGCGAAGGCACGTGCGCGCGCCAGCTGCGCCGCTTCGGCCTCGAGGTCGGCGCCCGGCGGCGGCGCCTCGGCAAGCCGCACGATCGTCGCGGCCTCGGGCGCGTCGATTGCGCCGGTCTTCATCGCGAACTCATCCTGCGAGCAGGAACTCGCGCACGACTGCGATCTGTTCGGGCACGACCAGCATCGGCGCGTGTCCGACCTCGGCGAACTCGTGCAAGCGCGCCTTCGGGCCACGCGCGGTCATCGCCTGCGCGGTCGCGCGCGTCAGCAGGTCGGAGTCGGCGCCGCGCAGCAGCAGCGTCGGGCAGCGGATCGCGTCGTAGCCCGCCCACAGCAGCGCCTCGCCGGCCTGCGCAGCCTGCGGCGTGATCGCGCGAAACGGCACCGCGATCGCCGGGTCGTAGTGCAGCTTGAAGCCCGCACCGTCGGGCTTGAGCATCGGCCGGCTCAACGCGAGCCACTGTTCGCGGCTGTGCTTGCCGAAGCCTTCGGAGACGGCGAGCATCGCGTCGGCCGCGTCCTCGACACTCGCCCAGTGCGCCGGCTGGCCGAGGTAGGTGCCGATGCGCTGCAGCGAGGCCCACTCGATCGCCGGGCCGACGTCGTTGAGCACGAGGCGCTCGATCGGCGAGTCGGGCAGCGCCGCGAGCCCGAGGCCGATCAGCCCGCCCATCGAGGTGCCGACCCAGTGCAGCGTGCGTGCGTTCAGGCGCGCGAGCAGGGTGACCATGTCGGCCACGTAGGCCGGGATCTGGTAGCCGCTCGGGTCGGCGAGCCAATCGGAGCGGCCGCGGCCGACCACGTCCGGGCAGACGACGCGGTAGTGCTGGCACAGCGCTTGCGCGAGCGTGTCGAAGTCGCGCCCCTGGCGGCTCAGCCCGTGCACGCAGACCAGCACACGCGGGTTCGCCGCGTCGCCCCATTCCCAGTACGCCATGCGGTGCAGCCCGCGCGTGCCCAGGCATTGCACTGTGTTCAGGCGGGGTTCAGTGGCGGCGTTCATGGTGCGCAGGAGTCGTCTTCGATAATCGATGCTAAGCCAACACCGGAGATTCATATGCTCAAAGGAAAATGCGCCCTCGTGACCGGCTCGACGAGCGGCATCGGGCTGGGTGTCGCGAAGTGCCTCGCGGCGCAGGGCGCGAACCTGGTGCTCAACGGCTTCGGCGAAGTCGAAGGGCCGAAGGCCGAGGTCGCCGCGGCCGGCAAGGCACACGGCATCCAGGTCGGCTACCACGGCGCGGACATGAGCAAGCCGGCCGAGATCGAAGCGATGATGGCTTATGCCGCGAAGGAGTTCGGCGGCGTCGACATCCTCGTCAACAACGCCGGCATCCAGCACGTCGCGAACGTCGAGGACTTTCCGGTCGAGAAGTGGGACGCGATCATCGCGATCAACCTGAGCTCGGCCTTCCACACCACACGCCTGGCGATGCCCGCGATGCGCACGAAGAACTGGGGCCGCGTGATCAACATCGCGTCGGCGCACGGGCTGGTCGCGTCGGCGCAGAAGTCGGCCTACGTCGCGGCCAAACACGGCATCGTCGGGCTGACCAAGGCGAGCGCGCTCGAGACCGCTACCACCGGCGTCACCGTCAACGCGATCTGCCCCGGCTGGGTGCTCACGCCGCTGGTGCAAAAGCAGATCGACGCACGCGCCGCGAAGGAAGGCATCCCGGTCGAGCAGGCCAAGCGCGAGCTGCTCGGCGAGAAGCAGCCTTCGCTGCAGTTCACGACGCCCGAGCAGCTCGGCGAGCTCGCGGTGTTCCTGTGCTCGCCGGCCGGGGACAACGTGAAAGGCGTCGCCTGGGCCGTGGACGGCGGCTGGACCGCGCAGTAGCCTTTACTTCGTCATCTGCACGCTGCCGTTGATGGTGACCGTCACGGTGCCCTTCCCCGCTTCGATCGGCAGCGATTCGTCCGCCGACGCCGACATCGTCTTCGCGCGCATCATCGGCGCGGCCGCGTAGAGCACCGGCTCGCCGGTGTTCACGTTGACCTCGCGGATCGTGTAGCCGGTGAAGCCGAACTGCTTCGCGACGTCGGCCGCCTTGGCGCGGTAGCGTGCGATCGCCTGCGCAGCGACGTCGCCCTCGACCTTCTCGCGCAGCTCGCGCGACAGGCCGTAGCCGACCCGCGCGATCGACATCGTCGTGATGCGGCCGGTGAGCTGGCCGATCGCCGACATGTCGCGGCCCTCGATCACGAGCTCGGCGCTGCCCTGCCAACCGGTGATGCCGCCCTTGGGTGAATAACGCGGATAGAGCGAGAAGTTGCCGGTCTGCACCTCGAGCTGGCCGGGCCGCGCCGCCTTCTTCGCTTCGGCGAGCGCGGCGTCGAGCGCCTGCTTGAGCTGCGACTGCACGCCGGCCGCGTCCTGGCCGTCCTTGGTGACCGACAGCGTCACATTGAGCAGATCCTTGGTCACCTCGATGCTCGCGCTCGCGCTCAGGCTCACGACGTTGGCCGGCGGCGGCACGGTCTGCGCCGCGGCGGTGCCGGCGCAGAGCACGGCGAGCACGCACAGGCCGCGGCGGATCGGGCGGACGTTCATCAAATGCTTCTCCTTCGGGTTGTGGATGCGCGGCCGGATTCTGGCCGCGAAAACTGATACGTATACGGTCGGCGAACGGGGTCAAGGGCGGGTGAACAAGGCCGCCGCAAGATGTGTAACAGATGGTCAGCCCCGCCCGAATCGCCCTGCAAAGCCGCGCAGAATCTCGCTTGTTACAAGTTTGGAGTACCCATGACACCCAACCCGAACCAGCGCCCCGATCGTGTGGTCGTCGTCGACGACGACGCACGCATTCGCGACCTGCTGCGCCGCTACCTGACGCAGGAAGGCTTCGAAGTGCTGCTGGCGGAAGACGCGAAGGCACTCAACCGCGTACTGACCCGCGAGACCGTCGACCTCATCGTGCTCGACCTGATGCTGCCCGGCGAGGACGGCCTGTCAATCTGCCGCCGGCTGCGCGCTGCCAACGACGTGACGCCGATCATCATGCTGACCGCCAAGGTCGAGGACGTCGACCGCATCGTCGGCCTCGAGGTCGGCGCGGACGACTACCTGCCCAAGCCCTTCAACCCGCGCGAACTGCTCGCGCGCATTCACGCGGTACTGCGCCGCCGCCCGTCGCTCGAGGCGCCCGGCGCGCCGGCCAAGGAGCCGCAGACCGTCACTTTCGGCCCGTTCGAGTTCGACCTCGCGCTGCGCCGCCTGTCCAAGGACGGCGAGCAGATCGCGCTGACGACCGGCGAGTTCTCGATGCTCAAGGCGCTGGTGCGCCATCCGCGCCAGCCGCTGTCGCGCGACAAGCTCGCGCAGCTCGCGCGCGGCCGCGAGTTCGAGCCCTTCGACCGCAGCCTCGACGTTCAGATCTCGCGCCTGCGCAAGATGATCGAGCCCGACCCCGCGCAGCCGCGCTACATCCAGACGGTGTGGGGCGTCGGGTATGTCTTCGTGCCGGATGGAACGGCCTGAGCGACACTCCTCCTGACCCACGGCCCCGACGGCCCAAGCGCCGCGGGGCCGTTTTCATGCGCTGGATCCCGCTGCCCCGATGGCCCGCAACAAAGTCGCCCTCAGCCTGTTCTGGCGCACCTTCTTCCTGCTCGCGCTGCTGCTCGCGGGTGGCGTGTTCGCCTGGGTGCAGACCTTCCGCGCGCTCGAATTCGAGCCGCGTGCGGTGCAGGCCGCGCAGCAGATCGCGAGCCTCGTGAACCTCGCGCGCGCCGCGCTGAAGGCGAGCGACGGCATCAACCGCGTCGCGCTGATCAAGACGATGTCGAACCAGGAGTCGGTGCGGCTGACGCCGCGCGAGCCGGGCGACCGGTGGGAGCCGTTCGAGATCGACCGCTTCACGCGTGCGATCGGCGCCGAGCTGCGCTCGCAGCTCGGGCCCGACACGCTGGTCGCGAGCTCGGTCAACAAGGCCGCCGGGCTGTGGGTCGGCATCACGATCGAGAAGGATCCCTACTGGCTGCAGGCCGAGGCGACACGCGTGGCCTCGATGGCCTGGAGCACGCTGTCGCTGTGGGTCGGCATCGCGCTGGTCGCGACCATTCTCGGCTCGGCGGCGATCGCGCGCGCGATCAACCGGCCGCTGCAGGAGCTCTCGTTCGCCGCCAGCCGCATCCGCGAAGGCGAGTTCGACTCGCGCCTGGACGAGAACACGCTGACCAGCGAGATCCGCCAGGTCAACATGGGCTTCAACCGGATGGCGCGCGAGCTCGCGAAGGTCGAGGAGGACCGTGCGGTGATGCTGGCCGGCATCTCACACGACCTGCGCACCCCGCTGGCACGGCTGCGTCTCGAAGCCGAGATGAGCGTCTCGGACGAGGAGGCCAAGCGCAACATGGCGCTCGACATCGACCAGCTCGACGCGATCATCGACAAGTTCATGGACTATGCGCGCCCGGGCGAGGTCAAGCTGATGCCGGTGCACCTGTCCAGCCTGGTCGACCGCGAGATGGCGGCGTTCCGTGACACCAGCCAGATCCGCATCACCTCGCGTGTCGCGATCGACACCAAGGTGATGGCCGACGAGACCGAGCTCGGCCGCGTGCTGCAGAACCTGTTCGAGAACGCGCGCCGCTACGGGCGCAGCACCGACACCGGCATCGCGCGCGTCAACGTGACCTACGCGCGCACCGGACCGTGGGTGATCGTCAGCGTGCGCGACCACGGGCCGGGTGTCGACCCGAAGAAGCTCAGCCAGCTGACCACGCCGTTCTTCCGCGGCGATGCGGCGCGCACGGCGGCGACCGGCGCGGGCCTCGGCCTGGCGATCGTCGAGAAGGCGATCCAGCGCATGGGCGGCAGCTTCGAGATCAGCAACGCGATGGACGGCGGGCTGATCGCGCACATCCGGTTGAAGAAGGCGCCGTGAGCGGCCCCGGCGCGGCCAACGCTACGGCATCGGCCGCCGTTGCGCGTAGAGCAGGCACACCGCACGCGCCTCGATCGCCTCGCCGAGCCCGACCGGCCCCATCTTCTCGGCCGTCTTGGCCTTCACGTTGACCTGATCGAGCTTGACGCCGAGCGCGCCGGCGATGCGCTGGCGCATCGCGAGCAGGTGCGGCGCCATCTTCGGCGCCTGCGCGACGATCGTGCTGTCGACGTTCGCGACCTGCCAGCCGGCCTGCGCCACACGCCGCGCAGCCTCGGCCAGCAAGGCGAGCGAGTCGGCGCCGCGAAAGCGCTCGTCGGTGTCGGGAAAGTGGTGTCCGATGTCGCCCATGGCGGCGGCGCCGAACAGCGCATCGGCGATTGCGTGGCACAGCGCGTCGGCGTCCGAATGGCCGAGCAGGCCGTGGCTGTGCGGGATCGTCACGCCGCCCAGCACCAGCGGCCGGTCGGGCACAAGCGCGTGAATGTCCCAGCCTTCGCCGATACGAATGTTCGGGATCGTCATGACTGTCTCTGCCCTCTTGTGCGCGCGGCGAGCACCCGCTCGGCAAGCGCGAAGTCGGCGGGCCAGGTGAGCTTGAAGTTCTCGGCGTCACCCGGCACGAGCCGAGGCTGCAGGCCGAGCGCTTCGACCGCGCTCGACTCGTCGGTGACCGCCGCACCGGCGTGGTCGAGCGCGCGCCGCAGCAGCCCGAGGCGGAACATCTGCGGGGTCTGTGCAGCCCACTTGTGGGCACGCGGGATCGTCGCCGCGACGCGGTCGCCGTCGGCCTGCTTCAGCGTGTCGGCGACAGGCAGCGCGAGCAAGCCTCCGACCTCATCGTCGGCGCAGGCGTCGATCAGCCGATCGACCCACGCCGAGCGGACCAGACAGCGCGCCGCGTCGTGCACGAGCACCCAGTCCGCGTCGTCGGCGCCCTGCGCCGTCAGCGCAGCCAGGCCGTTCGCGACCGTCGCCGCGCGGCTCGGGCCGCCGCAACGGACCACGCTGACTTTGGCGTCCACGGGCTCGACGGCGTCCTCGAACCAGGTGTCGTCGGGCGCGAGCACGACCAGGATCGAGTCGAGCCGCGCCACGTCGACGAGTGCCTCGAGCGTGTGACCGACCATCGTGCGCGCGCCGATGCGCGTGTACTGCTTGGGGCCGACCGCGCCGGCCCGCGCACCGATGCCCGCGCAGGGAACGAGGGCGTGGAAGCGATTTTTCATGCGGGCTCGAAATGCTGGAATTCTATAATTCGCCTCGCCTGCATCGCCCCGTGGGAAACCTCCGCGGGGCGATTTGCTTTGGCTTTGCTGAGCTTCGATGCTGATTCCTTCGATCGCCCCCGGCAAGCGCTTCGCGCTGCCGCGCCCCGTCGGCTCGGCCGATGCGCTGCTGCTCGCGCGCTTCGTGCAGGAGCAAACACGGCACGGCCGCCTGACTGCGATCGTCACCGCCGACCCGGCTGACACGCAGCGCCTCGAAGGCGAGCTGCCGTTCTTCGCACCCGGGCTGCGCACCGCCGTCTTCCCCGACTGGGAGACCCTGCCCTACGACACCTTCTCGCCGCACCAGGATCTGATCTCCGAGCGGCTGGCGACCTTGTGGCGCATCCGCCAGGGCAAGGACGTCGACGTCGTGCTGCTGCCGGCGTCGACCGCGCTGGTGCGACTCGCGCCGCCGAGCTTCCTGGCCGGCTACACCTTCCACTTCAAGCAGAAGAGCAAGCTCGACGAGGCCGCGCTGAAGGCGCAGCTCACGCTCGCCGGCTACAGCCACGTCAGCCAGGTCGTCTCGCCGGGCGAATACGCGGTGCGCGGCGGGTTGATCGACCTGTACCCGATGGGCTCGCCGGTGCCCTACCGCGTCGACCTGTTCGGCGACGAGGTCGATTCGATCCGCACCTTCGATCCGGATTCGCAGCGCAGCCTCTACCCGGTGCCCGAGGTCCGGCTGCTGCCCGGCCGCGAGTTCCCGATGGACGAGGAGGCGCGCGCCCAGTTTCGCTCGCGCTGGCGCGAGAAGATGGAAGGCGACCCGACCAAGGTGCGCCTCTACAAGGACATCGGCACCGGCATCGCGACCGCTGGCATCGAGTACTACCTGCCGCTGTTCTTCGACGCGACTGCGACGATCTTCGACTACTTCGGCGATGCCGCAGCGCTCGCGCTGCACGGCGAGGTCGACGAGGCGTTGCAGCGATTCTGGACCGACACACGCGAGCGCCACCGCTTCCTGCAGCACGACCGCGAGCGGCCGATCCTGCCGCCCGAGGAGCTGTTCCTGCGGCCGGAGGAATTCTTCGGCCGCGTCGGCGCACACGCCGCGCTCGCCGTCCGAGGCCGCGAACCCGTCGAATGGGCGCGTCCGCTGCCCGATCTGAGCGCCGAGCGCGGCGCGCCCGAGCCGCTCGCGAAGCTGCAGCGGCACGTCGCCGGCACGCCGCACCGCGTGCTGATCGTCGCCGAGAGCGAAGGCCGGCGCGAGAGCCTGCTCGAGCTGCTGCGCGACAACAAGATCGAGCCGCCGACCGTCGCGACGCTCGCCGAGTTCGCCGACGGCGACGAACATTTCGCGATCACCGCCGCCCCGCTGGCCGAAGGTTTCCACTGGCACGAGCCGGCCGAGAGCCGCTCGATCCAGTTCGTCACCGAGACCGAGCTGTTCGCGACCGCGCCGACCGCGCGGCGCAGGCGCAAGCAGGAGCAGGTCAGCGATGTCAATGCGCTGATCAAGGACCTCTCCGAGCTCAAGCTCGGCGACCCGGTCGTGCACGTGAACCACGGCATCGGCCGCTACGTCGGGCTGATGAACATCGACCTGGGCGACGGCCCTTCCGAGTTCCTGCACCTCGAATATGCGGACAAGGCGACGCTTTACGTGCCGGTCGCGCAGCTGCACCTGATCGCGCGCTACACCGGCGTCAGCCCCGACGAGGCGCCGCTGCACCGCCTCGGCTCCGGCCAGTGGGAGAAGGCCAAGCGCCGCGCCGCCGAGCAGGTGCGCGACACCGCCGCGGAGCTGTTGAACCTGTATGCGCGCCGCGCGGCGCGCGAGGGCTTCGCGTTCCGCTTCACGCCGCACGACTACGAGGCCTTCGCGGCGAGCTTCGGCTTCGAGGAGACCCCCGACCAGCAGGCCGCGATCCACGCGGTGATCCAGGACATGGTCTCGCCGCAGCCGATGGACCGGCTGATCTGCGGCGACGTCGGCTTCGGCAAGACCGAGGTCGCGCTGCGCGCCGCGTTCGTCGCGGTCACCGGCGGCAAGCAGGTCGCGATCCTCGCGCCGACCACGCTGCTCGCCGAGCAGCACTTCCAGAACATCGCCGACCGCTTCGGCAAGTGGCCGGTCAAGGTGGCCGAGCTGTCGCGCTTCCGCTCGGCCAAGGAAGTGAAGGTTGCGCTCGAGGGCATCGCCGACGGCTCGGTCGACATCGTCGTCGGCACGCACAAGCTGCTCAGCCAGGACGTCAAGTTCAAGCGCCTCGGCCTGCTCGTGATCGACGAGGAGCACCGCTTCGGCGTGCGCCACAAGGAAGCGATCAAGGCGATGCGCGCCGAGGTCGACGTGCTGACGCTGACCGCGACGCCGATCCCACGCACGCTCGGGATGGCGCTCGAAGGCCTGCGCGACCTGTCGGTGATCGCGACCGCGCCGCAGCGGCGCCTCGCGATCAAGACCTTCGTGCGCAACGAGGCGACCGGCACCATCCGCGAGGCGGTGCTGCGCGAGCTCAAGCGCGGCGGGCAGGTCTACTTCCTGCACAACGAGGTCGAGACGATCCAGGCACGGCGCGACAAGCTCGCCGAGCTTCTGCCGGAAGCGCGCATCGCCGTCGCGCACGGCCAGATGCCCGAGCGCGAGCTCGAGCGTGTGATGCGCGACTTCGTCGCGCAGCGCCACAACCTGCTGCTGTGCTCGACGATCATCGAGACCGGCATCGACGTGCCGAGCGCGAACACGATCGTGATCAGCCGCGCCGACAAGTTCGGCCTTGCGCAGCTTCATCAGCTGCGCGGCCGCGTCGGCCGCTCGCACCACCAGGCCTATGCCTACCTGCTCGTGCCCGACGTCGAGGGCCTGACCAAGCAGGCCGCGCAGCGGCTCGAGGCGATCCAGCAAATGGAAGAGCTCGGCTCGGGCTTCTACCTCGCGATGCACGACCTCGAGATCCGCGGCGCCGGCGAGGTGCTGGGCGAGAACCAGAGCGGCAACATGATGGAGGTCGGTTTCCAGCTCTACAACGACATGCTCGCCGAAGCGGTGCAGTCGCTGAAGGCGGGGCGCGAGCCGGACCTGCTGTCGCCGCTGTCGGCCACCACGGAGATCAACCTGCACGCACCGGCGCTGCTGCCCGATGCCTACTGCGGCGACGTGCACACGCGGCTGTCGCTCTACAAGCGGCTCGCGTCGGCCGAGAAGCCCGAGCAGATCGACACGCTGCTCGAGGAGATCACCGACCGCTTCGGCAAGCTGCCGCCGCAGGGTCAGACCTTGTTCGACGTGCACCGGCTGCGTGTGCTCGCCAAGCCCTACGGCGTGCTGAAGATCGACGCCGCACCCAAGCTGATGACGATCGGCTTTCGTCCCAACCCGCCGGTCGACGCGCTGAAGATCATCGAGCTGGTGCAGAAGAACCGCCACATCAAGCTGGCCGGCAACGACAAGCTGCGCATCGAGCGCGACACGCCCGAGGTCAAGGACCGCGCACAGCTGATCCGTGACGTGCTGCGCTCGCTCGGCACGCCGAAGGCCGCGCAGCCGGCCTGATCCCGGCCATCACCCGGCATTTTCTCGGAGATGCCGTGGCGCGCTATGGTGCCTGGCATGTTCGCGACCTGGTGCCTGGTGATCGGCCTGCTGCTGATCGTGATGGGGCTGACCGACACGGTGCGGCGCGAGATGCCGCTCAGCGCGTCGGCGCTCTACCTCCTTGCCGGCTGGCTGCTCGGCCCGCAGATGTCCGGGCTGCTCGTGCTCGACCTGCGCACCGACGCGCCGACGCTCGAGCGCCTGACCGAGATCGCGGTGCTGATCTCGCTGTTCGCGGTCGGGCTGCGGCTGCGCGTGCGGATCACCGATCCGCTCTGGCTGACGCCGGTGCTGCTCGCCACCGTGACAATGGTGGTGACGATCGCGCTGCTGGTCGGCATCGGCCTCGCGCTTGCGCTCCCGCTCGGAGCAGCGGTGCTGCTCGCCGCGGTGCTCGCGCCGACGGATCCGGTGCTCGCGTCCGACGTGCAGGTCGAGAACGCCGGTGATCGCGACCGGCTGCGCTTCGGGCTGAGCGGCGAAGGCGGCATGAACGACGGCACCGCGTTCCCGTTCGTGATGCTCGCGCTCGGGCTGCTCGGCCTGCACGAGCTCGGCGCGGGCGGCGCGCGCTGGTGGGCCATGGACCTCGCCTGGGCCACGCTCGGCGGGCTCGCGCTCGGCTGGCTGCTCGGCCTCGCATTCAGCCGCGCCGTCGTGCACCTGCGGCGCGAGCGCGACCAGGCCTTCGGAATGGAGAACTTCCTGACGCTCGGGCTGATCGCGCTGACCTACGGCATCGCGCTGAAGACCGCGACCTATGGCTTCCTCGCGGTGTTCGCGGCCGGCGTCGCGATGCGCTACGCCGAGCACAGCGATGCGCGCCACCGGGACCACGCCGACACGCAGGCACCGGCCGACAGCTGCGCCTACATCGCAAAAGCCGCGCTCGACATCACGCTCGACCTCGAGCGGCTCGCCGAGCTCACGGTGATGCTCGTGATCGGCAGCCTGCTGAGCGCCGCCAACTTCACGCCGACCAGCATCGGCGTCGCGCTCGCGCTGCTGTTCGTCGTGCGCCCTGCGGCCGTCTGGCTGACGACGCTGGGCTCACGGCTCACACGCGCGCAGCGCCGGCTCGCCGCGTGGTTCGGCATCCGCGGCGTCGGGTCGATGTACTACCTCGCGTTTGCGGTCGCGCACGGCGCCGGCGGGCCGGCGCTGCAACCGGTGATCGATGCCGTGCTCGTGACCATCGTGCTGTCGGTCGTGCTGCACGGCACCTCGGCGACACCGTTCATGCGCCTGTACCGGGCGCGCCGTCCCAGGCGGCGTGAAAGCCGAACGGAATGACCTGCGGCGCGTGCAGCTGCGCGAGGCATTGCATCGTGCGTGCGTCGACCACGCCGATCACCGTCGCCGGGTCGGTATCGGCGAGCGTCGGCACGAGCAGCACGCCGTCGTCGTCGTCGGTGCTGCCGGGCCGCGGCACGAACAGCGGCTCCAGCTGCGTCGCATCGCCGCGCTGCCAGGTCGACACGGCGCCGCTGTCGAGATCGACACGCACCGTGCGGTCGAAGAACTCTCCCTGCGGCCCGTTCGCGCCGCCCCAGGCCACGCGCGAGCGCCCCTGCCCGATGCGTGCGGGGTGAACCTGCGGCAGCTCGAACGAGGCCCCGGTCGCCTGCGGCTCGGCATCGCCCGCATCGGGCCGCAGCCGGTAGCGCACCAAGCGCGGCTGCGTCCGCAGCGGTGTGCCCTGGCGGCGCGCCGCGAGCATCAGGTCGTCGAAGATGCTCGCGTCGTCGTGCACGACCACCTCGAGCACCAGGTCGGCGCCGTCGGCAAACGCCTGGCAGGCATGGAACGCGAACATCGCCGGGACGCGCCAGCTGCGCACCGGCCCGCCGTCGAGCGGGATCGCGTGGATCGCCGATCCTCCCTCGGGCTCCCAGCGGAAGTTGTCTTTGTAGGCGTGCGCGCTGAAGCGGAACGCGAGCGGCTGGGCCCGCATTGCACATTCCCAGACGATCGCGTGGCCGGGCGCGAGCGCGAAGCCGTGCGTGTAGCCTGCCTTGGGCATCGTCAGCTTCGCGATCGTGGTGGCGCGCTGTGCGCCGGGCGGAATGCGGAACAGCGAGGTCGTGCACTTCGGGCCGAGCGCGATGCCGACGTTGAGGTAGCTGCCGTCGGGCAGCGTGAACCCGTGTGCGGACATCAGGTGCGGCCCGTCGACGTCGAGGCGTTCGCGGGTGGCGAGCGTGTCCGGGTCGAAGTAGGTCAGGTGCGGCGTCTCGGTCACCGCGATCCAGCGTTCGCCGTGGCGCGACATCACGACGGCGGGGTTGTCGGTGCCCTGCGTGCCCTTGAGCCGCGCCAGCAGCTTGGCGGGGTTGGTACTGCCGAACTCGCCGTACACCGGCGCACCGGCGGCGAGGCTGCGGGTGTAGGCGTCGCTGCGGGCAAAGCGGCTGCGGTAGCGCACGCCGTCGGCGCCGATGCGCAGGCGGTGCAGCATCGCGAAGCCGTCGAACCAGTGCGCGAGCGCGCCGCCCGGCAGTTCCCACAGCGCCGGGCCGTTGAGCAGGAGCGAGCCCCGCAGCCAGCCCGGCAGGTCGCCCTCGCAGCGCAGTGCGGCGTCGTCGATCTCGCGGGCGCCGGAGAGAAAGCCGCGCCAGCGGCCCGACGCGACTTCTTGCGGGACTGCATTCATGATGGTCTCCTTGGGGGCATCGATGCCGTGTCCGCGCCGGACGCCGGTCCGAGTGCGGTGGACCGGATAATCGGCACCGTCCCCCGCTGCCGTCAATCCCATGCCTCCCACCGAGTTCGCGCCCGGCCTGTTCGTTCGCGGCATCACGCCGCCGCTGCGCCTGGCCGACTTCAAGCTGATCGCGTTCGACATGGACTCGACGCTGATCAACATCGAATGTGTCGACGAGATCGCCGACGTTGCCGGCCGCAAGGCCGAGGTCGCGGCGATCACCGAGGCTGCGATGCGCGGCGAGATCGCCGACTACCAGGAGAGCCTGCGCCGGCGCCTCGCGCTGCTCGAAGGTGTGCCCGAGGCCGCGCTGCACGAGGTCTACGCGCGCCACCTGCAGCTCAACCCGGGAGTCGAGACCTTCGTGCGCGCCTGTCAGGCCGCCGGGCTGAAGACGCTGCTGGTGTCTGGCGGCTTCACGTTCTTCAGCGAGCGTGTGCGCACCCGGCTCGGGCTCGACTTCGTGCGCTCGAACATGCTCGAGATCGAGAACAGCCGGCTCACCGGCCGGCTCGTCACGCGGCCGTGGGGCGAGGTCGTCGACGGCGCCGAGAAGCGGCGCGTGCTGCTCGAGGTCTGCGAGCTGATGGGCATCGCGCCCGAGCAGACCATCGCGGTCGGCGACGGCGCGAACGACCTGCCGATGATGGCGGTCGCGGGCCTGAGCATCGCCTTCCACCCCAAGCCCGCGGTGCAGGCGCAGGCGATGGTCTCGATTCTCTCGGGCGGGATGGACCGCGCGCTCGAGGTCGTGCGGCCCTGACGGCCCGCGGCTGCGTCAGTCCTCGTCAGACAGGCGGCGACGCGACAGCAGCGCCAGGCCGACCAGCCCCAGCGCCAGCAGCATCGCCGCATGCGGCTCGGAGACCGACGACGAGTCCAGCGCGGAAAGCCCTGCAACCCGGCCGGCGGCGCCGGCGTCGAGTTCCGGTTCGGTCGACGCGAGCCGGACGAAGCTGTTCGGCGTGCCGGTGGTCGTGTCGGATCGGAACGAGGTCACCAGCATCTCGGGCCGGCGCTGCGTCTTGAAGTTGGCCGTCGACATCAGCACGGCGCCTGCCGCGAAGCTGTCGCTCATCGCACTCGGTGCAGCGACGCCGATCCCCACCCGGGCCATGCGCTGCTTCAGATGATCGGTGGGTGCTGCGTTCGCTTGCGCTGCCAGGGCGCAGATCGCGCCCATCAGCCATGCCTTGCCGTACTGCTTCAAGGTTCACTTCCTGTTCGGGTCAATAGTCCGCCGGCCACTTCGTGGGCAGCCGCAGGGCCCATGCTAGTGATGGTGTGTTGCTGAATCGCAAGCCACTGGGAACAAGATGTATCGGCCGCTTGCGACGCTGAATCTCCAACCGCACCCTCACCGTCCGCACGCAATCGGTGCCGAGCATAAAGCGTACCAACGATGCATCTTCAACGGATGCGCGCCTTGCGCTGCGGCGCCTTGATGTCCTCGCGCCGCGCCGGCGGGGTCGGATGGTGCTCGCGTACCGTGTTCAACACGATCGCCGTCGAGGTCTCGGTGAGGAGGCAGAACCTGCTGACGACCGAATCGAGGTGCGCGACATCGATCACCGCGATCTCGAGCACCCAGCTGTCTTCGCCGGTCACGTTGTACGCATTGATGCACTCGGGCGTCTGCTCGATCAGCTTGACGACACGCGCGTACTCGGCGCGCCCGACGCGCATCAGCGCACGGATGCCGTAACCGAGCTTGCTCACGTCGACGCTCGCGCGGTAGCCGGTGATGACGCCGGCGGCCTCGAGCTTGCGCACCCGCTCGGTGACGGCCGGCTGGCTCAGGTGCACGCGCCGCCCGAGCTCGGACATCGACAGACGGCCGTCGGCCTGCAGTTCCGAGAGGATGCGCGCGTCGTGCGGATCGATTTCAGCGTTCAAGGCGACTCCTCTAAAGTTCCTTCATTTTCGTCCTCCATTGGCCGGAATGTCGAACGGTTTTCGATGGAATCTTCGGATCTTCTTTCATACGATTCCTTGCAAACATCCACATTCGAGCACCATGTCCAGCCTTGCCGATGCCCGTTCGCTGCCCGCATCTCGCACGATGCGCCGGCCGCTCTCGACCCTGCTGCTGTTGTGCCTCGCGGCCACCTGGCTGGTCTGGGGCTCGACCTACCTCGCGATCAAGATCGCGCTCGTCAGCTTTCCGCCCTTCTTCCAGATGGGCACGCGCTTCGTCTTCGCCGGTGCACTGCTGATGGCGTGGGTGCGCTGGCGCGGTGCGCCGTGGCCGAACCGGGTGCAATGGCGCAACGCCGTCATCGTCGGCTCGCTGATGCTCGGCGGCGGGATGGGCGGCGTCGCGGTCGCCGAGACCTCGGTCGGCTCGGGCCTCGTCGTCGCGTTCATCGCGGTGGTGCCGCTGATGATCGCCGCGCTCAACCTGCTGTGGCGCATCGTGCCGGGGCGGCTCGAGCTCGCCGGCATCGTCGTCGGTCTCGGCGGCGTGCTGATGCTGACGCAGGGCGCGGGTTTCCAGGCTTCGCCAGCGGGGCTGGTCGCGATCGTCGTGGCGTGCCTGACGTGGTCGCTCGGCAGCGTGCTGAGCCAACGCAGCCTGCCGCTCGCCGCCGGTGCGACCGGCTTCGCGAGCGAGATGCTGTGCGGCGGCGTGGTGCTGCTCGCACTGTCGTGGTTCGCCGGCGAGCAGCCCGCGTGGCCGCCGCAGCCGGCCGCGCTCGCGGCCTGGCTCTACCTCGTCGTGTTCGGCTCGCTGATCGCGTTCAATGCCTACATGGTGCTGCTCGCGCGCGCCTCGGCCGGGCTCGCGTCGAGCTACACCTTCGTCAACCCGGTGATCGCGATGCTGCTCGGCGTCGCGGTCGCCGGCGAGACGATCAGCCGCTTCGAGTGGATCGCGGCCGGCGTCGTGCTGTGCGGCGTCGTGCTGATGCTGCGCGGCGCGGCGCGCTCCCGGCGCTGAGCGCCCGAGAGGCGCTCAGCCGCGCTGGCGTGCTTCGGCGGCGGCGCGGATCGCAGCGAGCGTCGTGCGGCTCGAGATCACGTCGGTGTCGAGCTTCAGGTGCAGCAGTGCGGGCCGGTCGGCCGCGAGCGCGGTGCGCAGCGCCGGCTCGAACTGCGCCGTCGCATCGACCCGCGCCGCATGCCAGCCGTAGGCCTGCGCGAGCGCGACGAAGTCGGGATTGAACAGGTCGCTGCCGCTCACGCGCCCGGGAAACTCGCGCTCCTGGTGCATGCGGATCGTGCCGTAGCTGCCGTTGTCGACGACGATGCTGATCAGCTTGCCGGCCCCGCGCCCGGCGCCATAGCCGGTGGCGGTCGCGAGTTCCTGGCCGGTCATCAGGAAGTCGCCGTCGCCCGCGACGTTGACGACGGTCCGCTCGGGGTACAGCAGCGCCGCCGCGACCGCGCTCGGCACGCCGTAGCCCATCGCGCCCGAGGTCGGCGCGAGCTGCGTGCGGCCGTGGTGCTGCAGGCCCGGGTAGCGTACGAAACGATGCAACCAGTTGCTAAAGTTGCCGGCGCCGTTCGTGTAGACGGCGTCCTCGGGCACGAGGCGCTGCAAGGTCAGCATCACCTCGGCGAGGTCGAGCGGCGCAACCGGCGTCGGCACGCGGTTCGCCTCGAGGTCGGCGGCGGCCGCGGCAGTCCACTCGCGCCAAGCGAGCTCGGGCGGCGCCGCGAGGGTCTCGAGCGCCTTGGCCGCGCAGGCCATCGAAGATTGCAGCAGCAGGTCGGCCGCGTAGACACGCCCGAGCTCTTCGGCACCGGCGTGCACGTGCACCAGCGTCTGCGACGGCTGCGGCGCGGCGAGCAGGCTGTAGCCGCCGGTCGTCATCTCGCCAAGCCGCACGCCGAGCGCGACCACAAGGTCGGCCTCGCGGATGCGCGCCGCGAGCTTGGGCGCGATGCCGATGCCGACGTCGCCGGCGTAAAGCGGATGGCGGTTGTCGAAGGTGTCCTGGAAGCGAAAGCCGCAGCCGACCGGCAGCTGCCAGTTCTCCGCGAAACGCTGCAGCGCACGCGCCGCCTCGGCATCCCAGCCGCTGCCACCCGCGATCACGAACGGCCGCTTCGCCGCGACCAGCATCGCGCGCAAGTCGCGCAGTGCGCCGGGCGCGGGCCAGGCCAGCGCCGGCTCGATGCGCGGCAGCACCGGCGCGCGGGTCGGCGCAGTCAGCATGTCTTCCGGAAGCGCGAGCACGACCGGCCCGGGCCGCCCCTGCAGCGCCGTGTGGAAGGCACGCGCGACGTACTCGGGGACACGGTCGGGGTCGTGGATCTCGGCCACCCACTTCGCCAGCCCGAGCGTGCCCGGTCCGAACATCTGCCGGTAGTCCATCTCCTGGAACGCCTCGCGGTCGCGCTGGTCGCTCGCGACCTGGCCGACGAACAGGACCATCGGCGTGCTGTCCTGGAACGCGGTGTGCACGCCGATGCTCGCGTTGGTCGCACCCGGACCACGTGTCACGAAGCAGATGCCGGGGCGGCCGGTCAGCTTGCCCTGCGCCTCGGCCATGAAGGCCGCGCCGCCCTCCTGCCGGCAGGCGATGAAGCGGATGTGCTCGCGGTGCTCATGGAAGCCGTCGAGCACCGCCAGGTAACTCTCGCCCGGCACGCCGAACGCGGTCGTGACGCCTTGGGCGATCAGGGCTTCGACCAGCGCGTGGCCGGCGATCCGTTCGGTCATCGTGGGTTCCTCTTGTGCCGTCGCGCCGCATTATCGGCAGCGCATCCAGGGTTTGTGCCGTGGCAGCTATTCTCCGATCGTTGAATTATCGGCTGATGCCACGCGCCGCCTCCGCCGAACCCCGCCAGCGTGACGCCGACCGCACCCAGCAGACCCTGCTCGCCGCGGCGCGCGACGAGTTCGCCGAGCACGGCCTCGGAGGTGCGCGTGTCGAGCGCATCGCCGAGCGCGCCGGCGTCGACAAGCGGCTGATCTACTACTACTTCGAGAACAAGGACAGCCTGTTCGTCGCCGTGCTCGAAGACACCTACCGCAGCATCCGCGCGGCCGAGCAGCAGCTGCATCTCACCGACCTCGCGCCCGCCGAGGCGGTGCGCCGGCTCACCGAATTCACCTGGGACTACTACCTCGCGCACCCCGAGTTCCTGACGCTGCTGAACAGCGAGAACCTGCACCGCGGCCGCCACCTCGCCGCATCGCGCCGCGCGCGCGAGCTGAACTCGCCGCTGATCCAGACGCTCGGCGAGATCCTCGAGCGCGGCCGCGTCGCCGGCGCGTTCCGCGGCGGCATCGACCCGGTGCAGCTGTACATCTCGATCGCCGCGCTCGCCTACTTCTACCTCTCGAACAACCACACGCTGTCGGCGATCTTCGGCCGCAACCTGCTCTCGCCGAAGGCACGTGCCGAGCGGCTCTCGCACATCTGCGACGTGATCCTCGGGTATGTCCTGAGGGAGTGAGCCGAACGGCGGTCGCGAATTTTCACCAAACAGTGAATTGACATGTTCCAGCGCGTACTGACGTCGCCAGTGACCCGGCCTTTCCTGCTGATCATCCTGCTGCTGGTGCTGTGGGACCTGGCGATCCGCGTCTTCAAGATTCCACCCTACCTGGTCCCGGCACCTGAGAAGGTCGTCGGCCAGCTCATCGCCGAGTGGCCGACGCTTTTGAAGCAGAGCAGCGTGACGACGCTCGCGACGCTCGGCGGCTTCGCGCTGTCGGTCCTGATCGGCATCCCGATCGCGATGGCGATCGCCTACTCGCGCACCGTCGAGTCTTTCGTGTACCCGCTGCTGGTGTTCTCGCAGAGCATTCCGAAGGTCGCGATCGCGCCGCTGTTCGTCGTCTGGTTCGGCTTCGGGCTGACGCCGAAGGTGATCTCGGCGTTCCTGCTCGGCTTCTTCCCGATCGTCGTGTCGACCGTGATGGGCTTCAAGTCGGTCGAGCCGGACATGTTCGACCTCGCCCGCTCGATGGGCGCGAGCCGGCTGCAGACCTTCTTCAAGATCAGCCTGCCGCAGGCGCTGCCGGCGATCTTCAGCGGCATGAAGGTCGCGATCACGCTCGCGGTCGTCGGGGCCGTCGTCGGCGAGTTCGTCGGATCGAACTCGGGCATCGGCTACGTGCTGCAGATCGCGAACGGCAACTTCGACCTGCCGCTGATGTTCGCGGCGCTCGTCGTGCTGTCGATGATCGGCGTGCTGCTGTTCATGGCGATCGACATCATCGAGCGCTTCGCGGTCCCGTGGCACGCCTCGCAACGCAACGACTTCCAGACGCTGGCCTGAGCCGGCCCCTTCTACCGCCCCCAAGGAGACACGCGCGATGAAACCGCATTCGTTCCCCCGCTGGCTCGGCACGTTCGCCGCCGCCGCCTGCCTGCTCGCGGCGCCCGCCGCGCGCGCCGCCGACAAGGCGACGCTGATGCTCAACTGGTACCTCTACAGCGAGCACGCGCCGTTTTTCCTCGGCAAGGAGAAGGGCTACTACGCCGCCGAGGGCATCGAGCTCGAGATCCAGGAAGGCCGCGGCTCGGCGGTCACGGCGCAGGCGGTCGCGGCCAAGAGCGCGACCTTCGGCTACATCGACGTGACGACGATGATCAAGGCCGCCGCGAAGGGCGCGCCGCTCAAGTCGGTCGGCGTCGCATTCCAGACCAGCCCGATGTCGGTGATGGGCTTCGCCGAGAAGAACATCCGCACACCCAAGGACATCGTCGGCAAGACCGTCGCGGTGACGCCGGGCGACTCGATGTCGCAGATCTGGCCGCTGTTCCTGAAGATGAACAACATCGCGCCAGATCAGATCAAGACGGTCTCGGGCGATGCACAGACCAAGCTGAACGCCGTGCTCAGCGGCCAGGCCGACCTGCTGCTCGGCTACGTGATGGACCAGGCGATCAAGCTGACCGACGCATCGGGCAAGCCGGTGCACCCGATCCGCTTCGCCGACTCGGGCGTCAACCAGATCAGTTCCGGGATCATCGTCAACAAGGACTTCCTCGCCGCCAACGGCGACCTCGTCAAGCGCTTCATGCGCGCGACGACCAAAGCCTTCGAGGAGGCCGAGAAGAGCCCCGAGGCGGCCGTCGACGCGATGCTGAAGGCCAACCCGAAGGCCGGCGTGCGCGACACGCTGATCGTCGGGATGAAGCAGAGCACGGCGCTCTACCACACGCAGGAAACGGCAAGCCAGAAGCCGTTCCGCGTCTCGATGAAGAACGTCGCCGAGTCGCTCAACCTGCTCGTCGAGTACGGCGGCATGGACCCGGCGACCAAGGGCAAGCCGGAAGACTACGTGACGCTCGACTACCTGCCCTGAGAAGCCCGACGTGAGCACCCCTGCCCTGATCGAAGCCCTCGGCGTCGCGAAGACCTATCGCCAGCGCAACGGCGCGGCGGTCGAGTCGCTGAAGCCGCTCGACTTCCGCATCGCCGAGGGTGAATTCGTCTCGGTCGTCGGGCCGTCCGGCTGCGGCAAGAGCACGCTGCTGAAGATGGTCGCGGGGCTGCTGCCGATCTCGTCGGGCGAGTTGCTGCTGCAGGGGCGGCCGATCGCCGGGCCGCAGCGCGAGGTCGGCATCGTGTTCCAGAGCGCGGTGCTGCTCGCGTGGCGCACCGTGCTCGGCAACGTGCTGCTGCAGGCCGAGATGCGCAGGCTCCCGATGGCGGCGGCGCGCGAGCGCGCGCAGGCGCTGATCAAGATGGCCGGCCTCGAGGGCTTCGAAGGCAAGTACCCGTGGCAGCTCTCGGGCGGGATGCAGCAGCGCGCCTCGATCTGTCGCGCGCTGCTGCACGACCCGCCGCTGCTGCTGATGGACGAGCCCTTCGGCGCGCTCGATGCGCTGACGCGCGAGAAGATGAACCTCGAGCTGCAGCGTGTCTGGATGCAGTCGAAGAAGACGGTGCTGCTGATCACGCACAGCATCCCCGAGGCGATCTTCCTGTCGGACCGGGTGTTCGTGATGTCCGAGCGGCCGGGCTCGATCGCGGCGATCTACCCGATCGACCTGCCGCGCCCGCGCCCGCTCGACGTGATGGGCGCGCCGGAGTTCGCCGCCTACGCGAAGCAGATCCGTGCCCACTTCTACGCGCAGGGCAGCCTGGACCACTGAGAAGCCGTGAGCGAGCCGATGGACGCGCCGCGCTTTCGCATCGCTGCGATCGATCTGTTCGAGCGCGACGTGACACTGCGACTGCCGTTCCGCTTCGGCGCGGCGACGCTGTGCGCCTGCCCGCAGGCTTTCGTGCGGGCACACATCGAGCTGGCCGACGGTCGCGCGGCCGTCGGGGCGTCGGCCGAGTTGATGGTGCCGAAGTGGTTCGACAAGAACCCGGCGCTGAGCCCGGCGCAGAACGTCGACGACCTGCGCGCCTCGCTGCGCGCCGCGGCCGAGGCCTACCGCAGCGACCCGGCCGCGCGCACCGCGTTCGGCCACTTCGCAGCGCACCACGACGCGCTGCGCGAGCACGGCCGCCGGGCCCGGCACGAAGCGCTCGTCGACCACTACGGCCCGGCACTCGTCGACCGTGCGTTGCTCGATGCGCTGTGCCGTGCACTCGGCGTGCCGTTCGCAACGCTGATGCAGCACAACGGCGCCGGCATCGAGGCGGATCCGCTCGCCCCGGATCTCGCTGGTTTCGACCTCGACACGTTTCTGCGCACGCTTGCGCCCGCGCCGTCGATCGCGGCGCGCCACACCGTCGGCCTGCTCGACGCCGTGCGTGACGCCGATGCGCCCGCCGACGCACCGCGGGACGGCCTGCCGGTGTCGCTGGAAGGTGCGATCCGCCGCCACCGGCTGACCCACTTCAAGCTCAAGCTCTGTGGCGATGTCGCGCGCGACCTCGCGCGCCTCGGCGCAATCGCCGCGCTGACCGACGAAGTCGCCGAGCGCATCACGCTCGACGGCAACGAGCAGTACCCCGACGCCGCGGCCTTCGCCGCCTTCCTCGACGCGCTGGCATCGACACCGGCGCTCGACCGGCTCGTCGCGCGCACCGCGTTCGTCGAGCAGCCGATCCGGCGCGACCGCAGCTTCGACACCGATCTGTCGGCGCTCGCCCCGCGTGTGCCGCTGCTGATCGACGAAGCCGACGGGTCGCTCGATGCATTCGTGCAGGCGCGCCGCCTCGGCTACCGCGGGGTCTCGAGCAAGAGCTGCAAAGGCCTCTACAAGGCCGTCCTGAACACGGCGCGCGCCGCGCAATGGAACGCGACGGCCGCCCCGGCCGACCGCTGCTTCGTCTCCGGCGAGGACCTGACGATGCAGGCCGGCCTCGCGGTCCAGCAGGATCTCGCGCTCGTCGCGCTGCTCGGCCTGCCCGACGTCGAGCGCAATGGCCACCACTACGTCGACGGCATGGCGGCGCTGCCCGCGGCCGAGCAGAGCGCCTTTCTCGCTGCGCACCCCGACCTGTACCGCCGCGAGGCCGGCGCGGACGGGCCGGTCGTGCGCCTGGTCATCGAGCGCGGCCGCATCGCGCTCGCTTCGCTGCTCGCCGCGCCTTCGTTCGCGAGCAGCGCGTGGCCCGACTGGGCCACGATGAGGCCCTAAGCCGGCGCGAGCACGGTCCGGCGCACCCGACCGACGTTGAACGCGCTGACGATCAGCACCCCCTGCACGACCGCCAGGCCGAGCCAGACGCTCGAATAGCGGTGCAGGTCCATCAGGCTGCCGAACAGCAGCGGCGCGATGGCCTGGCCGATGTCGAGCCCGGAATAGACGACGCCGTAGACGCGGCCGGTCGCGTTGTCGGGCGACGAGCGCTTGACGATCAGGTCGCGCGACGGCCCGGCGATGCCGGTCGCGAGCCCCATCGCGCCGAACAGCACCGGCACCGCGAGCGCGGGCACGTCACCGAAGCCAACCAGCAGCGCGACCGCCGCCGCGGCACCGAAGCCGGCGCCGACGATGCGCTCGCAGCGCGCCGGGTCCGAGGCGAGGAAGCCGCCCGCGACCATGCCGCTCGCGCTGCACACCATGTAGACGCTCAGGCAGATCGCCGCCAGATGCACCGGCACGCCGTGCAGCTGGCGCGCGGCCTCGGGCGCGAAGCTCTGCACGATGCTCAGCGCCATCGCGTAGAGCAGGAAGAAGCCGAAGCACATCCAGACCGCCGGGATGCGCAGGAAGTCGAGGGCCCCGCCCTGCGCCGCGGCCGACGCTGTCGCATTGGGACGGGGTGCCGCGTCGGATTCGATCGTCAGCGCACCGCGGTTCAGCCACAGCAGCGCGAGCACCACGAACGCAAGCCCGCCGGCGCACGCGAGCGCGACGCGCCACGACGTGGCCAGCGTGATCGGCACCAGCAAGGCCGGCGCGAGCGCCCAGCCGAGGCTGCCGGTGATGCCGTGCACGCTGTACGCGTGGCCGAGACGTTCCTTGCCGATCTTGCGGTTCAGCAGCGTGTAGTCGACCGGGTGGAACACGCCGTTGCCGATGCCCGCGACGACCGAGAACGCGGCGAGCATCCAGTAGCTCTGACTCGCGGCGAAGCCGAACGCGGCCACGCCGAGCAGCGCCAGCCCGGCGAACAGCACCGGCCGCGGGCCGTGCCGGTCGACCAGGAAGCCCGAGAGCGTCTGCACGACACACGAGACGACGAAGAAGATCGTCAACAGGAAGCCGAGCTCGGCGTAGCTGACCGCGAACGCGTCCTTCAGCCACGGGAACAGCGGCGCAAGCAGCAACTGGCTGAAGTGACTGATGCAGTGGGCCAGCCCGACGAGGCCGATGACGGCGGCGTCCTGGCGAAGGTTGGCGGCGGGAACGGCAAGAGAGGTCATGTCCGCGATTCTCGGCAGCTCGGCGGCGTCGCAGTTACGATAGCCGGCCAACTTCTGTCGAAAACATGCCAAAGCCCAGCCGCCGCACCAGCGTGCCGCCGATGGATCCGACTGCATGGACCCCGACGCCCGCGCGCCCGCTGCGCGCGAAGCAGCGCCGCCTCGCCGGCGACACGCGCATCGAGCCGCACAGCCATCCGTGGGGGCAGCTCGCGATGTCGAGCACCGGCACGATCCGCATGACCGCGGCGCACAGCACCTTCCTCGTGCCGCCCTCGCGTGCGTTGTGGATCCCGCCCGATGTCGAGCACGTCGTGACGACCGTCGAGGACGCCGAGATCCGCACGCTCTACATCCACCCCTTGGCGGCGCTCTGGCCCGAATGCCGCGTGCTCGAAGTCTCGAACCTGCTGCGCGAGCTGGTCCTGCACCTGGACGTGGAGCCCGGCGCGCGTCCGACCACGCCGCGCGAGCAGCACCTGACCGCGCTGCTGCTCGACGAGTTGCGCGCTGCCGCGCCGGTGCGCCTGGGTGTCGACCTGCCGGCCGACAAGCGGCTGCGCAGCCTGTGCGAGGCGGTGCTCGAGCAGCCGGCGCGCTGGGCGACGATCCACTCGCTCGCCCACCATGCCGGCGCGAGCCCGCGCACGGTGGCGCGGCTCTTCCGCAGCGAGCTCGGCACCTCGTTCGGTCAGTGGCGCCAGCAGGTGCTGCTCGCGCATGCACTGTCGCTCGCGGCCCGCAAACTGCCGATGGCCAGCATCGCCGCCGAGTTGGGCTACGCGAGCCCGAGCGCGTTCACCGCGATGGTCAAGCGCACGCTGGGCGCACCGCCTACGCATTTCTTTGCATAGCGCGCATAGGTCACACAATCGCCCAGGCGCCGCGGGGTCCATTGACCGATTGCTACACGGTTTGCAAGTTGGGCATAGGCGCGCGCTTGACATCCCCCTAGGCTGCCTTTCAAACGGCCCGCGTGGGGCGGGTCGCGTCCCAGGGAGGGCCGCATGCTCACGTCTTTGTTTGGTGATCTCGGCGGGTTGAAAGAAGCGCGGCGTGGCAGCGAGGAGGCCGATGCTGGCTTCGCCGCGACGACCATCCTCGAGAGCGTCGCCACCGAGGTCAACGACCGCGGCCAGATCATCGACCGCCACCTGCGCGACCTGGTCGTTACCGGCTCGCCGGCGCAAGGCATCCGCGACCACTTCGCCGCGACCCGTGCCGACCTCGAGGTCGCGAGCCGCCAGATCACGCTGCTCGACCCGGCGGGCGTCTGGGCCTCGGCGGTCGTCAAGGCGCTGTCGGATGCCGGCGGCCAGCCGGTCGAGCGGCTGCACCTGCGCGAGCACACGACGCTGCGCACGCTCGCGATGATCGAGCGCACGACGCTGGTCCGCCGGCACGAGGACGCGCTCAAGATCTACCATGCCGACGTGCGTGCGCCCGGCAGGGACAACGCCGAGATCCCGGTCGCGCTGATGGAGCGCAGCCACATGACGACGGTGATCATCGGCCCGATGCAGCCGCACGCGATCGACGCGCTGCTCGCCTCGCTGCACGACGCGACCCGCCTCGCCACCTGGCGCTGCCCCAACCTGCTCTTCATGCTGCCGCCCAACGCGGTGTGGATCGCCAACAAGATCCATGCGGTCGCGTGGTCCGGCCGGCTGCATGTGCACGTGATCGACGAGCCGATGGTCAGCGCTTCGGCGGTCTGGAACGCGCTGCTGAACGTGTGGAACCACGTCAAGTCGCATCCCGCCTGGGAGGCGCGGCCGGAGGAAACACGCGACTACCCGATCAAGGTCGCCGATCTGCATGCCGTCCCGGCCGCCGTCCACGCGCCGGTGCCGACCGACACGCGCCCGAACCGGCCTCGTTCGGCGCTCGACCCCGAGCGCTGCCACCAGGCATTGCTCGACATGCTGCCGCTCGAAGGGATGCTGGGCTGCGCGGCGGTCGATGCTGCCAACGGCCTGGTGATCGCGCGCGAGCTGCGTGAGGATCATCCGATCGACATGGACGTCGCCGCGGCCGCCTGCGCGCAGGTGCTGCAGGCACAGCGTGCCGCCGCGCGCAGCATGGGCCTGGCCGACCCGGTCGAGGAGGTGATGGGCAGCACCGCGACGCGCCAGCAGGTGCTGCGCGTGCTGAGCCGCTACCCGGAGGTGTTCGTGCTCGCGGTGCTCGACCGCCAGCGCACCAACCTGCCGCTCGCACGCTACAAGCTGATGGAGCTGGACAAGGCGATGCTCTGACCGGACGCAGCGAAGCGCATACCATTGGCGTTTCGGGGCCGACGTGCCCGCCTGGCCGGGCTCCCGCCCGGCGTTTGCGATGAGCCAAGTGCTGTTCGACTACACCCGGCAGGACGCGAGCGGCGCGAGCTGCACCGCGCACGCCTGGGCCAAGGTGCCCGAGCCGCTCGGCCCGGCCGGCCGCCGCGAATGGAAGGCACGCGCCGCCGAACTGCTCGCGCGCGAGAAGGCGGTGCTGGTCGCGCACTACTACGTCGACGGCGACCTGCAGGATCTCGCGCTCGAGACCGGCGGCTGCGTCGCCGATTCGCTCGAGATGGCGCGCTTCGGCCGCGACCATGCGGCGCAGACGCTGGTCGTCGCCGGCGTGCGCTTCATGGGCGAGAGCGCGAAGATCCTCTCGCCCGCCAAGCGGGTGCTGATGCCCGATCTCGACGCCACCTGCTCGCTCGATCTCGGCTGCCCGCCCGACCAGTTTGCCGCGTTCTGCGACGCCCACCCCGACCGCGAGGTCGTCGTCTACGCCAACACCAGCGCTGCGGTGAAGGCACGTGCCGACTGGATGGTGACGAGCTCGTGTGCGCTCGCGATCGTCGCGCACCTGAACGCGCAGGGGAAGAAGGTGCTGTGGGCGCCCGACCGCCACCTCGGCCGCTACATCCAGGAGCAGACCGGCGCGGACATGCTGATGTGGAACGGCGAGTGCATCGTGCACGACGAGTTCAAGGGCCTCGAGCTCGGCCTGCTGCGCGAGCAGCACCCCGAGGCCATGGTGCTCGTGCACCCGGAGTCGCCGCGCGCGGTGGTCGAGCAGGCCGACGTGGTCGGCTCGACCTCGCAGCTGATCGACGCGGTGCGCAAGAGCGACGCAACGACCTTCATCGTCGCGACCGACAACGGCATCCTGCACCGCATGCGCCAGCTCGCGCCGGGCAAGACGCTGATCGAGGCACCGACCGCGGGCACGAGCGCGACGTGCAAGAGCTGCGCGCATTGCCCGTGGATGGCGATGAACGCGCTGCAGGGCGTCGTGCAGTGCCTCGAGCAGGGCTCGGGCGAGATCGAGGTCGACGAGCCGGTGCGCGGCCAGGCGCTCGGCTGCATCGAGCGCATGCTCGACTTCGTCAAGGCACACCCGGCCAGCGTGCAGCAGCCCGGCTTCGTCAAACACCTCGGCAGCGCATGATGTCCGACGTCAACGAAAGCCTCGAGCAGGCGCGCGAGCGCAACATCCGCGACGCGCTCGCCGAGGACATCGGCCGCGGCGACTGGACCGCGCGCCTCGTTCCGGCGGGCCAGCGCGTGCGCGCGCGCGTGATCGTGCGCGAGGACGCGCTGCTGTGCGGGCGCGACTGGTTTGCCGGCTGCCTGCGTGCGCTCGACGGCGCCTCGCGCATCGACTGGCAGGTCGACGAAGGCGAGCGCATGGCGGCCGATGCGACCGTTTGCCTGATCGAGGCGGAAGCACGCGCACTGCTCTCGGCGGAGCGGCCGGCGCTCAACTTCCTGCAGCTGCTGTCGGGTGTCGCGACGGCGACGCGACGCCACGTCGACGCGATCGCCGGCGTCTCGCCGAACCCGCGCGGCTGCGCGATCCTCGACACGCGCAAGACGCTGCCTGGCCTGCGCCAGGCGCAGAAGTACGCGGTGCGGGTCGGCGGCGGGCGCAATCAGCGGCTCGCGCTGTGGCACGGCATCCTGATCAAGGAGAACCACATCACGGCGGCCGGCGGCATCGCGGCGGCGCTGCGCGCGGCGCGTGCGCTCGACGCCGGCGTCGAGATCCAGATCGAGGTCGAGAACCTCGCGCAACTGCGCGAGGCGCTCGCCGAAGGCGCACGCAGCATCATGCTCGACAACTTCACGCTCGTGTCGATGCGCGAGGCGGTTGCGGTCAACGAGGGGCGCGCCGAGCTCGAAGTCTCCGGCGGCGTGCAGCTCGAGCAGCTGCGCGAGATCGCCGCGACCGGCGTCGACCGCATCTCGGTCGGCGCGTTGACCAAACACGTGCAGGCGGCCGATTTCTCGATGCGGGTGCTCGACCGGCTCTGAGTCGCAGCCGACTCTAACGGCCGTCCTGCAGCACGAGCAGCCGGTCGACGTCGATGAAGTAGGCGCCCTCGAAGGTCTCGAGCGCCTCGGCCCAGTCGCCTTCGGCGCCGCGCTGCGTTTCGGCGAGCACCTCGTCGTAGGCCTCGCGTGCGATCCAGCGCAGGTCGCCGACCGCGTCGTCGTCGTTGCGCACCCAGCCGAACAGCAGTCGCTGCGGCTGCGCCGACATCAGCCGCACCGACACGGCGGCCTCGAACGGCGCGCCCTGCGCGCTGCGCATCAGCACGAGCTTGGTCAGCTCGAGCGCGACGTCATCGAGCCCGGCCTCGGCGCTGACGATCTTCTCGCGCAGCGCGGACCAGCCGAACACCAGGCGCGGCTTCAGGCTGCGGCCCATCGCCTGCACGACCGCAGGCGCCGAGGCGCCGTAGCTGGTCTCGAACAGCTCGCGCGCCGCGCGCTCGTGCTCGGCCCAGTCGGCCAATGCCGCGACGCCGTTCGCCGCGATCCATTGGCCGCGGCGCTGGTCGTTGAAGACGAACACCGGATCGAGCCGAAAGCCGGTGCCGCAGGCCGGACACTCCTTGCGCTGGAACTGGCCGGTCAGGATGGCTTGGCGAAGGTCGGGCCGGCGGTCGGCATTGACGCTGTGCACGGCATCGAACGCGACCGGCGTCGCGCAGTTCGGGCACGGGACGTTCAGCTTCTGGAAGATGGACATGGCGGGCTTCCGGCGGTGTGGGTTGGCGCGAGGTCAGAGCATCAGGCTCCGGCCTCCTCCTTCAGCTGGCGCAGCCACGGCGTGGCCGGATGGCTCGGGTTGAGCTGGCCGAGATGGAACGCCGCATACAGCTCGGCGAACCACTCGAAGTGCGAGCGGAACTGGTAGTCGCGCACGCCGAGCGCACGCGCGGCCAGGTGGTAGCTGACCCAGTCGCCCTCGTAGGACTCGTGGAAGACACGCCCGCCGATCGCGTTGGCCTTCGCGTTGGCCGGGTTCCCCCAGGGGTCGGCATCGACCACCGACTGCTTCGCCCAGCGCACCACGTCCTTGCGCGCGTCTTCCCACTCCTTGTCGGTCTTGACGTCCTTGGGCCGGTCGGGCTTGTTCTTCGGCTCCTTGCCCTTGTTGTTCAGCAGCGACTTCACGTAGCCCTCGTCGTAGCCGTAGAACTTCGCGACGACCTCGGCGACGTGGCCGACGCTGTGCGTCTCCCAGCCGGCCTCGCCCATGTGTTTCTTCATCACGCCCTTGTCGTCGTCGACGCCGTGGCCGACCTCGTGCAAGGCGCTGTGCGTGTAGGGCTGCACCTTCACGGGCCCACCGCCCGGCGGCATCGCACGCGGGTCGAGCGCCATGCCCGGCGGCACGATGCTCGCGGCGTCCCCAAGCGGCATGTCCGCCGCGTCGCTCGGCCGGCCGGCATACATCACGATGTCGTCATTGAACACGCCCGGCGAGTAAAGCGCGCCGCCGCCGTCTTCCAGGTTGTCCTCGAAGCGCTCGATCGTCTTGACGTCCTTCACCGGCACCATGCGCAGGATGCGGTAGAGATCCTTCAGGCCCTTCTGCGCCTCCTTCGGCTTGGTCTTCTCGCGCTTGTCGGCGTAGGCCCGGCCCTTGTCCTTGTCGGGGCTGCGGTGGTTGAACTGCGAAACCTCCACGCCGAAGCGCGCCTCGAGCGCGGTCGTCATCGTCCCGGTCGTCGTGCTGTTGTCGGGCAGGTCGGCGATCAGCGCGTCGAACACCTCGCCGCCGCCGGGCTCGTCGATCAGGTCCTTCATCGCGCCCTTGACGGGGTGGCCCGAGCGCAGGTTGTTGTAGACCGCGGGCGACTTGGCCCAGGTCTTGGCCTGCTTGAGCCACTGATCGATCGCCTTCTCGGCCTTCGCGAGCAGGCCGTCGTCGATCAGCTTCTCGATGCGCGTACCTTCCTTGTCGAGGCTCGTGTTGCGCAACGTGCCGAGGTTCGCCGGCTGCAGCTTGGCGGCCTTCGAGGCCTTGATGCCGCCCTCGCGCGCGGCGAGGAACTTCTTGCGTGTCGCGGCCGCGTTCGCCTTGGCCTGCTCCATCGCATCGAGCGCGGCGCCCAGGTTCGCGAACGCGATCTCGCAGCTCTTGATGTCGTCGGCCTTCTCGAACTTCTCGAACTGCGCGAGCGTGTCGCGCACCTTCTTCTGGCGCGCCTCGACGAACTTCGCCATGCCGGCCTCGGAGGCCTTGTCGAGCCGCGGCTTCAGCGCATCGACGCGCTTGCGCAGCTTGGCGACCTCGGCGCGCGCGTTGAGCGTGCGGGCTAGCGTCTGCGCGTCGGCGATCAGCGTGCGGACCGCCGGTCCGATCAGCTTGTCTTCGGCGTCGATCTCGTCGAGCGTCGCACCGGCCGGGAAGTCGCTCTTGCGCTGCTCCTTCAGCGTCGCGAGGCGCGTGCGCAGCTCGGCCGAGCCGGCGACGTCGAGCGCGCCGATCAGCTTGTCGGCTTCGGCCAGGTTCCGGTCGAGCGCAGCGGCCAGCTTCGGGATCGTCGTCGCGACACGCGCCAGCTTGACCAGGCGCGGCTTGACGATCGACTGCAGCGAGAACGCATCGGCGGCCTTCTCGTAGCGGTCCTGGTCGGACCGCAGCGACTCGAGCTCGGTCATCAGTACGTCGCGCCCGCGGCCGAGCGGCAGCCCGGTCACCGCCTTCGCGGCCGTCGCGAACAGCGGCTCGAGCTGCTGCTGCGCGAAGTCCTCGCTGGTGTTGGCACCCTCGGCGCGCTGCAGCAGCGCCTGGGCCGCGGTGTTCACCGCCTGATAGGCCTTCAGCCGCGCCGCGGCGTTGCCGAGCGCGTCGGCCTTCTCGAGCGAGGTCTGCAGCTTCTTCAGCTCGGTGTTGACCTTGTCGCGCGCCGTGGCGTCGGAGATCGCGCCCAGCACCAGCGCGGCGACCTTCGAGAGCGTCGCGTCGGCCGCGGCGCGTGCCTTTGTGGCCTGGTCGAGCTTGGCGTCGGCGTCGGCCGCCTTGAGCGTGTCGTCGACCAGCTTCTTGGCCGCCGCGGCGAGCGTCTTGAACGCGGCGTCGCGCTTCGCGCCGGCGGGCAGCGCGCGGGCCTGGGTCAGCCCGTCCTGCAGCTTGGTGCGCTGCTGCTCGATGGGCGCCTTCAGCTTGTCGTCGGTCATCGCGCCGAGGTAGTCGCGCACCAGCGCGAGCTGCTCGGCCGCACGGGTCTCGTCGCTGGCCGGCTTCGGCGGCGTGCCGCCCTTGCCGGGCGGCTCGATGACCGGCGGGCCGTCGCTGACGCCGGGGCCGCTGCCGCCATCGGCGCCGCCGCCGATCATCAGCACGACGTCCTCGACCTTCGCGAGCAGCGTCTGCGCCGCGTCGAGCTTGCCTTCCTTGATGAACTTGGCGATCGCGTCGCGCGCCTTCGTGAGGCTGGCGGCATGCGCGCCGCCGCGGGCGATCGCCGCGTCGAGCTCGGGGCGGATGCGCGCGAGCCGTGCCACCACGGCGTCGGCGCGCAGCGTCGGCTTCGCGCCGCCCTTGGCAGCGACGGATTCGCCGGACTCGGCATCGATGTGGTCGGGGTCGGCATCGCCGTCGGCCTCGTCGACCGCCTCGCCGGGCCCGGCGCCGAGCTTGCGGGCGCGCACGCGGAACTTGCTCTTGGTCTGCTCGAGCAGTGCCCGCTGCATCAGCCGGGCGAAGGCGCCGGGCATCGGTGCGCCGACGAAGGTGTAGGCCTTGGCCTCCCAGACGATCTCGCCCTTGAAGAACTTGACCTGGGCCTCGCCGGGCAGCAGTCCCTTCAGCAGCGCGTTCTGCGCGGCCGACACCGCGCGCGCGACGTAGACCCGCGCACGCTTGGCGCCGCAGGCGGCCAGGT
>Ga0075366_10000111_pt1 | contig 33316 bp, 28 predicted proteins | sample EndMethybrTD3031_FD_72351 | JGI IMG/M metagenome (GOLD analysis project Ga0075366, IMG submission 72351) | Populus endosphere microbial communities from Tennessee, USA - Endosphere MetaG P. TD hybrid TD303-1 | ecosystem: Host-associated > Plants > Roots > Endosphere | place: USA: Tennessee...
GAACGTGCGCGGCACGGTGCAGGCCGACATCCTGAAGGAAGACCAGGGCCAGAACACCTGCATCTTCTCGACCGAGTTCAGCCTGAAGGTGATGGGCGACATCGCCGAGTACTTCGTGCATCACCGCGTGCGCAATTTCTACTCGGTCAGCATCAGCGGCTATCACATCGCCGAGGCGGGTGCGAACCCGATCAGCCAGCTCGCGTTCACGCTCTCCAACGGCTTCACGTTCGTCGAAGCCTACCTCGCGCGCGGCATGCACATCGATGACTTCGCGCCCAACCTGAGCTTCTTCTTCAGCAACGGGATGGACCCCGAGTACACGGTGCTCGGCCGCGTGGCGCGGCGCATCTGGTCTGTCGCGATGCGCGACCGCTACGGCGCGAACGAGCGCAGCCAGAAGCTGAAGTACCACGTGCAGACCTCGGGCCGCAGCCTGCACGCGCAGGAAATCCAGTTCAACGACATCCGCACCACCTTGCAGGCCCTGATCGCGATCTACGACAACTGCAACAGCCTGCACACGAACGCATTCGACGAGGCGATCACGACGCCCACCGAAGACAGCGTGCGCCGCGCGATGGCCATCCAGTTGATCATCAACCGCGAATGGGGCCTGGCCAAGAACGAGAACCCGAACCAGGGCGCGTTCATCATCGACGAGCTGACCGAGCTGGTCGAAGAAGCCGTGCTGTCGGAGTTCGAGAAGATCGCCGAACGTGGCGGCGTGCTGGGTGCGATGGAAACGGGTTACCAGCGCGGCAAGATCCAGGAAGAGAGCATGCACTACGAGATGCTCAAGCACACCGGCGAGTACCCGATCATCGGTGTGAACACGTTCCGCAATCCGCACGGCGAGCCGGTGTCCGACCACATCGAGCTCGCACGCTCGACCGACGGCGAGAAGCAGTCGCAGCTCGAGCGGCTCGCGCAGTTCCACGCACGCCATGCGAGCGAATCGCCGGCGATGCTGAAGAAGCTTCAGCAGGCCGTGATCGACAACCGCAACGTGTTCGAAGTGCTGATGGAGGCGGTGCGGGTCTGCTCGCTCGGGCAGATCACGAATGCTCTCTTCGAGGTCGGCGGCCAATATCGGCGAAGCATGTGAGATGAGGCACCCGGCGCTGGCCGAGCCAGCGCTCCGAGCTCAGAGTCAGGCCGGCTGCAGCTCGGCGCGAACCTCGTCGAGCGTGCGGGCCCGTCCTGCGTCCTTCGCACGGTACAGCGCCGCGTCGGCGCGGCGCAGCATCGCGACGAGCGTGTCGCCCTGCAGGTCGCGCAGCGCGATGCCGGCGCTGTAGCCGAATTCGAACCCGAGTTCGCGCTGCGATGCGAGCGTGAGGCGATGGCGCAAGCGGCGGTCGAAGGCTCGGGCGGCGTCGTGGCTGGCGTGGCTCATCAGCACGCAGAACTCCTCGCCGCCATAGCGGCCCACCACGTCACCCGCACGCGCCGAGCCGATCAGCTCGCGCGCAAGCAATTGGAGCGCGCGATCGCCCGCGGCATGGCCGCGCGTGTCGTTGATCTGCTTGAAGTGATCGAGGTCGATCATCAGCACCGCCAGCGGCTGGCCGTACCGAACGCTCGCGGCGAGTGCCTCTTCGGCACGCACCAGCCATGCACGCCGGTTGAACACGCCGGTGAGGCCGTCGACCATGGCCAGGCGCTCGAGGCTGCGGGCTGCGTCGTCGCGGTGGGCAAGCAGAATGCCGACGGCCGTGAGCAAGGCCGTCACGTTGGCCACCATCGCGGCGGCGTAGTTCACCGGATGCGGGGCCAGGAAGTACGGGTACGCCTCCGCATAGAACGCCCCGAGCACGCCGCGCCACGAAGTGACGACCACCTGCGCGAGCAGGCTGAGCACCATCAGCCAGCGCCAGCGTCCGACAGCCAGCAACGGCCGCCGGCCGACGATCGACGCCACGATGAGCATCTGCAGCGAGAGCAGTCCGTTGGCCCAGCCCACGCGAAAGGCATAGCTCGAAAATCCGATCGCGTAGCCGACCGCCATCACGAGCGCGATCGCGATCGTCAGTCGCATCTGCGTCTTGTGCCCGCACCACAGTGCGAATGCACTGCCGAGCACCGCAAAGCTTGCGCCCAGGCTCGCCATCGACAGCGACGCGAACAACCGATCGATCCAGCCGTTCTTCTCGACGAGTCCTGATGCGAGGATCAGCACCCAGCCGAGCGCCTGCAGCGCGGTCGCCGCCTGCGCGCGACGCGCGGGCGCGTCGACGCGACCCATCACCGCGGGCAACGCCACCGCCATGGTGATCAGATTGATCATCAGGGCGACGAACAGGGTGCGGATATCGATGAGCATGGGTCGCGAGCGGGGGCCTCGCTTCGAAACGGCGAAACGGCGAAACGGGAACCTCACGATTGTCCGATCGGCAGGCACTGTCCGAACGCATCAGAAGCGGGGCATTTCGAGCGGTATTTAGCGCGAACAGTGCGCCCGAGCGGCTGCGGCGATACTTGCAGGAAACCACCCAACACAGACAGACCATGTCGCTGCTGCTCGTGCGCCACGGAGAGACCGCGCTGAACGCCGCCCGCGTGCTGCAGCCGGCCGACACGCCGCTGAGCGCGCGCGGCATCGCGCAGGCCGAGGCCCTGGCCGAGCGTCTTGCGGGCCGTCGCCTCGCGCTGATCCTCTCGAGCGACCTGCCTCGCGCGTTGCGGACCGCGCAGGCCATCTCGGCACGCAGCGGCACGATGATCCAGACCACGCCGCTGCTGCGCGAGCGCAATTTCGGAGACCTGCGCGGCCGACCCTACGACAGCCTGCCGCGCGACCCTTTGAGCATGCGCGACGCTCCGCCGAACGGCGAGTCGGGCGACGAGTTCGAGCAGCGCGTGGCACTCGCGTTCGCGCAGATCGTGCGGCGCCGTGCCGCGCTGGCTGACGCCCTCGTCGTCGTGACGCACGGGCTCGTGATCGGCGTGATGCTGGCAAGACACGTCGAGCTCCACGATTCGGCCGAACTGCCGAGCCATCTGGGCAACACCGGGCTGAGCGTCATCGCGCCCGCCGCGCCGCACCGCGCCGAACTGCTCAACTGCACCGAACACCTGCGAGAGCAGATCGGCGACGACACCCGCGCGCTCTCGGGCGGATGAGCCCCGACAGAGGTCAGCCGCGCAGCGTCCAGACGCCGCCGGCTTCGTCGGCCGCGCCATCGCTGCGCAGCTTCAACAAGTGCGCGAGGAGCGAGCGCCGCGCCATGGCGTGCAGCTTCGGTTGCACGTCGTCGTACACCTTCGCGAGCAGCGCCTCGGCATCGGCAGGGCCGAGTGCGCGCAGCGCGGCGACTACCTTGGCTTCGCGCTTGAGGCGGTGCGCGATGATGGCCTGCATCGCGCGCTTCGGCTGTGCCATCAGGAACCCATGGCCGGGTGCGAGCCACTCGAGGTCTTCGTGCTCGATCAGCGCGCGCAGCGAGTCCACGTAGGCGGCCATGTCGCCATCGGGCGGGTTGATGACGACAGTCGATGCCTGCATGACGTGGTCACCGGTGAAGAGCAGCTTCTCTTCCTCCAGCAAGTAGCACAGGTGGTTCGAAGCGTGGCCCGGCGTGTGGATCACGCGCAGCGTCGTCTGGCCCGGCAGCTCGAAGCGCTCGCCACCGCAGAGCGGCACATCTGGCGCGAAGCTCGCGTCCTGCCACTGCGAGTGGGCGCTGCGCTGACCGTAGACAGTGGCACCGGTGCGCGCCTTCAGAGGCAGCACGGCCGGCGAGTGATCGGTGTGGGTGTGGGTCGCGAAGATCCATCGGATCGGCCCGGGTGCCGCGGCGAGGATCGCATCGACGTGCCGCTCGTCGAGCGGGCCGGGATCGATCGCCGCCCACTCGTTCGTCGTACCGCCGCCGAGAAGATAGGTGTTCGTGCCGGGCCCCGTCATGATGCTGCCGTTGTTGGCGGTCACGCGGATGAGGCGCTGCGAGAGCCGCACCGCAACACCGGGCTGGATGTCGTAGCAACTCGTGCCGTGGCCGGCGGGGTCGAGGCGCCCGAGTTCGGCCCAGGCGAACTCGTCAGGCATCACGGGCCTCATTCCCTGGCTGCCGCTGCCGACTCTCGGCATGATCAACGCCACGTCGCGGGGCACGCGCGCCCATGCGAGCAGCGCCTCGACGTTGCGATACGTGCCCACCATCTCGAGCGACTTCTGCGTCGGCGTCATCAGCTTCAGCTCGCCGGCGCGCTGCAGCGCCTCGGCCGGACGAAGCCACAGCTGCTCGGTCATTTCGGTGCCATCGAACGCCGCAGTCTGCCCGGCGGGCGCGGCAGCGATGAAAAAGCGCGTGTCGAAACGCTTCGGCCGGCCGAGCGGCGTGAGCCAGTGGCTGAGGTAGACGAGGCGATCGAGCGCGAGGCTCAATCCGAACTCGCGGCAGAACTCGACCACGCTGCTCTGGCCGCGGTGCAGCCGCCCTCGCCACGGCGAGAGGCGCTCACCGAGCGCGCCGGAGTCGAGTTGCACCAACTGGCCGCTCGTGTCGGCGCTGCTGCTCGCGAATAACAGGCCCGACTCCTCGAAGCACTCCCGCACGGCGGCGACGTAGTAGTCGAGGCCGCCGGCGCTCAGGCCGAGCCGCTCGCTCGCGGCGGCATCGTCGATGCCGTGGCAGACCGAGTGCGCGGCGCGGTCGCCGGCGTCGACGATCCCGCCCGGGAAAACCCAGGCGCCGCTGTTGTGGTCGCCCCGCTCGGCGCGGCGCGACAGCAGCACCTCGATGCCGTCGGCCCCATCGCGCACGACGACGATCGTTGCGGCGGGCCGCGGAGGCCGTTCGACGGCGGGCGGCGACGGCGGTGATGTTTCCTCCATGCTCAACCCCATACCTCGGTCGCCACCTCGACCACCCTTTCGAGCTTGCGCCACTGGTCTTCCTGCGACAGCGCGTTGCCGTGGTGCGTGCTCGAGAAGCCGCACTGCGGCGACAGGCACAGCCGATCGAGCGGCACGACCTTCGCCGCTTCGTCGATGCGGCGCTTCAGCTCGTCCTTCGATTCGAGCTCGCCGAGCTTGGTCGTCACGAGCCCGAGCACGATGCGCTTGTGCGCGTCACCGCTGCGTTGCAGCGCGCGCAGCGGCTCGAAGCCGCCGGCGCGTGCGCTGTCGAACTCCATGAAGTAGCCGTCGACGTTCGTCGAGAACATCGCCTCGACCACCGGGTCGTAGCCGCCTTCGGCGACCCAGGCACTCTTGAAGTTGCCGCGACAGGTGTGGATCGTCACCGTCATGTCGTCGGGCTTGCCTGCAAGCGCGGCGTTGATCGTGTCGGCATAGATGCGCGGCAGCGCCGCCGGGTCGTCGCCGTTGGCACGGCAGGTGGCCTGGATCTTCGGATCGCACAGGTAGGCGAACGTGATGTCGTCGAGCTGCAGGTAGCGGCAGCCGGCGTCAGCGAGGTACCCGATCGCGACCCGATACGCCGCGGCCACGTCGGCCCAGAACTCCGCGAGGTCTGGATACGCCGCCGACGAGATCGCCGCGCGTCCGCCACGCAGGTGCAGCATCGACGGCGAGGGAATCGTCATCTTCGCCGTGCGCGTCGTCACCGATTTCAGGAACGCGAAGTGGTCGGCCATGATCGGCCGCGTGCACGCGATTCGGCCGGTCACGGTGGCGATCGGTGGTTGTTCGCTCTGGCCCGCGATCCTGAACTTCGGACCGGGGTTGTCCTGCAGCGTCACGCCGTCGAGCTGGGCGAGGAAATCGAGGTGCCACCAGTCACGGCGGAACTCGCCGTCGGTGATGCCTTGCAAGCCGAGCTTCTCTTGCTGCTGCACGACTTCGAAGACCGCACGGTCTTCGATCACCGCGAGCGCGGCCGCGTCGAGCTCGCCGCGCCTGGCTTGCTGGCGCGCTTCGCGCAGCCACTCGGGGCGCAGCAGGCTGCCGACGTGATCGGCGCGGTACGGGGGGGTGATCGTCGGTGCCATCGGGAACTCTTCGCTCGCCAGTATCGCGCGCGATCAGGCAAGCCGCTTGATCAGCTCCACGGCAGCGGCAGGAGCCTTCTCCTTCGCTCCGCTGATGAAGTACATGTACACGTCGCGCGGTTTGACCGGTGCCTGCTTGTCGGCCACGCGCGGCAGCTCGGTCGGCTCCTTGCCCGCGCACCACAGCTGGCCCACCTCCGCCCATCGATCGAGCTGCTTCGGGGCGACGCCGGCCTTGAGCTTGGCATCGGTGCGCATCAGGCGCGCGTAGACGAAGTCGCCGGTGACGTCGGCGAACGACGGATAGTCGTCGGAATCGGTGAAGACGGTCGCGCAGCGATAGTGGCGCGCGAGGTCGAGGTATTCGTTCGTCATGAAGCTCGGGTGGCGCACATCGAGTGCGTGCTGCAGCGGCAGCCCGTCGACCTCGCGCGGCAGCAGTTTCAGGAAAGCCTCAAAGTCGGCCGGCTCGAACTTCTTGGTCGACGCGAACTGCCACAAGATGGGCCCGAGCTTGCTGCGCAGTTCGCTGATGCCGCTCTTGATGAATCTCTCGATTGATTCACCCGCCTCGCCCAGCACCTTGCGGTTGGTCGCATAGCGCGTGGCCTTCATCGAGAAGACGAAATCATCGGGTGTTTCGTCGCGCCACTTCGCAAAACTCGAGGGCTTCTGCGAGCCGTAGAACGTGCCGTTGATCTCGATCGCCGTCAGCTGGCGGCTCGCGTATTCGAGCTCTCGGCTCTGCGCCAGACCTTCGGGGTAGAAGTTGTTGCGCCAAGGCTCGAACGTCCAGCCGCCAACGCCGACACGGATGCGGTTCTTCTGTGGGGTGCTGCTCGCCACGGTGTCTCCTGTTCAGTCCGCCCGACACGGCGGTATCAGCCTCGAATCATCGCCGCAAATGGCCCGCTGCGTCATGGGTGGTTGCGGCGCGACACGACTGCGTTCGGGCGCCGCTCACTAGACTGCGCGGCTACTGGAGAAAACAAGATGCCCTGGACCCTGCTTTTCCTCGCCGGCCTGTTCGAAGTGGCGTGGGCCGTCGGCCTGAAGTACACCGACGGCTTCACGAAGCCGCTGCCGACCACGCTCACCGTCGGCGCGATGGTCGTGAGCGTCGTGCTGCTCGGCCTCGCCGTGAAGGACCTGCCGGTCGGTACCGCTTACGCGGTCTGGACCGGCATTGGCACGATCGGCACCGTGATCCTCGGCATCGTGCTGCTCGGAGATTCGGCGGCGCCAATTCGGATCGTGTGCCTGGCGCTGATCCTGACCGGCATCGTGGGATTGAAGCTGACGGCGTGAGAAGGGCAAGGCCCTCTTACTGGGCGCCCTTCAGGTTCTTGTCGAGGAACGTTTCGACGCGCTTCCAGAAGTCGATCTCGTTCGCCGGCAGCATCCAGCCGTGGCCCTCCTCGGCGTAGACCTTCCATTCGATCTTCGTGTTGGTCTTGGAGATCGCGTCTCGCATCTGGATGCCGTGGTCGATCGGCACGCGATTGTCGACACCACCATAAGCCATGAACAACGGCTGCGTGATCTTCGCCGCCAGCTTGATGGGCGAGGTGGCCGCGAGCTGAGCGGCGTCCTTCTCGCGATCACCGACGAGGACAGGCATGCCGTATCGCTTGTATTCGGTGCCGAGATCGCTCCAATGGGCCGAGTACATCAGGTCGATGTCCGTGACGCCCACCCACTCGACTCCGCAGCGAAACAGCTCGGGATTGCGAACCAACCCCATCAACGTCGCGTAGCCGCCGTAGCTTGCACCGGCGATGCAGATGCGGTCCTTGTCGGCATAGCCCTGCTTGATCGCCCACAGCGCCGCGTCGGCGATGTCGTCCTGCATCGCGAGGCCCCACTGTTTCCAGCCCGCACGATAGAGCTTCTCGCCATAACCCGTGCTGCCGCGAAATTCGGGCTCGATCACGACATAGCCGCGAGACGCGAGGAACTGCACCTCGTCGCGCCACTTCCACTCGGCGCCGCGCGTCCACGGCCCGCCGTGCACAAGAACCACTGTGGGCCCGGCGGTCTTCTGGCCCTTTGGACGAGTCATGTAGACGGGGATCGACAAGCCGTCGCGCGCGCTGATGCGAACCATGTCAGTCATGGCCATGTCTTGCGCGTTGATCCACGGGCGCGCCGCGACCATGGGCTCGATCGCACCTTTGCTGACGCGGAAGATGCGGTACACCGGCGGCAACCGATCGGACGACGAGGTCACGAGCACGTTCTCCACGTTCTCGCAGTCTCCACAATCGATCAGGTTGTTCGACGCCGGCAACAGCGCGTCGATCTGCTGTTGGATCCTCTTCATCGCCGGATCGAACCAATGCGTCGCACGTGCTTCGGTGAGGTAGTCGATACCCAGCACGGCGCCGGAGCGGTTGCGGACGATGCCGCCGCGGAAATCGAAACCCGGAGCAGTCAGCAGCGGCTCGGCCGTCAGCTTGCCCGAGGCCGCCGTGGCGGGATTCATCGCCACCAGCGAGGCCACGTCGGAGTTGGGCTCGACGTGGGCCACTGCATAGACCCTGGTCTCCGACTCGACGTACACCGGCCCGATCACGCCTACGGCGCTCGGCGCCTCGTGAATCTTGGTCCAGCTGGTGGATGCCTTCGCCTTCCAGTACAGCGCCTGCTTGCCTTCGAACTCCGTGACGACAAACCGCGGCTCGCCGAGTCGATCGACCGTCCATTCGAATACGTGATCCGGTACGCCAGCCGACAGGTTCAGCGCGATACCGGTGCGCGTATTCAGGCGCATGAGAACGATGTGAGAGAGCTCGCGCGTGTTCGTCCAGACCCAGCGGGCGACCAGCACGTCGTCGGTTCCGTCGTGCAGCACCTTGTACAGCGCGTGGTCCGGCTGAAGGGCGCGGCTGCTGATTCTCGAGCCGCTGCCGCCCTCTTGCCAGATCGGCGAAATCAGCGCGCGCGGAGGTTCCTTGCCGTCGGCATCCACCGCGAACAGGCCGGCGCCATCACGCTGGTTCGCGCGCGCTTCTTGCTGGTCGAGCACCCGAAATATCAGGCGCTCGTCGTTGACCCATTGCACACCGAGAATGTCTGCATTCGAATAGGCCGCGACGACCTTGCTCTTGCTCGGATCCGCGATGTCGACGATCGCGAGCGCACGCCGCCCGGAAGTCGTGGGTACCGTGGCAGCCAGGCGCTTTCCCGATGGCGACAGCCGCACGTCCGCGTAGGCGTCCGGTTTGAAGAAGTCCTCGACGGGTGACGGCGCGGCTACCGATGCGCCCGCTGCTGCGAACACGCAGGCTGCGACTGCCACGCCGCGCCAACCCAATGCGCGCGCGCGCGCCACGAAACTTGCCATCGTTACCTCACGTCGTTTTCTTGTGCGCGGATTCTGCGCGAAGGCGCCGCTGGTTTGCACGTGTAAAGAGTCCGCGCATGTGTTGTCGCGTGATGTCGCGTGTCGTCGCGTGTCGTCGTTCACACCCCGCGGGCCGCACCGTCAATCGCTCGGTCGCCGCCACACCGCGGCCAGCGCCTTGACCTTCGTCCACGTCGACAGTCGATCGTCGGAGAGCGCGTCCAGAAAATCCGACAAGCCCTTCGACTTGACCATCGTGTAGAAGGTCAGCACGGTCGTCGGCACGAACACCGCAACGAAGTAGAGCAGCTTGGTCCAGCGCGAAGCATCGGCTTCGGCGATGAGGTTCATGCCGAGGAAGCCGGTCGTCACGGTGCCGATCAGGCCGAAGATCGTCACGACCGTCAGCCGCACGACCGTGTTGGCCTGGCGGCGCAGGCTGTCGGCATCGAGGTAGCTGTTCATGTCGGCGATGCGCTCCTTGACCTCGCTGTACAGCGGGTCGACCTGAAGGTGCGTCGTGCACAGGTGGAAGAGCGACTTGACCTGCGCCTGCTCCGAGACTTCGTGGAACCAGTAGCGGTGCGTGAAGCGCAGGAAGCCCTCGAAGGAGCCGCGGATCGCGCGCTTGAAGCGCCGCACGCTGAGCGGGTCGCCGACGTCGAGCGACTTCAGCGCTTCGACCAGGCGATCCGAGAACATCAGCAGCGCCGCCTTCTGGAAGTGCGCGATCATGAACAACAGAAAGTGCTGGTGCCTGAACTGCGCGAGCACGCCGCGGTCGCGGCAACCGTAGAACTCGGAGCGCGCATCGCCCACCACGATCAGCGCATGCCCGTTGCACAGGTAGCGCGTGTTCGGCGCGGCGCCGGCGTTGAGCCAGAAGCGGTCGTAGCAGAAGCGCTGCTCGAAATCGCTCAGGTGCTCCTCGGAGTACGGCAGCTCGGCCCGCGTTGCGCCGTCGGAAAGGCTGCCGTTGTCTGCGCCGCCGGCACCGGTGACGAGGCCGAGCCGGATGAAGTCGTTGCGCGACAGTGCCCGCGGATCGTCCAGCGACAGGTAGCCCATCAGCGGCATGCGGTAGTACTCGATCTGCCGGAAGCGCAGCGCGCCAGGCGCCTCGGAGTGATCGCTCACGAGTGGACGCAGCAGATAGTCCCAATGCGCCGCGAGCCGCGGCGCGCGGTGCTCGCACACATGAGACAGGAACGCCTCGCGGTCGCGTGCGTCGGAGCTGGCGAGCACCGTGCCGTCGGCAGCCAGCCACTCGACGGTGGCAACACTGTGCAGCGGCTCGCCCTGCGCGTCCCAACCCGACGGGTAGCCGCGGCCGAACCGGTACAGCAGTTCCTGCGCCTGCGAGAGGGTGAGGTCGTTCACCCCGACCTCGACGTTCAGCAGCACGACGTCGACATCGAAGAAGAAGTACAGGTCGACGTGCACGACGTCGAGCATGATCGGCGCGTCGCCGACTTTGGGGACCGCGCGGATGCGGTGCACATCGTCGCGGCGGAACACGCGCATCGGGGCGTCGGCGTCGCGCGAGGTGTTGCCGCGCTTGGACCTGCCGTCGCCGTAGAGAAAGCGCTGCACATACGGCAGGAAAGTGACGAACTCGTTGTAGTGGCGCTCGTGAAAGCGCGCGCTGTCGCCGGTGTATTCGTCGTCGATCTCGTACCAGGGAGATGCCTCGCCCAGCGCGCGCAGTACCTGCCACGGCGTGCGCCGGGCGCCATCGGGCTCGGGCGGCACCGGCATCATGCGCAGCGGCCAGAGCAGGATCTGGCGGAACTGCCTCACGATGGCTCCGGCTGCCGCCGCATCGGCCGGCGCAGCGCCGCTCTCGAGCGCGGGCGACAAAGGGTTACGCGTCATGCCGCGAGTGTAGGCAGCATGGTCAATGCCGTCAGCGCGGGTTGCTGCGGATCATGCAAATGGTGCAAATCGTGATGTCCGGTCAACGCTTTCGTTTCCGTTTGGGTTGAGGAAGGGACGGCGGGCACGTGCAGGCGCTGTCGGATTCGGCTGGTGTAGGCGTCGTCCTACCGCGCATCGCAAGCCGTGCCGATTTCCCAACCGCCTTCACGCCCCGACGATCACGGCATCGACATCAGTCCTGGAGAACGACATGGCGAGCGACAAGGCAAGTGACGACACCCAGTGGGTACAAGACGTGCGGCGCTGGGTACAAGCGCAAGCCCGTTCACGCGACGATGCCGATGCGTCCCAGCTCGGCTACGAAGCGGCCGACCCGGCGCTGCAGGCACGCCACTGGCCCGATGCGATCGCGGCCCGCGAGCCGTTCGACGCGGCTTGAGCATTCACCAGGCGTCGATCCCGCGGGTGGTGTGCTCGGCGCAGCGCGCCGAAGCCAGGCCGGCGGCGAGCCATCGGCGCGTGTCCGCCGGGTCGATCACCGCGTCGAGCTCCAGCGTTGCGGCCATGTTGATCGCCTTGCCCTTCGCGTAGTGCTCGTCGACGAGACGCTGAAACAGCGCATCGCGCTGCTCTCCCTCGGGAACGGCAGCAAGCTCCTTCCGATAGCCGAGCCGCACGGCCCCTTCCAGCCCCATCGCACCGAACTCACCGCTCGGCCAGGCGGCCGTGAAGGCCGGTACATGAAAGCCGCCACCCGTCATCGCCATCGCGCCCAGCCCGTAGCCCTTGCGCAGGACGACCGCGAGCAGCGGCACCCGCAGATGCGCCGCTGTGATGAACATCCGGCTGACGTGGCGCACCTGTGCCTGGGTTTCGATGTCCGGCCCGACCATGAACCCCGGCGTGTCGACGAGGGAGACGAGCGGCAGGCCGTGGGCATTGCACAGCTGCATGAAACGCGCTGCCTTGTCGGCGGCATCGGCGTCGATCGCACCGCCGAGATGGGCCGGATTGCTCGCCAGGATGCCGACCGGTCGGCCTTCGATTCGCGCGAGCGCCGTGAAGATGCCGGCACCGAACTCAGCGCGCAGTTCCAGCAGCGAGCCGCCGTCGGCGAGCAGGCGCATCACCGCGCGCATGTCGTACACGCGCACGCGGTTCTCCGGCAGCGCATCGCGCAGCGCGTTCTGGTCAGCCGCATTCCAGTTCATCGTGCGGCCCTGGAAGTAGCCGAGGTAGGCGCGCGCCGCGGCAACGGCCGCCGCTTCGTCGTCCACCAGCACATCGATGACGCCGTTGCGCGACTGCACGCCGCTCGGCCCGATCTGCTCCGGCGCGAACACGCCGAGTCCGCCGCCCTCGACCATCGCCGGCCCGCCCATGCCGATGTTGCTGCCGCGTGTCGCGATGATCACGTCGCTGCAGCCCAGCAGCGCCGCGTTGCCGGCGAAGCAGCGGCCGGCGACGATGCCGATCACCGGCACCTGGCCGCTCAGCCGGGCGTAGCTTGCGAAGGTGGTCACGTGCAGCCCGGCGACGACCGGCGCGTCGGTGTCTCCGGGCCGCCCGCCGCCGCCCTCGGCGAAGAGCACGACCGGCAGCTTGTTCTGCAGCGCGATGCCGAGCATGCGGTCGGTCTTGGCATGGTTGCGCATGCCCTGGGTTCCGGCGAGCACCGTCGCGTCATAGGCCATCACGACGGCGCGGGAGCGTTCTTCGCCGAACAGCTCGCGGTTGATGCTGCCGATGCCGGTGACCATGCCGTCGGCCGGCGTGTTCTTCACCAGATCGTCGAGCTCGCGGCGGCTGCGCTGCGCGGCGATCGCGAGTGCGCCGTATTCGATGAAGGTGTCGGCGTCACAGAGTTCGGCGATGTTCTCGCGCGCAGTGCGCAGGCCGAGCGCGTGACGCTTCGCGACGGCATCCGGCCGGTTGGCATCGAGCGTGAACGCGTGTCGCGCGATCGCCTCTCGAAGGTCGGCGCGCAGCTGGCCGGCAGAGTCGTCAGCGTTCATGACTGCGCCGGGCGCGGCAACCGCGTTCGCCGGCTCGGCGATGCCGCCTGCGCCGAGGCGCATCAGCAGTTCGCCTTCCGCAACCTGATCGCCTGCGGCCACCAGCAGTTCGACGACTTGTGCAGAGGCTTCGGCACGCACCTCGTGCTCCATCTTCATCGCCTCGAGGATCAACAGGGTCTGCCCCGGATCGACCCGCTGGCCGGCGCCGACGCAAACCTCGATGACGGTGCAGGCCATCGGTGCGTGGATCTTGTCGCGATGCGTCGGGCTCATGTCTTTTCGGCAGCCTCCTCGGCGGCGACTGTAGCGCCCGGATCGCTTATCGTCGCGCCTTCGTTCCCCTCCCCCACTCCTACGGAAACCACCATCACGCGCCCATGAACCGTTCATCGTTTGTCCGATCAGCCGCATCGATCTGCGCGCTGATCGGCGCACTGGCCCATGGCCAGGCGCCCGCAGCTGCGGCGATCCCGCCAACTGCAAGCACGACGTATCCCGGCACCCTGGTCCTGCAAGTCGACGCGAGCGATCTCGATCGACGGATCTTTCGTGTCAAGGAAACGATTCCCGTCAAACCTGGCCCGCTGACGCTGCTCTATCCGCGCTGGCTGCCCGGCAACCACGCGCCCACCGGCAAGATCAGCCAGCTCGCGGGCTTGAAGATCGCGAGCGGCGGCGCGCCGATCGAGTGGCAGCGCGATCCGATCGAGCCCTTCGCGTTCCATCTGACCGTGCCGCCAGGCGCGAGCGCGCTCGACGTCGAGTTCCAGTTCCTCTCGCCGACGGGTGATGCGAGCGGCCGCGTCGTCGTGACGCCCGAGATGCTGAACCTGCAGTGGAACGCCGTGCTGCTGCTGCCGGCGGGGCATGCGGTGCGCGGCATCACGGTCAAGCCTAGCCTGCGGCTGCCGGACGGCTTCACGGCCAGCACCGCGCTGGATGCGGCAGGCCAGAGCGGCACGCGCGTCGACTTCAAGCCGGTCGACGCCGATACGCTGGTCGACTCGCCGATCTTCGCCGGCAAGTACCGCAAGCGCCTGGACCTCGACCCCGATGCCGCGCGCGCAGGACGTCCGCCGGTATTCCTGAGCATCGTGGCCGACTCGCCCGAAGACCTCGAGGTCAAACCCGAGCAGCTCGCGGCGCACCGCGCTCTCGTCGAGCAGGCCGACAAGGTGTTCGGCGCACGCCATTACCCGCGCTATGAATTCCTGCTGGCCGTCACCGATCAGCTCGGCGGCATCGGCCTCGAACACCACGCGTCCAGCGAGAACAGCGCACAGCCCGGCTACTTCACGACGATGGCCAAGAACTCCTACGGCCGCGACCTGCTGGCGCACGAGTACACGCACTCGTGGAACGGCAAGTTCCGCCGTCCGGCCGATCTGTGGACACCCGACTTCCAGACGCCGATGCAAGGCACGCTGCTGTGGATGTACGAAGGCCAGACGCAGTTCTGGGGCGACGTGCTCGCTGCCCGCTCGGGGCTGATGCCGCTGGCCGACGTGCGCGAGGAGCTCGCGAACATCGCGGCGTCTCTCTCGACGCGGCCGGGCCGAGAGTGGCGCAACCTGCAAGACACCACCAACGAGCCGATCGTCGGCGACCGGCGCGGCCACAGCTGGGCCAGCTGGCAGCGCGGCGCCGAGTACTACGACGAGATGGTGCTGGTCTGGCTCGAGGCCGACATGCTCATTCGCGAGCAGTCGGGCGGGCGGCGCGCGCTCGATGACTTCGCACGTGCGTTCTTCGGGCCGACCTCCAAGCGCGCACCGACCGAGACGACGCCGCTGACCTACACCTTCGAGGACATCGTCGCCGAGCTGAACCGCGTGCAACCGTACGACTGGGCCACGTTCCTCCGCACGCGGCTGGACACCCACAAGAACGACACGCTGCTCAACGGGCTCACGCGGGCCGGCTGGCGCCTCGCCTGGCGCGACAAGCCGACCGAGTACTACAAGAGCGTGACAAGTGGCTTTCGGCGCAGGGCCGACGACTTCCTCTACTCGCTGGGCTTCGATGTCGACAAGAAGGGCAAGCTGAGGAACCTGCGCTGGGGCAGCCCGGCCTTCGACGCGGGCCTCAACGACGCGGCGGAGCTGCTCGCGGTCAACAACCGCGCATATACGCCGGAGCGCCTCGGCGAGGCGATCACCGCGGCGAAGACGAGCAAGGCCCCCATCCAGCTGCTCGTGAAGGAAGGCGAAACCTTCCGCACGGTGCCCATCGCGTACAGCGGCGGCCTGCGCTACCCGACCCTCGAGCGGATCGAAGGCACCGAGGACCGCCTGCAGCTCGTGCTGCAGCCGAAGTGACGCAGCCTCCCCTCGAGACTCAGGTTCAGGCTCAGGCGTAGGCGTTGGCGTAGCGATCGACGGTGAGCCCGGCGAGGTCGACGCCGGGCGCGCGGCCCGAGATCACGTCGGCCATCACGCGGCCGGTGCCGGCCGCCATGGTCCAACCGAGCGTGCCGTGACCGGTCGCGAGGTACAGGTTGGGCACGCGGGTGGCGCCGACCACCGGTGTGCCGTCGGGTGTCATCGGGCGCAGGCCGCACCAGAACTCGGCGCGCGCGACATCGCCGCCACGCGGGAACAGATCGGTCACCACGTGGGTAAGCGTCTCGCGCCGCGCTTCGTGCAGCCGCAGCGTGTAACCGGCCAGCTCTGCCGTACCGCCCACGCGGATCCGCTCGCCGAGGCGGGTGACCGCGACCTTGTGGGTCTCATCCATCACTGTCGATTCGGGCGCGCCGCTCGCCTCGGTGATCGGCACGGTGATCGAGTAGCCCTTGACCGGATACACCGGAATCCGGATGCCGACACCGCGCAGCAGCAGCGGCGAGTAGCTGCCGAGCGCGACGAGGTACGCGTCGGCCTTGAGCACGCCGGCATCGGTCGCCACGCCGTCGATCTGCTTGCCGGCGAGCTTCAGCCCGTCGATGCGCGTGCCGTAGCGAAACGAAACGCCTTGCTGCACGGCCAGTGCGGCGAGGTTCTGCGTGAACTTGAAGCAGTCGCCGGTCTCGTCGCCCGGCAGTCGCAGCCCGCCGACGAATTTGTCGCGCACATGCGCGAGGGCCGGCTCGTTGCGGATGCAGCCTTCACGGTCTAGCACCTCATAGGCGACGCCGTAGCGTTTCAGGATCTCGATGTCGGCAGCCGTGCCGTCGAGCTGGGCCTGGGTGCGAAACAGCTGCAAGGTGCCCTGCGTACGCTCGTCGTAGCGGATGCCTGTCTGCGCACGCAGCTCTTTGAGGCAGTCGCGGCTGTATTCGGCGAGCCGAACCATCCGACCCTTGTTGATCTCGTATCGGGCCGCCGTGCAGTTGCGCAGCATCGCGAGACCCCAGCGCACGAGCGCGAGGTCGATGTTCGGCCGGATCACGAGCGGCCGGTGCCGCATCAGCAGCCACTTGATCGCCTTGATCGGAACTCCCGGGCCGGCCCATGGAGCCGAATAGCCCGGTGACACCTCACCGGCGTTGCCATAGCTCGTTTCGAGTGCCGCCGCGGGCTGGCGGTCGACGACCGTGACCTCATGGCCAGCCAGCGCGAGCTGATACGCGCACGTGACGCCGATGACTCCGCTTCCGAGAACCAACACCTTCATCCACCACTCCCCGGCCGATCGGGCCGTGGGGCGCAGTGTATCGAGGCGTTCGTCGCGAGACCGCTACGGCGCGGCGGCGCTCAGTTCGAGCGCGCCGAACATCTCTTGCACGGGCCGCGTTTCGGGAAGCACGTACACGACTCCTCGGCGCTTGCCGAGCGTGGCAGCAACGACCCGCTCGTAGAAGTCGACCGGCACGACGACGCAGCCGAACGAGATGCGATGGTCGGCCGCATTCTGCGAAACCAGGCGCTCGCTGCGTCGCTCGGTCGCAGGTGCGGGGCGTAGGCGGTGTATCGCGAGCGATGCCTCGTAGTCGACCCACACGATGTCTTCGCCCTTGTCGTTGTGGCCGGGCTCGGTGTTGAAGCGCCCGGCCGGCGTCGTGCGCTCGGCGGGCAGCAGGCTGCTCGGTGCGCGCCGGGCGATGTCAGGCGCCGAGAGGTCACCAGCCGCGAGGCCGATCAACACGGGCGCAACGCCGACGACCCGGCCTTGAGCTTCGAACACGTAGATGCGGGCATCGCGCTTGTCGACGATGGCGAACGGCTGGCCCTGGTGGTCCCCGCTTTCGAGAACCCAGTTCGCCGCGTATCGGGCGTCGCCCGACGCTCGTTCGCCGACGAAATCGGCGCCGGCATTCGCCGCGTTGCACAGCGCAACACACACACTCACAACGGCCGCGGCGCTCAGCGCCTTGCCACGACGAACCATCTCGCCAACCCTTTACCGAAGACTTCCCGGCTGGCCGACGTTGTTGTCCGTGGCAAGCGAAACGAATTGTCGCGGAGTGTTGCCGCGCAGTGGGAAATCCCGGGCGTCGAGGCCGGGCTTCAGTTACAGATCAGCCGCGCCCTTCGTGACGAATTGGCGCTCGATTCGCCGCAGCGCGCGCAACTGAGTACGCCGGGAACACGTCGGCGAGCGCCTTGCGCTCCGGCAGCACGTAAACCACTGCCGGCGAGGCGCCGAGCATCGGCTTCATCACTGCATCGAAGAACGCGACGGGGATGTTGATGCAGCCGTACGAGATGCGCCGGTCTTGGGCGGCACCCGTCGCAAGGCGCTCGAGCCGGCGCTCCTTCGGGTCGACGATGCGCACGCGGTGCATGGACACCGCCGCGCCGTAGTCGACCCAGATCACTTCCTCGCCCGAGGCGTTGCGCCCCGGATGGCTGATGAAGCGACCGGCGGGCGTGGTCTTCTCTTCGGGCCGCACCTGATCCATAGGGCGCTGGCCGATACCGGCGACGGAGTCGTCGCCCGGGGCCGCGCCGAGCAGGACGCGGCTCGTGCCGACGAGGTGGGCGTCGGCGTCGAATACATAGAGTTGGGCCGCTCGCTTGTCGAGAATGGCAAACGCGAGGCGGCGGTTGTCACGCGATGTCGCGACCCAGTCGGCAATGACGCGTGCGTCTTCCCCTGGCTGGACCTCGCCGAACTCGGCAAGGCGCGGTGAGGCGCTCGCGATTGCGGGCACACCGTGAGCCGCCAAGCGGCTCGTCGCCGAGCCGCTTGGCTGCAGTGTGACGGCGAGCACCGCCACGCCGATCAGGACGCCTTGCTTGAGGCCGGCGTAAACGCCGGCCCGGTCGGCGATCAGATCGGCGAACTTCATGGTGCCCAGCTCATGCAAGGCGGAACAACACTCAGTTCCGGTCAGCCTTCGGTGCCGGCTCGGTCGTCGTCGTCGAGCTGGAGTCGCTCGATCCGGGTGCCGCGCTGCTGTCGCTGGACGACGGTGCGCTGTTCGAGGGCATCGTCGTCGTGTCGTTGGATGGCGTGCTCGATGTCGACGGCGAGGTGCTTGGCTGCGTGGCGCTCGGGCCTGCGGTCGGGTTCTGAGTTTGTTCGCTCGTCGGCGCGCCCTGCGCCGGGGTGCTGCTGCTGTCGGTAGTCTGCGCATAGGCGAAACCGATGGCGCCAACGATCGTCGCGGCTGCCACTGCGGTGGTCAATGTCTTCGAAGCTGCTGTCATGTCGATTACTCCTTCGTGGTCAGAGCCCGTAGGCCTTCGGATGGATGGGCCGGCCGGTGATGACCAGCTGCCTTCAGGTTAGGAGTGGGACCGGGCAACGACGATCGGTCATCGGCGATAGCCTCTGTAGGACAAGCACGGTCACGAAATGCTACGAAAATGGGCGCATCGACCAAGGAGCTCCATGGCTTTCGTTCCCAACTACGTGGCGCCCGCCAGCTACACCGATCCGGCCGCCGCACTGGCCCAGGTGAAGGCAATCTATGAGGGCAGCATTGCCCATCTGCGCACAGCGCTGAGCGAGTTCGTGGCCGGCGGCGCCAACCCGGCGCGCGTGCGTGCGTGCTACCCGTTCGTGCGGGTGCACACCGACACGGTCGCGCGCGCCGATTCGCGCCTGAGCTACGGCTTCGTCGCCGGGCCGGGCACCTACGAAACGACGCTGACGCGGCCCGACCTGTTCTCGAACTACTACCTCGAGCAGTTCCGGTTGCTGCTGAAGAACCATCACGTCTCGCTCGAGGTGGGCACCAGCGCGCAGCCGATTCCCGTGCACTTCTCCTTCGCCGAGAACGATCACATCGAGGGCAACCTGAGCGCCGAGCGCCGGCTGCTGATGCGAGACCTGTTCGACCTGCCCGACCTGAACGCCATGGACGACGGCATCGCGAACGGCACGTTCGAAGCCGGCCCCGGCGAGCCGCATCCGCTGGCACTGTTCACGGCGCCGCGTGTCGACTATTCATTGCATCGGCTGCGCCACTACACGGGCACCGCGCCCGAGCACTTCCAGAACTTCGTGCTGTTCACGAACTACCAGTTCTACATCGACGAGTTCGTGCGCCTTGGCCACGACACGATGAAGAGCAGCGCGGCTGCGCAGGACTACGTGGCGTTCGTCGAGCCCGGCAACGTGGTGACGCGACGCAACGGTCTCGCACCCGAGCCGGGCGATGAACTCGGCGCGCCGCCGCCGCGCCTGCCGCAGATGCCGTCCTATCACCTCGTGCGCGCCGACGGCAGCGGCATCACGATGGTCAACATCGGCGTCGGGCCCGCAAACGCGAAGACCATCACCGACCACATCGCGGTGCTGCGTCCGCACGCGTGGATCATGCTCGGCCACTGCGCCGGGCTGCGCAACACGCAGCAGCTCGGCGACTACGTGCTCGCGCACGGCTATGTTCGCGAGGACCACGTGCTCGACGAAGAGCTGCCGCTATGGGTGCCGATCCCCGCGCTGGCCGAGGTGCAGGTCGCGCTCGAAGCTGCCGTCGAGGAGATCACGCAGCTCAAGGGCTACGAGCTCAAGCGAATCATGCGCACCGGTACGGTCGCCTCCACCGACAACCGCAACTGGGAGCTGCTGCCCTCGCACCACGCGGTGAGCACGCCGGAGCGCCGGTTCAGCCAGAGCCGGGCGATCGCGCTCGACATGGAAAGCGCGACCATCGCTGCGAACGGCTTTCGCTTCCGGGTGCCGTACGGCACGCTGCTGTGCGTCAGCGACAAGCCCCTGCATGGCGAGATCAAGCTGCCCGGCATGGCGAATCACTTCTATCGCGAGCGGGTGGACCAGCACCTGCGGATCGGCATCCGCGCGATCGAACGGCTGCGCGAAGCCGGCGTCGATCAACTGCACAGCCGCAAGCTCAGGAGCTTTGCGGAAGTGGCGTTCCAGTAGCCGCGTCGGCGCCACTAGCCGCCGACCGGTGCGCCCGCACTCGGGCAACGCCTGCGTGGACGAAGAACGGCATCGCAAGCACCATGCACCAGCCGGCGCCGCCGACATGACGCCACCAGGCGAGCTCCTGCAGCATCGAGGGCAGGTTGGGCGGATACAGCAAGCCGAACAGCAGGATGGCAGTGCCCGCCCAGGCTGACCCGCGCGGCACATCAGGCTTCGGGAAGCACAGCATCGCGGCCATCGGGACGAACGGCATCAGCAGCAGGCTGGCGTGGCGCGGATTGGTCTGCGGACTGAACGCGAGATCGAGTGCGATCAGCGCCGACCACTCGACGACGATCAACAAGCGCCACGGCTGCGCGCCTTGCTCGGCGGCGTTGGGCCACGCCAGCAGCGGCATGCCCGAGCGCCGATAGACGCGCCACAGCACGAGCGCGGTAGCCGCCACGATGCATGCCACCACTGCAGGCCCCATCGCGCGCGGAGCATCGCTCAGCAACCGCGAGACGCCGCTCGTGACCGAGATGCTGTGACCGACGCCGATCGGGTCGATGTTCGCCGGCGGGATGCCTGGGGTCATCACGCCGAACAGATGGGCGATGCCCGACAACGCCTGGGCCCAGTAGTGCAGGTTTGTGCTCCAGCCGGTGACCAGCGCCGGCATCAGCGCGAAGGCGACGATGCCGATGCAGAACCAGCCCGCGGCGACGTAGCGCCGCCGCACCAGCAGGTAAGGCAGGAACACGATCGGCAGGTACTTGATGTCGAAGGCCAGGCCGAGCAGCAGGCCGGCCAGGCGGGGGCGGCTGTCGAGGAAGCGCAGCGCCAGCACGAGTGCGGCCATCAGCAGGATGTTGGTCTGCCACATTTGGAACTCGCTGCGCAGCTTGGTGGCAGCGAAGAGCGTGGCCAGCGCCGCGACGAGAGCGACGCGCGCAGTCGTTGCTTCGACGTCGAAGCGCCGCAGCGTCTCGCCCGCCATCACCCAGGCGCACATCACGCCAAACCCGAGGTTGACGACGAGCATGACCCATGCAGCCGTCTGAACCGTGAGCCCGGCCAGCGGCATGAAGAGGAACGCAAGCAGCGGCGGGTAGATGTAGCCGCGCACGCCGGAGGCGTACAAGTCGGTGCCGTCGCGCAGCGCGCGGGCCCCGTGATAGAAGTGCTCGAAATCGCCGCAGCCCGTGACGAACACGCGCGCGAAGCCGCTGTACGGAGCGTCGGCGACTCGATGCGACGCGACGACCCAGAACCAAACGTACGTGGCCAGCAGCGTCAACAGCGCGGCGGGCAACATTCCCGGAGAGAAGCGACCCGTCTTCACGAAGAATATTGCCGATTGTTGCCAAATGTGTGCCGCCGAGATTCTAGGCAGATCTGGCCCGATTGCCCAGGGTCGTCCGATCCCTTACGCTGTGACGAACTGGACGGTCCAGCACACCGGGCGCGGGCACAGCGCCAAGGAGAGCGTCATGGCGTCAACGCCGTCGCAAGCCGCGACCCAGAATATCCGCACGCTGGCGCTCGTCGGTCAGACCGGCTCGGGCAAGACGAGCCTCACAGAGGCGCTGCTGTTCAAGGCCGGGGCGATCGGCGCGCCGGGCAGCCTCGAACGAGGGACGACGGTCAGCGATTTCGACCCAATGGAGCGCCGTGCCCAGCATTCGCTGAATGCCGGGGTCGTGCACTTCACCCATCACGAGAGCCGCATCCACCTGATCGACACGCCCGGCTACAGCGACTTCGTCGGCCAGTCGATGACTGCGCTCGAGGCCGTCGAGACCGCCGCCGTGGTGATCAGCGCGAGCACAGGCATCGAGATGATGAGCGCGCGCATGATGGACTGGGCCGCAAAGCGCCGCCTGGACCGCATCATCGTCGTCAACAAGATCGATACGGGTGGTGACTTCGGCGCGCTCGTTCAGCAGATCCAGGCTGCGTTCGGCAAGGAGTGCCTGCCGCTGAACCTACCCGCCGCCGGCGGCACCAAGGTCGTCGACTGCTTCTTCAACACGAACGGCGAAGCCGACTTCTCGAGCGTCGAGGCGGCGCACAGGGCGCTTGTGGAACAGGTGGTCGAGGTCGACCCGGAGTTCGTCGAGCGCTACCTGAACGACGGCGACGTCGATCCGCGCGAGCTCCATGCGCCGCTCGAAGAGGCGCTGCGCCAAGGGCATCTGGTACCTATCTGCTTCGTCTCGTCACGCAACGGCGCCGGCGTGGCCGAGTTGCTCGACGTGATCGAGCTGCTGCTGCCTAACCCGACAGAGGGCAACCCACCGCAGTTCTTCAAGGGCGAAGGTGCCGACGCGAAGGAACTGCATGCCGAACCTGACCCATCGAAGCATGTGATCGCGCACGTGTTCAAGGTCACGGTGGATCCGTACGTCGGCAAGATGGGCATCTTCCGCATCCACCAGGGCACGGTCACGCGCGACAGCCTCCTGTACATCGGCGACGGACGAAAACCGTTCAAGGTCGGCCACCTGTTCATGCTCAAGGGCAAGGATCACGTCGAGGTCGTGCGTGGCGTGCCGGGCGACATCTGCGCGGTGGCGAAGGTCGACGAGATGCACTTCGACGCCGTGCTGCACGATGCCGCCGAGGACGATCACCTGCATCTGCAGCCGCTCGATTTCCCGGTGCCGGTGCACGGCCTTGCGATCGAGCCGAAACGCCGCGGCGACGAGCAGCGCATGTGGGAGATCCTGCAAAAGCTGGTCGACGAAGACCCATGCCTGAAGGTCGAGCATGTGAGCACGACCAACGAGACCGTGGTCTACGGCCTCGGCGAGCTGCACCTGCGCACCTTGCTCGAGCGCATGACCGAGATCTACAAGTGCGAGGTCAACACGCGGCCGCCACGCATCGCGTATCGCGAGACCATCACGGCACCGGCCGAGGGCCATCATCGGCACAAGAAGCAGAGCGGCGGGGCGGGCCAGTTCGGCGAGGTCTATCTGCGGATCGAACCTCTGGCACGTGGCGCCGGTTTCGAGTTCGTCGACCAGGTCAAGGGCGGAACCATTCCCGGGCAATTCATCCCGGCGATCGAAAAAGGCATCCGTCAGGTCCTAGACACCGGCGTGATCGCCGGGCACCCGGTCAAGGACGTGCGCGTGATCGTCTATGACGGCAAGGCGCATTCGGTCGACTCGAAGGACATCGCCTTCGCGACCGCCGGCCGCAAGGCCTTCATCGACGCCGTAAAGAAGGCCGGGCCGATCGTTCTCGAGCCGATCGTGAAGGTCGAGATCACCGCGCCCGACGCGAGCATGGGCGACATCACCGGTGACCTCTCGTCCAAGCGCGGGCAGGTCAACGCGACGCATGCCCTGCTCGGCGGCGGCATGACGGTGAGCGGGCAGGTGCCCTTGTCGGAGTTGAACGGCTACCAGGCACGCTTGAATGGCATGACCGGCGGCCAGGGGCGCTACACGCTCGAGCTGAGCCACTACGAGCCCGTGCCAGCCTCGGTGCAGCAGCAGCTGATGGGGCAGTATCAGGCGAAGGACGAGGACTGATCGCGGACGTGATTCACGTCAGGCAACGCGCGGTCTGACGAGTGCCGCGCAGCGCTTCGCGCGTTCGCGGGCACTTTCGGTGTCGGCATCGTAGGCGAGCGCAACACCCATGCGCCGCTTCGTGAAGCTCTCGGGCTTGCCGAACAGCCGCAACTCGGTCTGCGCAACGCTCAGCGCCTCGGCCACGCCGTCGAAGACGATGCCCTTTGCATCGACGCCGCCATAGATCACCGCGCTAGCGCCGGGGCTCTTGAGCGCTGTATCGACCGGCAACCCGAGCACCGCGCGCGCATGCAGCTCGAACTCGTTCTGCCACTGCGTGACCATCGTGACCATGCCGGTGTCGTGCGGGCGCGGCGAGACCTCGCTGAACCAGACCTCGTCGCCCTTCACGAACAGCTCGACTCCAAACAGTCCGAGCCCTTGTGAACGTCCAGCCCCTCCTGGGACGACACCGAGGTTGTCGGTCACTGCCTTGGCAATCTCGCGCGAGCGCTGCAATGCGCGCGCGGACATCGCATGCGGCTGCCAGCTCTCGACGTAGTCGCCGCGCACCTGAACGTGCCCGATCGGCTCGCAGAAATGCGTCTGTACAGTGGCGTCCGGGCCGAGCGCGCGCACCGTCAGTTGCGTGATCTCGTAGTCGAAGTCGATGAAGCCTTCGACGATCACGCGGCCGTGGCTGACGCGACCGCCGGCCATCGCGTAGTCCCACGCCCGTTGCACGTCCTGCGGGCCGTCGATCTTGCTCTGCCCCTTGCCGGAGCTGCTCATCACGGGCTTCACGATGCACGGGTAGCCGATCTTCGTGTCGATCGCTGCCTGCAGCTCGGCGAGCGAGTCGGCGAACACGTAGGGGCTGGTCGGGAGATTCAGCGTTTCCGCGGCGAGCCGGCGGATGCCTTCGCGGTCCATGGTGAGGCGCGCCGCTCTGGCAGTAGGCACGACGCGGACGAGGCCCGCAGCCTCGAGCTCTTCGAGCATCGGCGTCGCGATGGCTTCGATCTCGGGCACGACCCAATCGGGCCGCTCGGCTTCGATCAACGCCTTGAGCTGGGCCGGATCGCTCATCGTGATCGTGCGTGCGTGATGGGCGACCTGCTGACCGGGCGCATCTTCATACCGATCTACGGCGATGGTTTCGACGCCAAGGCGCTGCAGCGCGATCAGCACCTCTTTGCCGAGCTCGCCGCTGCCGAGCAGCATGACCTTCGTGGCGTGGGTGGAGCGGGGGGTTCCGAGCGTCGTCATGAGTGAAAAGTCTGGACAGTGGGCTATGCCCCGATTGTCGCGGCTCCTGTCAGGGCAAGGCCTTCAGCGCGGCGACGAGACCGGGCAGCAGGCGCTGCTGCAACGTGGCATCGCCGCTCTCGCGAACCATCACGTAGAGCACCTGCATGAACGCCTGCGTGTTGTGGCGCCGCGCAAGGCCCGACTGGCTCTTGAACGCCGCCTCCCAGCTCGGGAGCGGCGCGGGCGCGGCAAGTGTGCCGAGCCAGCGCTCCCAGTACGGCGCATCGCCGGGGCCTGTCGCGCGCTTGGCGATGTAGAGGATGGGGCGCGCGAGCCGTTCGGGCTCGCCGTAGACATAGAAGTGTTCGCCGGCGGGCGCGACCTGGCTCGCGACGGCCTGGACGATCGCATCCAGCTGTGCCGGTGACAGCGCCGGGTTCAGCCCGAGCTGCAGCAAGAGGTCTGCGCCATGCGCGACGCCATGGCGCCAGCCCTGTACCGCGTCGAAACCGCGATGGTCGGTCACACCGCGCAGATATGCGGTGGCGGCTTCGACGAGTTGGCTGCGCTCGTCGGTGGCGAGAAACGGCCTCAGTCGATCGACGCGCGCCACCTCCGCGAGCGCCAGCGCAGCGAACGGGCGCGCGAACCCTTGCGTGTCGGGCGCGACCAGGCGTACCGACAGCTCGCGCCTGAGCTGCTGCAGCGTTTCGGTCGACAGCGCGCCGGCGCGCATCCACGCTGAAAGCGCTTCGAACGCGACCTCGTCGCGCAACTCCGGGCGCGGATCGGCAAGGCAGTCGAGCAGCCCGCGCGCAAGCGCTTGGCGCGGCACCGCTTCGAGGCCCTCGAACTTCGCTCCGCGCAGGCGCTGGAGCCCGGCGCTGTCCCAATCCGCGGGCGGACATGCAGCGTGCGCCGCGCACGCCCAGATGGTCAGAAGGATGGCGGGCAACGGGGTCCGGCGAATCTGCATCGGGTCGGTTCGTGAAGTCCGCAGCGATTGGAGCGTGCGCAGCCCGCCTGCGCAAGCGGCGAGCGCCGCCGGCAGGTCAACCAAGATTTATCATCTAGGCCATGAACTCCGGCCCGCGCGACGTTGCGCAGATTCGCCACGACAACGCGCTACTCCTTTTCGACGAGTTCGTCCGGGCGACCGTCAAGCATCCCGACGCCGCGACTCTGCGCGGCCTGGAAGGCCGTTTTGCAGAACGTCTGCAGATCCAGCCGAGCTACTGGAGCCAGATCAAGAGCCGCTCGCGCCAGATCGGTGAGCGCCTGGCACGCCAGTTCGAGAGCCTGAGCCACAAGCCGATGCTCTGGATGGACGAGCCGCACAGCGTGGACGCCTGGGCCGACGCGCCCGCGCGCGGCGTGGTGGCACCTGCTGCGCAGACCACGCCAGGCGGCGAAGCAGACCACAACATGCCGCAGGACGACGACGAGCGCTTCATCGTCGGCCTGGTGCTCACCTACTACCGACGCCACCCGCAGCGCGCCAAGACCCGGCTGCTCGATCTGCTGGGTGAAGTGTTGACGCCAGCACCTGCACCCGGCCCGGTGACCCCCAGGCGGGGAGACGACAAGCGCCGCAGCGCCGACGACGACCGCGCGCTCTGGAACCAGACGCAGGCCGCTGTGGCGCCGCTGAAACGCAAGCGCTGAATTTCGAGGTCATCCCTTGAATTAGGGAGAAAGGCCCCTTGCGCAAGATAATCAATCGTTTATCATCTGCGCAAGTCGCGGCAAGCAGTCCCCGCCGCTAGACGACACCCCGCCGATCCACCCCCGACGAAGGTTCCATGGCCCTGTTCACTGCATCGATCAACGCTCTCGCTCGCCGCATGTCGGCCGGCGTTGCCGTTTCGATCGGTTCGTGCAACGGAGTCGAACGCGCCATCGCCGCATTGCCCGGTCCGCCGCCGCGCTGAACGTCCTCGTCAAGACGTTCACACGTCAAACGGCCCGGGTTGCGTCACCGCTCCGGGCCGTTTCAGTTTTTGTCGCCGCACTTTGTCGCCAGCCACCGAGGAGAAACGTCATGAAGATCACCGTGAACACCCGCAAGCCACGCAATCCACTCGTCGCACCGGCGCACTTTCGGCGTGCCGGCCTGCATCAGCCGCGCGGCGGTTCGATGCGACAGCAAGCCGGCCGCGCCCTGCGGCGCGAGCTTGATCAGTTCAAACAGCACAGCCCCTGAACCGGGCGGCACGGCCCCGGGACCTCGATCCCGGCCGGTGACGCCAACACCGAGGACACCATCATGTCGAGCTTGAAATTTGCACGGGGAGCCTTCGTGGAGCCCCCGGCCCAGGAAGCGGCAAGGCGCGTCGCAGCGCTTGTGTTGCTCAGCGTCAGCGCATTGCTGGCGCGCCTCTCCGATCGTCTCTCGGGACACGCGGCTGCCGACTCGGCACCCGTCGACCCGCGCTTGGAGTTCTACGCCGAAGCAGGCGCGCCGGAAGGCGCGCTGTACGTCGACGGCGAACTCGCCGGTTGGGTGGCGGTCAAGCGCCTGTAAAGGCGGACCGTCGTGAACCGCCCTGCAGCGGCTCGCGATGCGCTGGGTCAGCGCATCGCGAGCCCTGTTCTTCTTCGTGGCGCAGGGAACATCTTGTCTATCGCCGCGCGTTCGGCGGCGCTGAGCTCGAGCTCGGCGGCGGCCAGGTTCTCGCGCAGATGCGTTTCGCGCACGGCCTTCGGAATCGCGAGCACGCCGGGCTGAGCGATCAACCAGGCCAGCGCCATCTGTGCGGCCGATGCACTGCGCCGCTCGGCCAGTTCGTGCAGACCCTTCGCGCGAGCCAGGTCGCCCTGATCGATCGGGCTGTACGCCATCAGAGGCATCGAGCGCGCACGTTGCCACGGCAGCAGTGCGAACTCAGGCGCGCGCTCGCTGAGCGAGTAGTACACCTGGTTTGCCGCGCAAGCGCCGCCGTGCGGTGCGGCAACCACCGATTCCATCTCATCGACGTCGAAGTTGCTGACGCCCCAATGGCTGATGTGGCCGCGCGCGCGCAAGTCTTCGAAGCCTGCGACCGTTTCGGCAATCGGATGCGAGCCGGCCCAATGCAGCAGGTACAGATCGATGCGATCGAGCCCGAGCCGCTTGCGACTGCGCTCGCACGCGGCAGCAACGCCGGCGCGGCTGGCGTTGTGCGGGTAGACCTTGCTGACGACGAACAGCTCGTCGCGCTTCAACGTGCCGGCGCGCAGAGCTTCGGCTAGCGCCCGCCCGACCACTTCTTCGGCACCGCCCTCGCCGTACATCTCGGCGGTATCGATCAGCCGATAGCCGAGCTCGAGCGCCAGCCGCACTGCGGCGACCTCCTCAGTCTTGCGCTCGGGTGCCTCGCCCATGCGCCAGGTCCCGAGGCCGAGCGCTGGCAGCCGTGTCGTTCGATCCGGCAGGGTGACGGTATGCATCGCGGCAGTATGCCGAATCCGGCGTCGAGACGACCTGTCTCAGGCGTGACAGCCAGAAACCCCGCGCGCCCACAATCTGCGTGGCGGTGCCGCCACCAGGAGACTGATCATGCCCATCACCTTTCAAGTCGAGCGCAACAACCTGCGTGCTACGCGCTGGGTCGAAGCCGAGCCAAATCCGCTCGACGATGGAGCTGCGCGCTTTCGCGTCGACTCCTTTGCGCTCACATCCAACAACGTCACCTACGCGGCGTTCGGCGAGACGATGAACTATTGGGGCTTCTTCCCGACCGGCGACGCGGGCACCGGCTGCATCCCGGTCTGGGGCTTTGCCGACGTGATCGAGTCGCGCTGCCAGGGCGTCGAGGTCGGCGAGCGCTTCTACGGCTACTGGCCGATCGCCGACGAGGTGGTGCTGCAACCCGTCAACGTGAAGGCGAGCGGTTTCATCGATGGCGCAGCGCACCGGCGCGAACTGCACGCCGTCTACAACCAGTACACCCGCTGCAGCAATGACCCGGGCTACGTGGCAGCGCAGGAAGCTCAGCAGGCGCTGTTGCGGCCGCTCTTCATCACGTCGTTCCTGATCGATGACTTCCTCGCCGACAACGACTTCTTCGGTGCGCGCCACGTGATTCTGTCGAGCGCTTCGAGCAAGACGGCCTACGGCACTGCCTTTTGCATCGCGCAGCGGCGTGGCGCTGCCGGTGCGCCGGAGGTCATCGGGCTTACCTCGCCGGCGAATCTAGCGTTCACGCGCGACCTCGGCTGCTACGACACGGTGCTCGCCTACGACGAGCTGGCGACGCTGCCGGCAGCGAACCCGACGGCCTACGTCGACTTCAGCGGCAGCGCCGCACTGCGCGAATCGATCCACGCGCACTGGTCGGATCAACTGCGCTATAGCTGCTCGGTTGGCGGCACCCACTGGGACGAGCTCGGCAGCGGCAAAGGTCTGGCGGGTCCTCGCCCTGTGTTGTTCTTCGCGCCCGCGCAGATCAAGAAGCGCATGGCCGATTGGGGTCCCGGCGGGCTGCAGCAGCGCCTCGCCGACGCCTGGAAGGCTTTCATGCGGCCGGTCGGCGATGCCGGACATCCTTGGCTGCACGTTGTTCGGCAGCGCGGCCGCCAGGCGATCGAATCAACCTACGCCGAACTGCTGGCCGGCGCATCGAAGCCGAGCGACGGCCACGTTCTGTCGGTATAGCGGCGGCCGCCTGCTCAAGTCTGAGCACGAGGAGCCGATATAGCGGACGACCCGTCTCGTTCCGACATCCTTGATCACGCTCGCCGCCCCTCCCCACACAACGCTCACCGAACCGTTGAGAGACCTCGACGCGTGGGTCGCGTTCCTGCATCGCGCCGAGATCCCGGTGCTGGGCCAGACGGCCGACGCGCTCGAAGCGTTGCGCGCGAACGAAGACGTCGTCGACGCGAACTCAATCGGCGAGATGATCGCGAGCGATCCTCTGATGACGCTGAAGGTGCTGGCGTATGCGGCGACGCACCGCGCGAGCCGGGTCGTGACCGACACCGAGACGGTGACGTCTGCGCTCGTGCTGATGGGCATCTCGCCCTTTTTCGCGGCGTTCGGGCCGCAGCCGACAGTTGAAGAGTGGCTGGTCGACGAGCCGGCCGCACTGACGGGCCTGGACGAATCGCTGCGCCGCGCGCACCGCGGCGCGAACTTCGCGCTGGCGTTCGCGGTCCATCGCATGGACCCGGATGCCGCAGCGATCCACGCGGCCGCCTTGCTGCACGACTTCGCCGACATGTTGCTGTGGTGCCATGCACCGAAGCTCGCGCTGCGCCTGCGTGCGCTCTACCAGGCCGAGCCGACGCTTCGATTTCGCGAGGCGCAGCAGCGGGTGCTGAACGTCGAACTCGCGCCGCTGCATCAGGCGCTGATGAAGGCATGGCGCCTGCCGGAATTGCTGATCCGGATCGCCGACGATCGTCACGCTGACCAGGCCAACGCCAAGTGCGTGAAACTCGCGCTGCGCCTGGCTCGGCACACCGCCCAGGGGTGGGAAGATCCGGCGATCGCGAACGATGTCAACGAGATCGCCTCCTTGCTGAACCTCTCGCCCGCTGCGGCGCTGCAGCTGGTTCAAGCCATCTGATCGTCACGCGCCGATGCCACAGTGCATCGGTGGTCGGCGAACGTGACCGTGTGCGCGCAGGCGGGCCCTGTTGTGGCCTTTTCCCTCCGCCTGAAGTACACATGTCACGGCCACTGCGGCCTGCTCGATGGCCGCGGCCTCACTCGGTGGCACAGTGCGCGACTCTCACGCCGCTGCGACAGCGGCTTCCCGGCCTCACTTTTACCGGACACAACAAGGAGCACTTCGGATGAAAGCGTATGCGGCAGAGTTTTTCGGCACCTTCTGGCTCGTGCTCGGCGGCTGCGGCAGCGCCGTGCTGGCGGCAGCCTTCCCGAATGTGGGCATCGGTCTGACCGGCGTGTCGTTGGCGTTCGGGTTGACGGTCGTGACGATGGCCTACGCGATCGGCCATGTCTCGGGTTGCCACCTGAACCCGGCCGTGTCGATTGGCCTTTGGGCCGGGGGGCGCTTCGAGGCAAGCCGGCTGCCGCCCTACATCGTGTCCCAGGTGCTGGGGGCGATCGTCGCCGGTGGTGTGCTGTACTTGATCGCCAGCGGCAAGGCTGGCTTCGACGTATCGGCGGGCTTCGCATCAAACGGTTTCGGCGACCATTCGCCGGGCAAGTACTCGCTCGTTGCAGCGCTGTTGACCGAAGTCGTGATGACGATGATGTTCCTGATCGTCATCATGGGCTCGACCGACAAGCGCGCACCGGCAGGCTTCGCACCGCTTGCGATCGGGCTGGCGCTGACGCTGATTCACTTGATCAGCATCCCGGTGACCAACACCTCGGTGAACCCGGCACGCAGCACGGGTGTGGCGGTGTTCGTGGGCGACTGGGCGGTAGCGCAGCTGTGGGTGTTCTGGGTTGCACCGATCGTCGGCGCAGTGCTGGGCGCGGTGGTCTACCGCTGGATCGGCGAGCCCGAACGCTGAGCTATACCGGCACGGCCGTCGTGTTCTTCACCCGATCGAGAACGAAGCTGGTCTTGCAGTCTTCGACGCTCGGGTGGTTCAGCAGCGTGTCCATGATGAAGCGCGAGTAGTGGGCCATGTCCTGCACGACGACACGCAGCAGGTAGTCCATCTCGCCGGTCAGCGCCGCGCACTCGACGACCTCGGGCCATGTTTGCACGGCCGCGCGGAAGAGGTCCATCGGGTTGCGCTTGTGGACCTCGGAATGCTTCTCGAGCCGCACATTGATGTAGGCCGTGAGCCCGAGCCCGACCCGCTCGGGCGAGACCAGCGCCACATAGCGCGCGATCGCGCCCGACTCCTCGAGGCGCTTGACGCGCCGAAGTGCTGCCGAAGGCGACAGACTCACCTGCGCGGCCAATTGGTCGTAGGTGATGCGCCCATCGGCTTGCAACGCGCGAAGAATGCGCCGATCAATGGTATCGAGCTCAACTACGGTATCCATTGGTCGAATTCTGCACCTTTCCTGCGCCGCACGGCCCTCTCGGGCCAGAACTTGCAATAAAGCTGCGATCGACCGAATCTACAGTTCCGAGCACACCGATCGCACTGGAGACAACAGCATGCAATTCACTCCTTGGGACAACCCCATGGGCACCGACGGCTTCGAGTTCGTCGAATACGCGGCACCTGACCCGGCAGCGCTCGGCAAGCTGTTCGAGACGATGGGCTTCAGTGCGATCGCGAAGCACCGCACGAAGGACGTCACGTTGTACCGACAAGGCGAGGTCAACTTCATCATCAATGCCGAGCCGAACTCCTTCGCGCAGCGGTTCGCGCGCCAGCACGGCCCGAGCGTGTGCGCGATGGCGTTTCGGGTGAAGGACGCCAAGCTCGCATACGAGCGGGCCCTCGAGCTCGGCGCCTGGGGCTTCGACAACCACACGGGCCCGATGGAGCTGAACATCCCTGCGATCAAGGGCATCGGCGACAGCCTTATCTACTTCGTCGACCGCTGGCATGGCAAGGACAACGCGCAGCCCGGGGCGATCGGCAACATCAGCATCTACGACGTCGACTTCGTTCCGATCCCGGGTGCCGACCCAAACACCAAGGGCAACGGCCTCACCTACATCGACCATCTGACGCACAACGTGCACCGCGGCCGCATGAAGGAGTGGGCCGACTTCTACGAGCGGCTGTTCAATTTCAAGGAAGTGCGCTACTTCGACATCGAGGGCAAGCTGACCGGGCTGAAGAGCAAGGCGATGACGAGCCCCTGCGGCAAGATCCGGATTCCGATCAACGAGAGCTCGGATGACAAGAGCCAGATCGCCGAGTACCTCGACCTGTACCACGGCGAAGGCATCCAGCACATTGCGCTCGGCACCGACATGATCTATGCGACGGTGGATGGGATGAAGAAGAACGGCGTGGCGTTCCAGGACACCATCGCCACGTACTACGACCTCGTCGACAAGCGGCTGCCGAATCACGGCGAGAATCTGGCCGAGCTGAAGCGGCTGCGCATCCTGATCGACGGCGCTACCCATCAAGGCGCGCCGAACGAGCTGCTGTTGCAGATCTTCACGCAGACGGTGATCGGACCGATCTTCTTCGAGATC
>Ga0075366_10000112_pt1 | contig 33220 bp, 33 predicted proteins | sample EndMethybrTD3031_FD_72351 | JGI IMG/M metagenome (GOLD analysis project Ga0075366, IMG submission 72351) | Populus endosphere microbial communities from Tennessee, USA - Endosphere MetaG P. TD hybrid TD303-1 | ecosystem: Host-associated > Plants > Roots > Endosphere | place: USA: Tennessee...
CCCGCCGCGCCGATCTTCTACATTATCGCTTTCGCCCCTGCCAAACCATTGCATAATTTTGTGATTTTTTAAGGGGGTAACAGCAGAACGGAGTGGAATGTTTGAGCCCCCTCTAAATCTCCCCCGGTAGGGGAGACTTTCAATGCGATTAAGTTAAGGCCGATTTAATATCGAACACCGAATATCCAATTTCGAATAATGAAGGAAAAACTTCGGTGTTGGATATTCGAAATTCAGTGTTCGATATTATTTTCACTTCTGTTTTCTTAACTTAATGACATTGAGAGGAGGATTTAAAGGGACTGGCTACTTTATCTCGAACACAGCCCTTACCTGGAAGCTTAATTTTATCTTTTTATAGTTGATGTCTGATTCGGCGGGTGTAGCGTTGGTTCGCATGATACTGTTTGTGTACATTCCCGGGCTGCTAAAATAGCTGGTGATTGGTTCTGTTTCGTCGATAGTAACCGGTCGGCCTAATTTCTCGCCCAAAGCGTCAAGCATATAGGTTGCCTTATCCCGTGCGGCGATAAGGGCGTTAATCTTGAGTTCGCGTTTTAATTCAACCCTTTTCGAATACTCATAGCTTTGCACCTCGGTAGATGAAACGCCTTTGGGATTTAACGCCGCAAGAATTTGATTGTATTTATCCAAATTATGCACGCGGATGCGATATTGCTTGCCAGCCATAAAATCGGGGGCCTTTTTCTTTTGGTAATAATAGTTCCAGCCCGCAACATCATCAATAGTAAAATCTTCTTTAGGGATGCCTGCATCTTTTACAGCGTTCTCAAGCTGGGCCTCGAGCGTAGAAATAGACATATGTTTTTTACCGTCCATATATTCCTGCAATGAAATGGATACATTGAGAATATCGGGCGTAACTTCGGCTTCGGCCATGCCGGTAACTACAATTGTGCGGCGCGAATCGGTTGCCTGGGCAAATACCTGGTAAGTAAACGGGAGCAGAAGTGCAAGGATAAATAGCTTTTTCATTTGTGAAAAGTTTAATGGTTGTTAATTAATAATACTAAGGTAACGTACTATAGGGCAGATTTGTAACCGGGAGGACGAAATATAAATGACAACTATATATAATGTAGCCATTCCTTGAGTAGAAAAATGAAAAAGGTCATCCTTAAACACTTAGGATGACCTTTTATTCATTTTGTCAATCAAAAAACTCTCCCTTCTGGGGGCCGGGGAGCCTACTTTATCTCAAACACCGCATTAATCTGCAGGCTGATCTTAATCTTTTTAAAGTCGATATCGGATTGAGGGGCGTCGGCAACGGCAGCTTTATACATCATGGTGTTGTACTGGCGCGGCTGAGGGAAGCTGCTGTTATCGGTTTCGGCAATATTGAGCACATCGCCCAGTTTGTTTCCAAGGCCATTCAATAAAAACGAAGCTTTATCGCGGGCCGAGAGCAGGGCTTTCAGTTTTAGCTCGTTTTTCAGTTCGTTTATTTTTGAATAATCGTAACTGTCGATGTTGGTAGATTGAATGCCCTTGGGATCTATTTTAGATACTATCTGGTTAAACTTGTTCAGGTCTTTTATCCGGAGGCCGTATTGTTTGCCGGCTAAAAAATCGGGCTGTTTCTTTTTTTGAAAGGTATTGTTCCAGGCTGATACGTTGTTGACGGTAAAATCGGCCGCCGGGATGCCGGCATCTTTAACTGCTTTTTCGAGCTGTGCTTCCAGGTCCGAGATCTGGATGTGTTTTTTGCCGTCCATATATTCCTGTAGTGAAATGGTAACGTTGATAATATCGGGGGTGACTTCCTGTTCGGCCAGGCCGGTAACTTCAATTTTGCGGCGCAAATCAACAGCCTGCGCAAAGGCTCCGTAAGTGAATGTTAGCAGGGTAGCAATGATGAATAGCTTCTTCATGGGTGTAATGTGTATATGGTTATTTTTTTGTTTGTATGACTGTAATGACGGGCGAATAGTTTAATGTGTAACAGGTATAATGAATTATTGTTGGGCGTTGGATATGGAGATAAGGAGAAAGAAGAAGAAATTACTTTGCTTTTTTGAGCTCATCGCCTGTAAGTCAATTATCTAAAAACTGTTTGGCTTTATGGCGGTTACATAATATGGTAATAACAGGCAAACAATAAAAGTTTTCATATGAGATCTATCTGGAAAGGTTCAATTGGTTTCGGGTTGGTTAGCATCCCGGTTAAGCTTTATTCGGCGGTGCAAACAAGTTCGATTGATTTGGATATGCTGGATAGCCGCGATCACTCGCGCATCAAGTACCAGCGTGTGAACGAGAAAACGCATAAAGAAGTACCTTACGATAAAATAGTGAAAGGCTACAAACTGACCAATGACGATTATGTTATTGTAGAAGAACAGGACTTTGAGGCCGCCGCCCCCGAAAAAAGCAAGATCATCGAGATTGAAAGCTTTGTGGATATTGCCGATGTAAACCCCATGTTTTACGAAACATCCTATTACACCGAGCCGGATACCAAAAACAATAAAGCGTATGCCTTGCTGCTGCAGGCCCTGGTTCAATCAAAAAAAGCAGGGTTGGCTCGTTTTGTACTGCGCAGTACCGAGAGCCTGTGCATTGTGCACCCGGTAGAACATGTACTGGTAGTTACCCGCATCCGTTTTGCGCAGGAAATTCGCAGTGCCGAGGAGTTGAATATTGCCGCCAATGTTGCCATAAGTAAAAAAGAGCTTGACGTTGGCCTGGCCCTCATTAACCAATATGCCGAAGATTTTGATGTATCCAAATTTAAAGACGAATACAATGACGAACTGCTAAAGATCATCAAAGCCAAATCACAAGGGAAACAAGCTAAAATTAAAAAGCTTAAGCCACGTGAAACAGCGAGCGATGATTTATATGATCAGCTGATGAATAGCTTGAAAAAGAAAGCGTGACAAATTGCAATGTGTTTTATCGGCCGTTAATATTAAACCGGAAGCGTCAAGTTATGGAATAACTACCAAATATAACTTGACACTTCCGGCTATTGACTTGCAGCAACGGCAAGACTACATGGATAAAATCTCAACCAGCTTCAACAGGTTGGGGTTAATCTCTACATGGTGTTTTATGGCGTGCTCAAACGGGGTATAGGCAATTTCGTTGTGTATGATGCCTATCATTTCGTTACGATGTCCATCCCTTAAGGCTTCAACAGCGGCTGCGCCTACCCGGCTGGCCAGCACCCTATCCATACAACTTGGCGCGCCGCCACGCTGTATGTGGCCTAATATAGATATACGGGTATCGTAATTAGGGAAACGCTCCTGTACCAGGCGGCCAACTTCAAACGCGCCACCGGCTTCTTCGCCTTCGGCAACAATCACAATGCGCGATGTTTTGTCTTTACGGCCATGCTCAAGGCGGTTAAACAGGCCCTCCATGCCGCCTTTATGTTCGGGGATAAGTATGGCTTCGGCACCGGCAGCAATGCCCGTACGCAAGGCTATCAGGCCCGAATCGCGGCCCATTACCTCAACAATGAACAGGCGATCATGTGATTCGGCCGTATCGCGAATTTTATCCACCGCTTCAACAACCGTATTAATGGCTGTATCATAACCAATGGTAAAATCGGTACCCATTAAATCGTTATCAATAGTACCCGGCAGGCCAATGATGGGCATATCGTATTCGGCACCAAAAACCTTGGCCCCTGTAAACGTACCATCGCCACCAATGCCTACAAGGGCATCAATGTTATTTTTTTTAAGATGATCGTAAGCTTGCCGGCGGCCTTCGGGCGTGCGGAAGTTATCGCAACGGGCTGTTTTTAGTATAGTACCGCCACGTTGAATAATGTTTGATACCGATTTGCGGTTCATGGGTACAAAATCGCCCTTGGTCATGCCCTCATAACCACGGCGGATGCCCATCACCTCGATACCATAATATATGGCCGTACGCACAACCGCCCTAATGGCGGCATTCATGCCCGGCGAATCTCCACCTGAAGTATAAAGTCCTATTTTTTTAATCTGCGTCATTTTTTATTGTGATATGGCCTGTCAACCCTACCTTAAAAAATTGAATAATTTAATTAGTGGCTTTTTAACGTTGCCGGTATATGAAAAACGCGGCAAACTTTTAAAAGTTGCCGCGAATTTACACTTAATTTTTTAACGCGCTATCACTTTTTATACGCAGCGATGCCGCTATCTAAAAATTTGATATATCTGTCTACATGATAATCTGCATTGTAATGCGGCAGGGGCGCCCCGGTTTTATCGGTAAGCTCATTGCCATCGCTATCAAGCATTACATATAGTGGCTGAGAGTTTGAGTTGAAACGGCGGGCTTCCAATTCACTCCACTTATCGCCAATGCTGGTTATTTTTTTAAAATTATAAGTAGATGTAAACTGATCTTTAACATCCAAAGCAGCCTTGTCATCTACCACAAGTTGTAAAAGCACAAAGTCGTTTTGCAGTTTTTTAAACACCTCCGGGTCCGACCATACATTGGCTTCCATGTTACGGCAATTAACGCAGGCAAAACCGGTAAAATCAATCAGTATCGGTTTATGCAGTTCTTTTGAAACCTGCAACGCCTGGTCATAATCAAACCACGGATCGAGTCCTTTAATTTTCAGGGCCGAATAGTTAGCCGCATATTTTCTTTCTTTGGTATCCTGTTTACCTGTTCCTGTAGCATTGCCTCCCGGTATTGGCGAAAGATCAAAGTCTTGCGTGCCGATGGGGGGCAAAAAAGCGCCGATAGATTTAAGCGGAGCGCCCCATAACCCCGGTACCATATAGATAACAAACGCAAACACGATAATGGACAAAAACACCCTTGGAATAGTAAGATACGGCACGTCGCTATCATGCGAAAATTTTATTTTTCCTAAAAGATAAAGGCCCACAAGCAAACCGATAGCTATCCAGAGGGATAAAAACACCTCCCTGTCTAACCAATGCCAGTGATAGGCCAAATCAACATTGGATAAGAATTTTAACGCAAAGGCAAGTTCCAAAAATCCTAACACAACCTTCACACTATTAAGCCATCCGCCCGATTTGGGTAAGCTTTTTAAAGCTGATGGAAACAAAGCAAAAATTGTAAATGGTAATGCCAGTGCTAACGAGAAGCCAAACATACCAATTGCAGGCCCAAGCCTATCGCCCTTTGATGCGGCATCAACCAGTAAGGTGCCTATAATTGGCCCCGTACATGAAAACGATACCACAACCAGGGTTGATGCCATAAAGAAGATGCCTGCGAGGCCGCCCCTATCTGCATTTTCATCTAACTTATTGGCCAGTGAACTGGGCAGCGTAATTTCAAACGCACCCAGAAATGATACGCCAAAAACAATCAGCAATAAAAAGAAGAATATATTAAAAATTCCGTTTGTAGCCAACTCATTAAGTGCGCTTGAGCCAAAAATGATCGAAATTAATAATCCAAGGGTTACATAAATTACAATGATAGACGTGCCGTAAATAAGCGATTGCATGATGGCCTTGCTCCGGCTGCCGCTCTTTTTTGTAAAAAAACTCACGGTTAGCGGCAATAGTGGATAAATGCACGGAAGTATCACTGCGGTAAATCCACCTATAAGCCCTTCAATAAATATCTGCCAAAGTGATTTCGGTGCTTCGGCTTTTGAATGTGCAGCTTGCTTAGCCGTTACTACCGATTGTTTCGCTGCTGTCGCCGCCTGTTCGCTAAGCTTTGCAGCTTCCATTGCCTTTTTCCTGATAGCTACGCTATCAGCCTCGGTGGGGATGTCGGTAAATTGTATATCGCCGGCCGGAGCAGCCGTCGTATCACCTTTTTGAGCCGCGTAAACGGGCTTTGGCGCGTTTAAGCCAAATATAATAAGCAGGGTTACTACCGCAATTGATGTGGGCAGCCAATTGATATTTTTGAATATTTTCATGGGGTATTCCTATCAGGAATTATTATTTGCCTAAAGGAATAGTGAAATCTACATCATCTGGCGGAAGGCATTTTTTATCGTTACAGGTCATATAAGTAAGCTTACCTGTTACACTGGTTGCTGCAGCCGATTTGAGGCTTATTTTTTGCGAAAAAACAACTTCTTTTTCAAAATAAGTAACGTTCATTTTAAACGCCTGCTCAAACTTTGATATGGGAGTAGGTTCGGTAGCTTTGCCAACCGGGGCATAATCTTTCGATTTTGAAAACGCAAACGAAGTAGCGATAGGGCCGCCATCGCCAACATTAAGAGAATATATATGCCAGCCGGGTTGTATGGTTGCTTTTAAATACACCACAGCCTCTTTACTGTTCAGTTTTTTTGCCGCGTATGCCCAACGTACAGGTGTTTCAATTTGTGCATAAGCCCCGGCACAAATAACCAGCGCCACCATCAATAACAATAACTTTTTCATTTATTATTTATTTAAAAATTCAATTTGTTTTAAGCTAAACTCCCGTTTGCCCCAGTTAGTATTTTCTACTATCAGCAAACCCTCATCCTTCACGCCAATAATGGTTCCGTTAAAAACCTCTCCGTTTGACCGGAAGTCCCTTGCCTGGTTTAACCAATATAGTCGGTTTAAATAAGCGTTCCTTACAAATAAAAACTTACCGGCCTTAAGCTTAAGGTAATATCCTTCAATATGCCCGCAAATTTCTAATAATAAAGCTCGTAAATCATAATCCTTTTGTAATATCTGCTTTACAGATATAGCATTGCCCGCCCCGGCGTCAAACTGCTGCTGGTTTATATTCAGGCCTATGCCAATAATGGCATCTTTTATCCTGTCGCCCTGCAGGTGTGTTTCAATCAAAATACCGCCAAGTTTGTTATCGTCATAATAAATGTCGTTTGGCCATTTTATTTTTAGCTTGTCGCCCAGCAGGGGTTCAAGGGCATCAATCACGCCCAAACTTACCGCCCGTGTAAGATCAAACTGCTGCAAAACAGGTAAAAATGAGGGCATTAGCAAAATACTGAAAGTTAGGTTTTTGCCAGGCTCGCTATGCCATTTATTTTGTTGCTGGCCCCGGCCGGCATATTGGCTTTCTGCCATAATGACCGTACCTTCGGGCAATGGCTTGGAATTTGACAGTAATGTTTTAAGATGATTATTGGTTGAGTCAACTTCTTTAATTGTTACTAAATTTTGACCAACAAATAATCCCGAAAATATGTTATTTTGCAAAGTGTAATAATTTTTAACCAAAAAACGTTCAAAACTAATTCTTTTTGATGGTAAAAAATAAAAAGGTAGGGCAGTCAACCTATATTTCTGAACTTGCGATACATGGTATCCAGGAAAAAAAAGGCAATGAAATTGTAAGGTTAGACCTTCGTAACCTAAATAGTTCGGTAACAGATTACTTTGTAATTTGCCATGCCGATTCATCCACGCAGGTAAAAGCGATAGCCAACAGCATTGAGGATGAAATTTTTAAAGCAACCCAAACCGAGCCCTGGCGCAAAGAAGGTTTGGAACACGGCGAATGGATACTGCTTGATTATGTGGATGTTGTGATCCATGTTTTTCGTACAGACAAGCGTGAGTATTACGGAGTAGAGGAATTGTGGGGCGATGCCGAAATTAAATATTATAAAAGCGCTTAAACTACAGTCACATAAAGGCATGCAACAGCGTCATGGTAATACCTTGTTTTTTAAATTATAGATTGTAAGTTTGAGCTCGTAACAAAGAGATGAAAGATAAAGATAATAAATCAGAAAGTCCGAAACCGATCAGGAAGATCCTGAATAAAAAAACGCCGCCTAAGCCACCTAAGTTTAATATTATGTGGATTTATGGCATCATTGTTTTGGCGTTCCTGCTGGCAACAACCTTGTTGAGCAACGATAGCGGTAAACGGATAACCTACCAGCAATTTGAAACAAAAATGCTTAAGCAGCATGATGTTCAGAAAATAATTGCCTACAAAAGCGGCGATTTGATTATAGCCGAAGTTTACATTAAACCCGAAAGCCTAAAAACCAAACCAGAGTATGCCGATCTTGGTAAAGAGCAGCATATGTTTGCGAATGGCAGCGGCCCGCAATATACTTTTACAGACGATTCGTTCGAAAGCCTGAAAAAATCCATTGCTGCGGCACAAGCGGCCGATCCGGCCATAGGTGATCTTTCGCTTGAACTACAGCAGGGCCGCGAAAGCTTTTTATCAAACTGGCTTGTACAGGGTGTTATTATGGTGATTTTGTTTGCTGCTGTATGGATATTTATCATGCGCCGTATGAGCGGTGGCTCGGGCGGTGGCCCGGGTGGCCAGATATTCAACATTGGTAAATCAAAAGCTACCTTGTTTGATAAAGAAGCGCAGGTAACCGTTACATTTAATGATGTTGCCGGCTTAGAAGAAGCCAAGCAAGAGGTTATGGAAATTGTAGATTTCCTTAAAAATCCTAAAAAATATACCAACCTGGGTGGTAAAATTCCTAAAGGCGCATTGCTTGTAGGTTCGCCTGGAACAGGTAAAACCTTATTGGCAAAAGCCGTTGCCGGCGAAGCCCATGTTCCATTCTTCTCCCTTTCAGGATCTGACTTTGTGGAGATGTTTGTGGGTGTAGGCGCGTCACGTGTACGTGACCTTTTCCGCCAGGCAAAAGATAAAGCGCCATGTATCATATTTATTGACGAGATTGATGCCATTGGCCGTGCCCGTGGTAAAAACAATATTGTTGGTGGTAATGACGAGAGAGAGAATACACTGAACCAACTATTGGTAGAGATGGATGGTTTTGGTACCGATTCAGGTATCATTATCCTTGCAGCAACCAATCGCCCTGATGTATTGGATTCGGCCTTATTGCGTCCCGGACGTTTTGACAGGCAGGTATCTATAGATAAACCGGATTTGAATGGCCGTGAGCAGATTTTTAAAGTTCACTTAAAGCCCCTCAAATTATCAGATGACGTTGACGCCAAAAAATTATCGGCACAAACCCCGGGTTTTGCGGGCGCCGAAATAGCCAATGTTTGTAACGAGGCGGCCCTTATAGCAGCCCGTAAAAACAAGGAAGCGGTTGACATGTCTGATTTCCAGGATGCGGTTGACCGTGTGATTGGGGGTTTAGAAAAGAAGAATACCCTGATATCTCCTGAAGAAAAACGCGTAGTGGCTTACCACGAAGCCGGCCATGCTATAGCAGGATGGTTTTTAGAGCATACCGATCCGTTGGTTAAAGTTTCTATTGTGCCACGTGGTGTTGCCGCGTTAGGGTATGCCCAGTACCTGCCAAACGAACGATTCCTGGTTGCTAAGGAAGAACTTATTGACGATATGATATTATCAATGGGTGGCCGTGTTGCCGAAGATATTACTTTCGGCAAAATTACCACCGGCGCCCTGAGCGATCTGGAACGCATTACCCGCCTGGCTTATGGCATGGTAAAAATTTACGGGATGAATAACAAAGTAGGTAACGTATCGTTTTACGACCCACAGGGCGAAAACCAGTTTAGCAAGCCATACTCTGATGTTACTGCCAACATGATCGACTCGGAAGTAAGAAGCCTGGTTGAGGATGTTTACGCTAAAACAAAAGAGTTGCTGATTAAGCACCGCGATGGACTGGAAAAAGTTGCGAAAAAGTTATTGGAGAAAGAAGTATTATTCCAGGCCGACCTGGAAGAGCTTTTAGGCAAGCGCCCTTTTGAGCACCGTACAGCTTACGATAAATTTGTAAACGGCGAACCAACTTTAGTACCTGATAACAATGCGATACCCGAGAACGTGATCAATCCTGAGTTATCGAGGATGGATGAACCGGATCCGAAGTTTTAATTAAATACATTATAAAAAAGCCATCAGCTTAGCTGGTGGCTTTCCTTTTTATACTATGAGGGATATTACCACATCAAAAGAAAAACTGCTAAAAAAGATCCGCAAGGCCCTGCTGGAGAAACGGGACAATCCCTATCCGCAGCTGGAAGACCTGCCACTTTATGCAACCGATGATGAAATACCCGAAGTTGTTTTTGCCGAGCAATTTACCGCCGTTAACGGCCAGTTCATTTTTTGCGAAGACGAGGTACAATTTATAGAAACCCTGCTTACCCTTGCCGAAGAACGCAACTGGCACAAAATATATTGCTGGGAACCGGGCCTGCAGCAAATACTAACCCAGTACGAATATCCCTTTTACGAAACCGATAAAGACTTTGAACTGGCCGAGGTAGGCTTTACCCTGTGCGAGGCTTTAATAGCCCGGAATGGCAGTATCTTATTATCTAATGGCAATATGGCCGGCCGGCGTTTAAGCATCTATCCACCAGTACATATTGTGCTGGCCTATACGTCGCAAATGGTGATGGATATTAAAGATGGCTTTAAACTGTTAAAAAATAAATACGGCAACCGCCTGCCATCCATGATCACCAATGTAACCGGCCCCAGCCGTACAGCCGATATTGAGAAAACCCTGGTACTTGGCGCCCACGGCCCCAAAGAGCTTTTTGTTTTTTTATTAGACGACTCGCACGAGGCCTAAAATTTCAGATATTTTTTTGATTCATATCCTGGCCTACCCCTACTGCTGCATTTGTTGTTGAGCAATAGCTAATGCTCTGCGCGCGTTTTAGCTGCGGAGTTACCGTTAAAGGTTAAAAAAATATATTATTAAAATATCGTCGGCCGCTGAAAATTATAATTAAAATAAATTATACTTGTTTTTAATAACTCAACGCAGTTATAAACACGTATAACCCTAATTAAAACCCCCCTTATTAACATGAAAAAAATTGATTTAACCGCAGCAAAACAAATGGTAGACCACTACCACCACAGCCGTAAAAAAGTTATTGACAAAACACATGGCATTAATGATACCCAATCTGTTTGGTTTGATATCGATGCATTTAAAGATTTTGTAAACAACCTGCCCGCTCATGCTACCGGTGTGCGGGTTCATTTGGCCAGTTATGATGAAACGCATCCCACAGCACCGGGGCAAACAACATTGGTTTTTGCAGGGACGGTAAATAAAGACGATGCGCACATTGACACATTATCGGAAGGAGCTGCACTTACTGATGGTTTAGATGCGGTAAATTCAGGAAAGCTTTGTCCTCCCATTTGCAATGTTTAACAGGTTATAAAAACATCAAATAAAGGGAGGGTAACAACCGATGCGTTGGTTAACTAGGCTATTTTACACCTCTCTTTATTTAAAAATTAAATTTTTGCAAATATCTTGTAGTACCTGTTCGCTATGCTATTTTTATACCACATATATTATGCTTCATTGTTTGTAACATTTGCTTCGTGTTTATACAGCTATAAGTATCTGGAGGTGAATTTTAAATGGTTTTTACCTTTTATGGCTTTTTGTGTTTTATACGAAACCGGGAGTGAATTTAATCTGTTTCAAATAAATCATACGGATACCTGGGCAGCTAATATTGAAGAAAATTTAGAGTTTGTTCTGATCGGTCGTTTTTTGGCTTCATTGTCGGATAGATTAGATTACAGAAGATTGGTTTATTATATTATGGTGGTCATATTAATTGGAGCAACTGTTAATATTTGTTTTGTACAGGGTTTTTGGCCTCTGAATTCAATCACTATCGTAACGGAGGCGTTAGTCATATTAGCTTTGATATTCAATTATTATTACCGGTTATTTGAAAAAGCTGAAGAAGGATTAGACCTTTTGAAAAGCCCCCAATTTTTAACAGTAACCGGCTTGCTTTTTTATTTTTTTGGAAAGTTTTTCTTCTACAGTTTCTATAGTTTTATGGCTTACAAGAATAACTACAACTTCTATATTCTTGCTGCAACTCTTCCAGGCCTTTCTAACCTTTTACTCAATTGTATGTTGATATACGCATTTTTATGTGCGCGAAAGAATAAAAAAGTGTTGCCATTATTAAAAACGGGGTAAAAGATGACTTTATCAACTACAGACGTTATATTTATTCCCTCCCTAACGGTACTTTTTGAATTACATATCGAATAAAAATCGCAGCCATTTTCTTATCCTTGCAAAAACGATCCCTGGAATTTCAAACCTATTGCTCAATCCTCTTTTAATAACAGCCTTTTATGCTTTTCAAAGACGAACAAGTTATCCTGATAATTATAGCGGGCACGGCGTTATTGCTGTTGCTTGGCTTTTTCATGGTTGGTTTTTTGTTGATGTTTCAAAAAAAACAAAATAAAAACGCGATGGAAAAAGCCGAGTTGAAATCGTCTTTTAAACAGGAACTGTTAAAAACCCGCATCGAGATCCAGGAAGAGACCCTGAACTATGTAAGCCGCGAGATGCATGATAACATTACACAGGTGTTATCGTTTGTGAAACTCTCTATGGGCCTGCTGGCCAACAAACTTGGCGGCGAGGAAAAGGTAAAGTTGAATGACAGCCGCGAGCTTATAGCACAAACTATTACAGATTTACGCAACCTTTCAAAAAGTTTAAGCTTTGAACACATCAGTTCATTAGGCCTGGTGAAAACGCTGGAATTGGAAGCAATCAGGATAAATAAAAGCGGCCTTATCCATATGGATTTAACCATTGAGGGCGAGCCTTATACCCTTGGCGAACAGCGCGAACTGGTATTGTTCAGGATATTTCAGGAAGCATTAAATAATGTGTTGAAACACGCGGATGCGGCAAACATTAAAATCGGCTTGTATTATAATGCACAAATGTTTAATTTGACCATCGAAGATGATGGCGCTGGTTTCCAACCCGAATTGCTGACTGATAAGAGCGGATCGGGATTGCGTAACATGAAAAATAGGGCGGGTTTGATTGGCGCAGAGGCTGTTATAAGCAGCTCGCTGAAAAAAGGCTGTACTATTAAGCTGTCGCTCGATCCCCTGGTTAAAGAAAATTATGCTAACGAAACCCATTCAAATAGCCCTCGTTGATGATCACCGCCTTTTTAGGAGCGGCATCGCGGCGCTCATTGATAGCTTTGGCGGCTATAACGTACTTTTTGAAGCCGCGCATGGGCAGGAATTAATTGAAAGTATTGCTACCGGGCTCGTTCCCGATATTATTTTGCTCGATATTAATATGCCCGTAATGGATGGCATATCTACCGCGCAGTGGCTTCGCAGGTATCATCCGTCTGTTCGCATTATTATCTTATCCATGTTTGAAGATGCCGAGAAGGTGTTATTAATGGTGAGGGCCGGCGTAAAAGGCTACCTGCTGAAAGATGCTGAGCCGGATGAATTTGAACGCGCGCTGAGCAAAGTGAGCGAAGGCGAGCTTTTTTATCCCGATTTTGTTACCCGGCACCTGTTAAATAATTTTAATATCGATAAGGAAGCCCAGGTACAGCTAAACCCCCGGGAAATTGAATTCCTGCGCCTTACAAGCACCGAGCTTACCTACAAAGAAATTGCAGATACGATGAATATCAGCGTGCGTACCGTTGATAGTTTTCGTGATCACCTTTTTGAAAAGCTCCAGATAAAAAGCCGCGTAGGGTTGGTTTTATACAGCATAAAAAACAAGCTGATAGATTTGTAATTTGCTAATTTATTTAGCAAATTTGCCTTATGGCGCATGAGGATAACCCCGATTTTTTTAAGGGCAGAGGGGCACAGGTTAATACCCACAATAAATTTTTAAAAAACAAATATGTAGCCGAACATATTGAAGGACTTGACGAGCCCCTGCTTGAAAATAGTGCCACACAGCTTTTTGAAGAAACCCCAAAAAAGATTGTAAGCGAATCAAATAGCCCCGATTTGAGCCACATGTACTCGATAAACCCTTACCAGGGCTGCGAACATGGCTGTATTTACTGCTACGCGCGCAACACACACGAATACTATGGTTTTAGCGCCGGCCTTGATTTTGAACGCAAGATCATCGTAAAACGTAACGCCCCCGAGCTGCTTGAGCAATATTTTAACAAAAAAAACTATAAACCGGTATGCATCCTGCTATCGGGCAATACCGATTGTTACCAGCCTATTGAACGCGATTTGCAAATTACACGGCGATTGCTGGAGGTTTTCCTGAAGTATAAAAACCCGGTAGCCATCATCACCAAAAACAACCTGGTACTGCGCGACCTGGATATTTTAACCGAACTGGCCGCCATGAACCTGGTACATGTAAACGTATCTATCACCTCCCTTAATGAGCAGCTTCGCCAAAAACTGGAGCCAAGAACGGTAACCGCTACAGGACGGCTGGCCGTGGTTCAAAAACTGTCAGAAAAGGGTATCCCGGTGCGGGTAATGGCCGCGCCAATTATCCCGGGCTTAAACAGTAACGAGGTGCCGAATATTATTAAGGCCGCTGCCGATAGGGGGGCTTTGGCAGCCGGGTTTACTATAGTGAGGCTTAATGGTAGTATTGCCGAAATATTTAGCGATTGGATCCATAAGGCTTTCCCCAACCGCGCCGAAAAGGTGTTGAACATGATCCGCTCATGCCATGATGGCAATCTGAACGACAGCGATTTTGGCCGCCGTATGAGCGGCGAAGGAAAAGTAGCCGAATCTATCCACCAGATGTTCCGGATGGCCTGTAACCGTTTTTTGGATGGCCGGGAAATGCCGGAGTATGATTATAGCTTGTTTGTACCGATGAAAGGGAAGCAAACGAGTATGTTTTGACATAGGTATAACTCTTAAATGTTTAGGATATTATCCATATTCACTTTCCGTTTTTCAATTTCCATCTCTAAACTTCTTATTTTTTCAGATATCGCTTTTTTGTATTCTTCTATTATTTCAATTATATGATATTTTAATAAAACTTTTTTGATTGCAGCACTTTTTATACCTTTTAATCGACCATGAAATCGATCGTTCTCTGAAAATGATTCCTTATTAAGTTCTAAAAGTTCTACATTGGCTCCCGAGTTTTTAGGAAACTCAAAAAATGGTTTAAAATCGTAGACACCACAAAAGTCTATAATTGCATTATAGAAATTAAAATGCCTCACGATACCTATTTCTCGCTTAGTGTCATTTCTTAAAAAAAGTTCAGCCTCGCACAGCTTAATATAAGATTCTAAAGTTTTTTCATCGCTTTCTTTGGATAGAAAGCTTTCATAGGTTTTCAGTTTAGGAAGAATAAAATTTATTGTAAAATCAATAAAGTCTAGCTCATTGCAGATACTCCATAAATTGAAGCTATGGTCAGTACTTGATGCCTCAAGTATTTTAAATAAATTATCATAAGCCTTTGCTTTTTTCTCTGAAGGTAAATCACTTATAAATTGGGCTGTAAAATATTCCTGTAAAGACCTATGTGGAAAGTGATACTCAAAACCATCCAGCACCATTATTGAAATGGTTGTTCTTAGATCGTATATTAATTCTTCAATTCGAAATTTATAATCTGTAACTTTTTTTACTTTTTTTAATATATCAGTTAAATATTCTTCCGTAAAGGTGTATTGTCCATCTGTAAGAGATAAGTAGGAAAATATGTTTAAGATTTTTTCAAAATCGTCTCTTTCCAGTTTTGTTAATTTTTCTCGTGGCCAACTACCTTTTGTAACGCCGTCGTGCCTTGAATACAAAGTGTCGAATACATTTCTATAAAATGAGCTTTTCTTTTTGGGAATCTCTGGGTGATTCTCAAAAGCCATAATAAACATGGACAGCAATAAAGGGTTTCGCAAATATTCTATATAATTATTATTTCTAGGATCCCTTACTATTTTAATAATTCTATCGCTTCTTTCTTCATCATCTACTATTTTTACTGTAAAGCCATTAACATCCTCGTTATTTAAATCGCATACCTTAAAGTCATAAAATCTTGGAAAGCCCTCAATCCCGCTTCCTGGTCTAGTAGTAATCAGAAAATGATTATTAGAATAGGTATCAATAAAAGTTTCAATTTGACGGTTAATTTCTTGTTTTTTGTTTGAAAAAATCTCATCATAACCGTCTAATAAAAACAAAAAGTTACCGCTTTCTAGGCTTCTACGGAAAATGTCATCCGTTGGCTTTAATTTAGCTTTTACTACTTTTTCGCAAACCAGTTTTTCAAAATCGCCATTGAAATCATTCAAATTTCTAAGTTCTATTAGGATGGGAATTTTTTTAGTGGTTTTGATAGTATGTAAAAATATATGCTTAATTAAAGTCGTCTTTCCGCTTCCCGCAGAACCAACGATCGTAATTTTACCATAATCGCCAAAAATATCGTCCAATTTTTTAAAATCGGTTGTTAAAGCTTTATATGTGGCCTTGATGGGATAATATATATCATAAAATCGTACTTTATCTGCCCTGTGGATAAAAGTGTTAGTTAAATAATATTTCTCAGTTTGCGTTTGCAGATACTCACTTACCCCGATTTCGAATAGATTTTTCCATTCGTTACTTAAAATCTTATATGAGTTGATTAAGGGGGTGATTAGGTTTGTAACTTCTAATTTTGCATCCATTGATTTAGGTTTTATAAAAACACAGTTTACGTGAATAATAACCATAACCAAGTTATCAACTTTTCTTTAAAAACCATGTTTGTTTCATGACATTATTTATTGCAAACTTTACGATCTGTTAAATATACTCCTATTCCCACACCAACCACATAACAAAGCAAATCGCTCCACAGAAAGCCCTCGCCTAAAACAAGCCTGCCCAATAGCGTGTGCCTTAAATCATTAATCCACGGTGCTTTATAAAGCTGGCTAAACTCAATCGCGAAGCAAAACAATAAACCGGCTATAACTACGACCCTCTCAGGCCTGTTGATAAACAAGAAACGAACGATAAAGTAGACCATTGTAGCCCAAAGAATATCGCCAATAAATAGCGGCACGCTTTTAAAATGACGGGAAAGCAGGCCTGTAATTATGGTAGCTATGATGAGGGTAAAATAAAGGAGCCTTGATCTTCGCATAATTTCAATAAGCCATTTTTCCCTGTTTATAAAAAACATAACACGCTACGCAGAGCGCTATTAGCATAGCTATAGAAGCTATGCCAAAGCCAATTATTAGGTTTCCCCGTTTAAAATAGGGATTATCATCCTTGTCGAGAAATTGCAGAAACCTATTTAAATGAATCTTTTCTGTATCACCTGTTTGATAAAAATACACATCGACCACATCTCCTGTTTTCAAACTATCAACCCGGGCGCTTTGCTCATCGGTATAAATTTCAAAAGGATATTGGTAGTTATCTATTGTAAGGTAACGGTACAAGCCAACATCTCTATAAGGAAGGTTGCCAAGCTTTTGATTAAGATATGTTATTTTACCCCTAAGGTGGTCATAATCTTCCTTCTTCTTAGAGTTTCGCCACATCAGCATCACAAACAAAAGGCTGAGGAAAAAACTTACTGCAAGAACAGATCGAAAGGTAAGAGGGATAGCCATATTGAAATTTACTAATACCGTAAAGATAGCAAGCCGATGATTTAATAGCAGAGAAAACCGCCAACAAAAAAAGGCATCCAGAAGATGCCTTTTATATTAATTTTATAAGTGGTTGCTTATACAGTTTCGGCTTCTAAAGCCATTTGCTCATCAACCAGGATACGACCGCAATGCTCGCAAACGATGATCTTTTTGCGCTGACGGATATCAGACTGGCGTTGAGGCGGGATCTGGTTAAAACAGCCAGAGCATGAATCGCGCTGAATGGTTACTACAGCCAAGCCATTTTTTGCATTTTGACGCAAACGGGTATAAGCCGTTAATAAACGTTCGTCGATGTTTGGAATAGCTTTTTCGGCCTGGGCTACCAGGTCGTTTTCTTCTTTTTCTGTTTCAGCGGTGATAACGCCTAATTCGTCTTTTTTGGCCTCTAAGTCGTTTTTACGCGCTTCAAGATCAGCAAGGGCTTTTTCATAAACCTGGGTTTTTGACGCTATTTCGAAGCCGTATTCCCTTATTTTCTTTTCGCTCACCTGTATGTCTAATCCCTGTATCTCAATTTCTTTTGATATGGCGTCATACTCGCGGTTGTTCTTAACTTCGTTAAGCTGCCCTTCGTATTTTTTGATATTGGCCTGAGCATCTTTGATCAGGTTTTTGCGGGTTACAATCTCATCCTCTACATCATCCAGCTCATATTTGATTTTCTGTATGCGGGTTTCAAGGCCTGCAACATCATCTTCCAGATCGGCAACTTCCATCGGCAGTTCGCCACGTACCTGGCGTATTCTGTCAATTTTGGTGTGGATGGTTTGGAGTTCGTATAAAGCTTTAAGCTTCTGTTCTACGGTTTGTTCCATTAAATAAAATATTTGACGGGGTTTGTATTTACTTCTGTTAAACGGACGGCAAAGATAGGGAATTTTTTTCTAATTATTTCATACAATAATTGCACCGTAAATTGTTCACTCTCAAAGTGTCCGATATCTGCTATCACTATCTTTCCTTCGGCATCAAAAAACTCGTGATACTTGTAGTCGGAGGTGATGAAAATGTCGGCTCCGGCGGCTATGGCATGCTTCAGCAAAAAGCCCCCCGAGCCACCGCAAACAGCCACTTTTTTGATAGGTTTGTGGGTAAAAGCGGTATGCCTTATTACGTGCGTACGCATCTTATCTTTTACATGAAACAGGAACGATTCCTGGTTAACCGGCACTTCCAATTCACCAATCATGCCCGATCCTACCTGCTGGTTTTGATTGGTTAAGTTGTATAGGTCATAAGCAACTTCCTCGTACGGGTGGGCCAATATCAGCGCCATTATTATTTTACTTTCCAGGTTGGCGGGGTAAACCGTTTGAATACAAACTTCGCTTTCGCGGTGACGCCTGCCCGGTTCACCTACATGAGGTACGGTTAGTTCGTTTCCTTTAAATGTGCCGGTTCCTTCGGCATTAAAGCTTACCTCGCTATAGTTGCCAATGTTACCTGCCCCGGCTGCAAACAAAGCTTCGCGCACGGCATCGGCATGGCTGTGGGGTACAAAGGTAACCAGCTTCTTGATCAGGTTATGCTTGGGCAACAGTATACGGCAGTTTTTAAGGCCAAGGGTATCGCAGATACGACTGTTAACCCCATGCATTACATTATCAAGGTTGGTATGGATGGCGTAAAGGGCTATCCCTTTGCGAATAGCTTTTTCTACCACGCGCTCTACGTACGTTTTGCCATTAAACTTTTTAAGCCCCTTGAAAACTATGGGATGGTGGGATATAATCACCTGGCAGCCGGTGGCAATAGCCTCGTCAACAACGGCTTCGGTGCAATCTAAAGAAAGTAGCGCCTGGGATATTTCCTGGTCGGGGTTGCCTACAATAAGGCCAGCGTTGTCATAATCTTCCTGGTAAACCAGCGGCGCAAGACTTTCGAGATAGGCAGTTAGAGCGGATAGTTTCATATAAATTGATATGCTAATATATCAAATATTCATTCTTAAAGTAAAATAGTAAATTTGGTTGTGGGAATTTTAATTGCACATCCGGAAAACAAAGAGAAATTGGCGGCGCTAAAAGCCTTTATGAAAGCATTAAAGATCCGTTTTGAAGAGGGCGGGTCTCCGTATGATCCAGACTTTGTCGAAAAGATAAACCGAAGTAAAAATGATTTTAAGACCGGTAAGTTTAAGACTATCAAAACCGACGATCTGTGGAAATAATATATTCTGATGAAGCTCAGAAGGATATAGCATACTGGAAAAGATCGGGAAATAAATCATCCAAAAGAAAATTCAACAGCTATTAAATGCCATCCAGGAAAACCCGCTTGAAGGCATTGGCAAACCAGAAATGTTAAAACATAATTTAACAGGATTGTGGTCGAGGCGAATAAATCAGGAACATCGTATAGTTTATGAGCCAATGGACGACAACAAAACAATAAAAATACATGCCCTAAAAGGTCATTATTGATAAACCTTCAATAATTTAAGGCGCCATCAACGCCATCCGGTGGCTATCATAAGCCATCTCTTTATTATACTTTAATACAAGCGATTTATTGTTCACCAGGTCCACAATTGTTCCTATCAGGCAAAATCCACCTGTAAAAAGGTAAAGCAAGCCCATACCTATTTGGCCTAAGGCAAAACGTTGCACGCCTGCAATCACCACAAAGCCAAGCAGCGTAAATATGAGTATTTCCTGTGCATTCTTTCTTTTACTGGAGTAAACCATATAAAAATATTTTACCTGACTCTCTGTAAGATTGGCGATAGCTTGCTGTAAAAAGGCCATTTCTTCGGGAGTCATATCCTGAAAGGTCATGTAGTTGCCCTGCATGTTCATGTTTTGTGTCGGTTTGATGTTAGTGGTTTTCCAAATTTAATATTTTTCTGCTAAAAACAATAGGCTGTTCTAATCTGCTGACGATTTATTATCGAACACCCAATATCGAATAAATAAGGAAAAAAACGGCATTGGATATTCTAAATTCATTATTCAATATTTTCCTCCATTCGTATTTTATTTAAGTTCCCTCTTTAGGGGGCGGAGGGGGCTTTTTTTTATTATTTTTGCCCTTATGAGCGAAGAAAGATCACTGAACTTTATAGAAGAAATTGTTGAAGAAGATATAGCCAGCGGCAAGTACGACGGCCGCGTTTTAACCCGTTTTCCGCCCGAGCCTAATGGTTACCTGCATATTGGCCATGCCAAGTCTATCTGCCTAAACTTTGGTTTATCTCAAAAATATAACGGCAAAACCAACCTGCGCTTTGATGATACCAACCCTGTTAAAGAGGATGTGGAATACGTGGACAGCATTAAAGAAGATGTAAAATGGCTTGGTTTTGAATGGGCCGAGGAGCTATACGCGTCCGACTATTTCGACCAGTTATATGAATTTGCCGTAACCCTGATCAAAAAAGACCTGGCTTATGTTGACGATAGCACAGCCGAAGAAATAGCAGTACAAAAAGGCACCCCTACCGAGCCCGGCGTACCCAACCAGTACCGCAGCCGTTCTGTTGAAGAAAATTTAGAGCTATTTGCCGATATGAAAGCGGGCAAGTACCCCGATGGCGCCAAAGTACTGCGTGCCAAGCTTGACCTTGCCGCACCCAACATGCACCTGCGCGACCCTTTGATGTACCGCATTAAACATGCCCACCATCATCGTACCGGCGATGCCTGGTGCATATACCCGATGTACGATTTCGCGCACGGCCAATCAGATGCTATTGAAAAGATTACGCATTCAATTTGCACCCTGGAGTTTATACCACATCGCGCGCTGTACGATTGGTTTATTGAGCAATTGGGGATCTTCCCATCCAAACAATACGAGTTTGCCCGCCTTAACCTCAACTATACCGTAATGAGCAAGCGCAAACTGCTGCAACTGGTGGTTGAAAATCATGTTGACGGCTGGGACGACCCACGCATGCCTACTATCAGCGGCTTGCGCCGCAGGGGTTATACACCTGCCAGCATCCGCGAGTTTTGCGAACGCATCGGCGTAGCCAAACGTGAGAACATGATAGATGTTGGCCTGCTGGAATTTTGTATCCGTGAAGACCTGAACAAAACCGCGTGGCGCCGCATGGCCGTGCTCGATCCTATAAAATGCATCCTGACCAACTACCCCGAAGGCGAGGTGGAGATTATGCATGGCGAAAACAATCCCGAGGTTGAAGGCGGCGATGGCAGCCGCGAGTTTCCGTTTAGCCGCGAACTTTGGATAGAGCGTGAGGACTTTATGGAAGTGCCGCCCAAGAAGTTTTTCCGCCTGGGTGTTGGGCTGATGGTGAGGCTTAAAAACGCCTACATCATCCGTTGCGACGACTTTGTAAAGGATGCCGATGGCAACGTAACCGAAATTCACTGTAGCTACCTGCCCGAATCGAAATCGGGTAATGATACCAGCGGCATCAACGTGAAGGGCACCATCCACTGGGTGAGCGTACCACACGCCAAAACCGCCGAAGTAAGGCTGTATGATCGCCTTTTCCAGGTAGAGAACCCTCAAAGCGAAGAGGGTGACTTTAAAGACTACATCAACCCAAACAGCCTGCACATTATCCCAACCGCCTACATTGAACCCGACCTGGCCAATGCCATCCCCGGCACCCCGGTACAGTTCATGCGCAAAGGATATTTTACACTTGATAAATATTCAACCAACGATAAGCTGATCTTTAACAGAACAGTAACCTTGAAGGATGGATGGGTGAAAAAGTAGGTTCGGGTTGCCGGTTGCGAGGTTCGAGGAGAGGAGCCGGAGTTAGACACATAAAAAGGAAAGCCTTTCTGTAGCGAGAAAGGCTTTCCTTTTTATATGCAAACAAGTCTAAAAACTCAAATACACCCGCCCCAAACCTCACAACCGGCAACCCGAACCTCGCACCGCTCAATACTTCCTATACACATTATACAATACATTCAAATCCAGCTGCGTCATGGTTGGGCTGTCTTCTATTTGTACAAAATGGCGTTTAAAGGCGGTTATGGCGGCGGGCAGGTTACTGGTATCGTAACCTATCAGGCGCAGGGCGGTAGCATAGTCGAAGTTGTCGGGCGGCAGCTCGAGCAACTCATCGCTCCAGTAGCCAAAGCCTTTAGCGGCCAGTAGTTTCCAGGGGAACAGTGGCCCCGGATCGGGCTTACGGGCCGGGGCAATATCCTGGTGGCCGATGAAGTTGGCTGTTGGAATATTATAAGTTTTTTTAAGCTGTGCCAATAGCGCCAGCAAATTTTTTACCTGTATTTCATTAAATGGCTCGTGCCCGTTGTTGTCAATCTCGATACCGATCGAGCAACTGTTCATATCGGTAATACTGCCCCACTTGCTGATGCCGGCTTGCCAGGCGCGCAGATAATCATTTAGCATGTGGTACACCTTGCCATCCTTACCTACCACGTAATGGGCGCTTACCTGTGGCTTTACCAACGTAAAGGTTTTGAGGGTTTGCCTGGCCGAATCCTGGGCAGTAAAATGGATAATCACGTAATTAGGCTTCCGGGCGTTAAAGTTCACGGTACCAACCCATTCGCTGGGAACTGGGACGCCCAGGCTATCCAGCAGCATGGCTGGCTGCTCACGGGATATTACTTCCAGTACCGAGTCCGTTTGATGTTTGTATACCTTGTTGGTAAGGGCGTAAGGCCCCTTTGGCGAGCAGGATGCAAGGCCGGCCAGCACAACCAGGACCAGTATAAAGTAAGCGGTATTTTTCATGGGCGGGTAAGCTTAATGCTAAAGTAAACAAATAACGCTTAAACCCCTAAGATGTTCAGGGGTGTTCCATAAGGGCAAACATGTTCCGCCATCCACATATATAACACCATATAATCTATTCGGCAATTAAAGTACCTGGTTAAACTCCAGCCGCTCGCCGTCGGGTCCGGTGATATTAAAATATTTACACCCGTTTTTCCAGAACCGGAGAAACACAGGTTCGGGTTCTATCACATTAAACCCTGCTTCGGATATCATTTTAAAGGCTTCATCGATATCGGTTACGTCAAAAGCCACGTGGTCGATACGGCCGTTACCTCTCGACCGGATTTCTGACAAGTCGCCCTGGGGCAACTGGTACAGTTCCATAATCATATTGCCTCGTTGCATCATTACACAGGTACCAGTGCCGCCATTGTGGGCAAAAGGGGCTTCCATTACGTTGCTAAACCCAAGCCGCCCATAAAATAGTTGCGAGGCGGTTACGTCGGTGACAGGTATACCAATGTGTTGTATAGCGTTGATTGTTAAATTGATGGCATTGTTCATAACGGATGGTTTTTATTTTAGAGGATTATAAACGCATTCAGCGAAATTAAAAGATTTGACCAATAAATAAGTCTCAATCCAACATGCCAAATTCGAAATCATTTTACACAGTGTTAACACATTTGCCATAAATTGCTGTTAAACTTGCGAAGAATTATCCCACATCAATGAAGATCGGAATTGTTTGTTACCCAACCTTTGGCGGAAGCGGGGTTGTTGCTACTGAACTTGGTAAAGCCCTTGCAGATCGCGGTCACCAGGTACATTTTGTTACCTATAACCAGCCGGCCCGGTTAGACCTTTTTTCCGAAAACCTGTTTTACCACGAGGTATCGGTAAGCAATTATCCGCTGTTTGATTTTCCGCCATATGAACTGGCGCTGGCCAGCCGTTTGGTTGATGTGGTACGCCACGAACAACTGGATATACTGCATGTGCATTACGCTATCCCGCATGCTTCGGCAGCGTTTATGGCCAAACAAATCCTAGCTACTTATGGCATTTATATCCCGGTAGTTACCACACTGCATGGTACCGATATTACGCTGGTTGGCAAAGACCGCACATTTAAACCGGTTGTTACCTTCTCTATCAACAAATCTGACGGGGTAACTGCCGTATCGCAAAACCTGAGAGAGGATACCTACCAGTTTTTCGAGATAGAGAACGATATTAAGGTGATCCCAAACTTTATCGATTTAAACCGTTTTAGCCTTAAGGCAAAAGATCACTTCAAAAAAGCGATAGCGCCTTCGGGCGAAAAGATACTGGTGCATACTTCCAACTTCCGCAAGGTAAAGCGCACCGAAGATGTGGTGAAGATATTTGCCCAGGTGGTTAAAACTATCCCCTCAAAATTGCTTATGGTGGGCGATGGCCCCGAACGTTCTGGCTGCGAGCAGCTGTGCCGCGATCTTGGCGTTACAGACAATGTACGCTTTTTGGGCAAACAGGATGCCATTGAGGAGATTCTTTCGGTAGCAGATTTGTTCCTGATGCCATCACAATCCGAGAGCTTTGGTTTGGCAGCGCTTGAGGCTATGGCCTGCAAGGTACCGGTGATCAGCAGTAACGCCGGTGGTTTACCCGAGCTAAACGTTGATGGCGAAACAGGCTTTTTAAACAATGTAGGCGATGTTGACGGCATGGCCGAACGGGCCATATACATCCTGGAAGATGAAGTCCGCCTGGAAACCTTTAAAAATAACGCCCTTGCCCGCGCCAAACAATTCGACCTGGCAACTATACTCCCCCTTTACGAAAACTACTATATAGAAGTAATAGAACGCTGCAAGGATAAGGTGGTGTAAAGAGCCTCACCCAACCCTCTCCAAAGGAGAGGGCTTTAAAACTGCATTGCTATTAAGCAATTATAGCAACCGGATCTGCCGATCTTTAAAAAATCTGCACATCTAAAATCTGCATATCTGCACATTTAACACTTTGTAACAATCCTCACATTCCTCCGATAATCTGCATATCTGCACATTTGAAATTTGCACATTTATTGCACCTTTGCAAAAAACATTATTAACGATGACAAAAGGGCTTAAAATTGCTATTGGCGCCGATCATGCCGGATTTGATTATAAACAAGCTTTATCGGTCGATATTCCGGCTGATCAGCTAAAAGATTTCGGAACATATTCAAGCTCTTCTGTTGATTACCCCGATTTTGCCCATCCCGTAGCATCGGCAGTTGAAAGTGGCGAATGCGATTTGGGGATCCTGGTTTGCGGCAGCGCCAACGGCGTAGCCATTACAGCCAACAAACACCAAGGCATCCGCGCCGCTATATGTTGGAACGAAGAACTGGCCGTACTGGCCCGCAGCCACAATAACGCCAATATTGTATGTATCCCCGCCCGCTTCATCAGCATCGATGAAGCAAAAAAAATTGTTGAAGCGTTTTTTACCACCGAATTTGAAGGCGGCCGCCACGCCACCAGGGTAGGTAAAATATCCTGCTAATTTTAGACAAAAGGGTAAATTAGCTGAAAGGGTATAAATTAGGTAAAAGGGCAAAGGTAAAAGGCAAAAGGTAGAAAACTCCTTACGCCGATAGATCAATCATTTGCAGCGGTCTTGATGCTTGATACTCGCTACTTGATACTAAAAAAGAAACTGACTTAATTAAATATCATACATGAAAAAAGTAACATTACTGGCGTTTTCCGCAGCAATTGCGGTAAGTGCCTGTGCGCAGCAAAACCCTACCGCCATGAAGTACGGTAAGCTGATTACCGCCGAGGATGCCAAACGCCACCTCAGCATCCTGGCATCCGACGAATTTGAAGGCCGCGAAACCGGTAAACCGGGCGCCGAGAAAGCCGCAAAATACATTGCCGGCGAGTTTAAAAAATTAGGGCTGAAGGCCCCGGTAAACGGATCGTACTTTTTTAACGTACCATTGGCACAAAACGCGTTAAAAGTATCGGCATTTACTGTTAACAACAAGCCTTTTGTTTTAGGACAAGATTTTATACCCAACGGGAGTGTGCCCGATAAAAACGTTAGCGGCACCGAGGTTGTATTTGTCGGTTTCGGCACCGAAAGCGAAATAGGATCAACCGATATTGCGGGCAAAGTTGTGTTGTGGATAAACGAGGATAAACCCGAAGAAGGTAAAACAGCCAACACTGCTGTGCGTATGACCACGGCACGCTTAAAAGTATTTGCCAACCTGCAAAGCAAAAAACCTGCAATTATTTTGGCCGCCAACGGCGATTTAACTGCGTTACTTAAACGATTTGGCAGAAGCATTACGAGCCCGCGTTTAACTATTAAAGAAGAGGCTGCTAAAGCCAACGCAGGCGTGCCTGTTTTTCATGTAACCACAGCGATAGCTGATGAACTGGTAAAATCAACCGGAAAAACCTACAGTGATTTAAAAACAGCCGCCGCTACTACACCTGTTGTAACTGCAAAAGCCGATTTTACGGCCGATTTTTCAAATGACCGCACCGATGTTAAAGCTGTTGACGTTGTTGGCTTTATGCCGGGCACCGATTTAAAAAATGAGGTACTGGTGTTTTCGGCCCATTATGACCACATTGGATTAGAGACTGATCCAAATGCAAAAGACAAAATAAATAATGGTGCCGACGACGATGGATCGGGCACTACGGGTATGCTTGAAATTGCAAGGGCTTTTTCAAAAGCTAAAAAGCAAGGCCATGGCCCGCGCCGCAGCATTCTGTTTTTAGGTAACGTTGGCGAAGAAAAAGGCTTGCTGGGTTCTGAATATTACACCGATCATCCTATTTATCCGTTGGCCAATACCATCACCGATTTAAATATTGATATGATTGGTCGCGTAGGCGAAGAGTACATCGGCAAAGCCGATTCGGCAAATTATGTATATTCTATCGGCTCGGCTATGCTGAGTAAGGAATTGCATGACATTGGCGAAAAAGCTAACAATACTTATACCCATTTGAAACTGGATTATAAATATGATGACCCTAACGATCCTAACCGTTTTTACTATCGCAGCGATCACTACAACTTTGCAAAACATGGCGTGCCAATCATTTTCTACTTCAACGGCGTACATGCCGATTACCATCAGCCTGGCGATGAAGTGAGTAAAATTAACTTCCCTTTACTGGCCAAACGCGCGCAATTGGTATTTTACACTGGTTGGGACTTAGCCAATCGTGATAAAAAACCGGTTGTTGACGGAGCTAAATAGTTTTGAGTAATAAGTAGTGGGTTTTGAGTTAAAAATAACTACCGGAATTAATATTTCTACGTTTTAACTCAAAACTCATTACTCAAAACTCACCACTTCATCCAAAAATCCCTAAATTCGCATATATGGGAAGCACTGCCGAGGAATTTTTGGTTGCATCAGAGGAGAAGGTATTTGACGCAGACCACCGCCGTATTATTAATAACAGTATTGATAAGTATAACGCGGCGGCGGCAAGCGGCATATCCCGTATAGCAAACCTAGACAATGCCAAGAAAAAAGGCCATGTGATTAAATGGAAGGTGATGGAAAACCTGGACAAATTTTTGCCCGAGTTTGAAGCCAATTTCCAGCGTAGGGGTGGCAAAGTTATCTGGGCCAACGATGCCGACGAAGCCAACAAGGAAATCCTGAACATCATTCAAAAAGCAAAAGCCAAAACGGTTGTAAAATCCAAATCAATGGTTACTGAAGAAATTCATCTGAATGAATTTTTGAAGGAAAACCAAATTGAATCATTAGAAACCGACCTTGGCGAATACATTGTACAACTATTAGGGCAAGCTCCTTACCATATTGTGACGCCGGCAATGCACCTGAGCAAGGATGATATTGCCAAACTGTTTAATCAGCATTTCGGAACACCTTTAGATGCTACAGCCGAGCAGTTAACACTCAAAGCACGGGAATTACTACGGGACAAATATCTGCAGGCCGATGTTGGCATCACCGGCGCCAATTTCCTGCTGTCCGATACAGGCAGCGTAGCCATCAGCGAAAATGAAGGAAATGCCCGCCTGTGTACCACTTTCCCAAGGATCCATATCGCGGTGGTTGGGATCGAGAAGATCATCCCCTCTATCGCCGATCTTGATTTATTTTGGCCAATGCTGTCAACCCATGGCACCGGGCAAAACCTTACCGTTTACAATACCATTTTAAGCGGCCCGCGCCAGCCTAACGAAACTGATGGTCCTGAAGAAATGTACGTGGTATTGCTTGATAATGGCCGCACCAACCTGTTGGCCCAAAAAGAACAACGTCAAGGCTTATATTGCATCCGTTGTGGCGCCTGCCTTAATGTATGCCCGGTTTACCAGAACGTTGGTGGCCACGCCTACAACACTACTTACAGCGGCCCTATTGGCGCTATTATAACGCCGCATACCGATGGCATGGAGGAGTTTAAGCACCTTAGCTATGCATCAAGCCTTTGCGGCCATTGCACCGAGGTTTGCCCGGTTAAGATAGATATTCACAAAATGCTGCTGCTTAACCGCCGCGACGCGGTTGTGGAAGGCCTGGTAATGGCCAAAGAGCGCTGGGGCTGGACTATCTGGAAAAAAGGAATGCTGAAGCGAAGCCTGACCGATTTTTTTGGTGGTAAAATGAAAAACTTCTTCCTTCGCTTTTTCTTTAAAAATACCTGGGGACATTTAAGGGAAATGCCCGAAGTTGCCGAAAAATCGTTCACCAGGCAATGGCAGGAAAAACACCTGGGCGAAGAATAACAATAACAAAAATAAGTTTAATAGAGTATGCCGGTTTCGTGAGATAGGCTTTTATAATATACCCATTTTAGTCAGTTCCACCGATAACTCTTCTTCCGATTTAAAATGGATTGTTTTGATACCCATCTTCTCTGCAGCCAGCACATTGCGATAGTTATCGTCAATAAATAAAGCCTCCGTAGGGTTAACATTGTACCGATCAAGCAAAATCTGGTAAAATTCCGGCGCCGGTTTACGCATTTTCTCGGCTCCGGATACTACTACACCATCAAACCAGTTTAAAAAATCAAAGCGGGCCTGTGCAAAAGGAAACGTCTCTGCCGACCAATTGGTAAGCGCGTAGATCTTATATTTATTACTCTCCTTTAACTGTTTAAAAATCTCGACGGTGCCATGAAAAGGTTCACCCAGCATTTCTATCCACCGGCCATAAAACGCCCGGATATTGGCCTCATGCTCCGGAAACCGGGCCACCAGCAAATCGGTACCCTCTTGTAATGGCCGGCCGGCATCCTGTTCTTCGTTCCAGTCGGATGTACAAATATTGGCCAGGAAATTGTGCATCTCCTGCTCGTCGTCAAATATGGTTTTGTAAACGTAGTGTGGGTTCCAGTCAATCAAAACTGCGCCAAGGTCAAATATGATGGTGTTGATCATTTCTTATCAGTATGCTCGTAAATTTTAGCATCGGTTACCACAGAATCTTTAAGGGACAGGATAAGCTGTTTAACATAGTGTGGTTTTCCTGGCTTCCTTAGCTCCTCAATTTCGTAAACCATCTCGCTTTTATTGCTCTGTTGCGGGCGGTGCAACAGGTGGATCACCTCCTGGTATTTTAACCCTTTGAGTTTGTAGCTTTGCAGTAAGTCGTCAACCATACCATCACGATAGCTAAATGTAAGGCCATCTCCTTCGTTCCAATCGTCACTGTTAAATTTGGAGTGATTTTTACAGGCTGTAAACGACAGGATAATTACACCCCAAAAAATGATGAAGCTTTTATTGCGCATTGAAGTAATTTTCACAGATCAAATATAACTACGAATAGCAAAATTGACGAATGAATAACAAGACTTCCGAAGTTTAACAAACTGGAAGTCTTAATTCGTAGTAATAGCCTTATTTCGTGTTCAGCAAATAGCCTTTAAAATCTTCAAAGTCCTTACTTATCGATATTGCCAGTTTAGTTTTTGATTCCAATTCTTTCACCTGCGCCGGCACATCAATTTTGGTTGCTATTTCGTCGCTAAAAACATCGGGGAATTTACACGGATGGGCTGTCGACAAAAACACCCCGGCGGTATCCGCAGCCGGATTATCGTGCTGGTAATCGGTTAAGGCCTGCCAGGCAATAGCGGTGTGCGGGCAAACCACATAATCATAAGTATCAAATACCCAGTTGATGGCTTTAACGGTTTCTTCGTCGTTATAGGTAAAGCCCAACACTAATTTCTTCAACTCTTCCATGTCTGCCTTAAACAGGTCGGCAATACGCACCCAATTGCTCGGGTTACCAACATCCATGGCGTTTGATAAGGTTGCCACAGATGGTTTTGGCTGATAAATGCCTGTTTTTAAAAACTCGGGCACGGTATCATTTGCATTTGTAGCTGCAATAAACTTCTCCACTGGTAAGCCCATTTTCCAGGCCAATAAACCAGCGCCTATATTACCAAAGTTTCCGCTGGGTACCGAGAAGATTACTTTTTTAACACCCTGCCTTAACAGTTGCGCATAAGCATTAAAGTAATAAAAAGTTTGAGGCACTAAGCGGGCTATATTAATAGAGTTGGCCGATGTTAAGCGAAATTTTTCGTTTAGTTCAGCATCGGTAAAGGCTTGTTTAACCAAGGCCTGGCAATCGTCAAAAGTACCGTCAATCTCCAGCGCACGAATGTTTTGACCATTGGTTGTTAGCTGCTGTTCCTGTACCCCGCTTACCTTGCCTTTTGGGTATAATATAGTAACCCTTGTATTGGGCACACCTAAAAAGCCTAAAGCAACGGCGCCGCCGGTATCACCGCTTGTAGCAACCAAAACGTCCAGTTGTTTTTCGCCATCCTCTAAAAAATAGCTCATTACCCTGCTCATGAAACGGGCGCCAAAATCTTTAAACGCCAGTGATGGTCCGTGAAAAAGTTCCAGTACATGTACATTATCATCCAGTTTTACAACAGGCGCATCAAAGTTGATGGCATCATCAATCAAAACCTTTAAGTCATCAGTGGGCATAGAATCGCCTAAAAGATTTTTAGCTACCTCAAAAGCAATTCCGGGCAGGGTATATTTATCCAGGTTGCTGATAAAATCATCACTTAAGCGCGGGATGCTGATGGGCATGTATAAACCTTTATCCTGCGGCATGCTGTTAAAAACCGCATCTTTAAAAGACACTTCTGATTGGATGTTATTGGTACTATAGAGTTTCATTTTGATATTTTGTCATCATGTCATTGCGAGGTACGAAGCAATCTCTTTAGGACTGGTCGCGCACTAAGCTTATCTGCCCGGCATATCGGGGATTGCTTCGTACCTCGCAATGACGGTGGTTTTAGATTCGTTGTTTTGACTTTTGAATTTTCACTTCTGACTTAAAGAACCCTTGGTCCCGCATCATTTATTGTTGATACATAACCATTTGAACCAATTTTAAGACCGGTTAAATGCTTTTGCAGTTTTTGAGTGATGCGCCTGGCTGTGCCTTCATCTTTTGTAAATGCAAAAACCGACGGACCCGAGCCGGAAATGCCAAAGCTTACCGCGCCCAATTCCATGGCCATTTCGCGCATTTTGTAAAAATCGGGGATCAGCATCGAGCGTACAGGTTCAACCAATACATCCTTCATACTGCGGCCCATCAGGTCAATGTCGTTCATAAACAAGCCGCTTACCAGGCCTGCAATATTGCCCCACTGGGTAACGGCATCCTTCATCTGGATGTTTTTACGGATGATCTGGCGGGCCTCCCTTGTTGGCACATCCACATCGGGGAACACAATGGCGCACCATAAACCGGCCGGATGCGGCAAACGCACAACATCCAAAGGCTCGTAACTGCGGATGAGTACAAAACCGCCCAACAGTGCCGGCGCTACATTATCCGCATGACCATGACCGCAGGCCATTTCTTCACCCTTCATTGCAAAAGGTAACAGTTTAGCAGGATCACTATCATCGCCCAATAAGGTTTTGATGGCGAACAAACCCGCTACCGTACTTGCCGAGCTTGAACCAAGCCCGCTACCTATCGGCATTTTTTTATGCAGTTCTATGTCCAGCCCGATATCGGTACGGCCAACACTTTGCAAATAATGCTGCACGCTCACGCTCACCGTGTTTTTTGCCGGATCCATCGGCAAACGTCCGTCATCGCCGGTAATTTTGCTAATGGTAATGCCAGGTTTATTGGTCATCCGCATAATCACTTCGTCGCCGGGTTCATCAACCGCGAAACCCAGTACATCAAAACCGCATACCACGTTGGCTACGGTAGCCGGGGCAAAAACGTGAACGCCCCCCCCGCCCCCTGAAGGGGGAGCCAAAAAGGGTTTAGTTTTTTCGAATGTCTTATTATCTTCCATATAAATTTATCAAACTATAGTTCCCCCTTCAGGGGGTTAGGGGGCTTACGGGCTATGCTATTAATTCGCACCCAAATTTATCAAATCTGCAAATACACCGGCAGCAGTTACTTCGGCACCTGCGCCCGGACCTTTTACTACCAGCGGGCGTTCTTTGTACCTGTCGGTTGTAAAAGATATAATGTTATCACTGCCCGATAGCATGTAGAAAGGGTGGTTTTCATCAACCATTTGCAGGGTGATGGTTACCTTGCCGTCTTCCAGTTTGCCAATGTAGCGTAGCACCTTACCGTCTTTTTCGGCCTGGTCTTTCAGTTTGGCAAAGTGGGCGTCTTCGGTTTTAAGGGTGGCATAAAAATCATCAACCGATTTTGCTTCAAGGCTCGCCTGCGGCAATACGCTTTGAATTTCTACATCGGCCTCTTCCATAGCGTAACCGGCGTCACGGGCAAGGATGAGCATTTTGCGCATAAAATCTTTCCCGCTCAGGTCGTCGCGCGGATCCGGCTCGGTATAGCCTTTTTCTTGGGCCTCTTTCACCACATCGTGAAAGTTGGCATCGCCCTTAAAGTTATTAAAGATGAACGATATGGTTCCCGATAAAATAGCTTCTATGCGTTGTACCCTATCGCCGCTGTTCATCAGGTTTTTTAGGGTGTTGATAATAGGCAGGCCTGCACCAACGTTGGTTTCGTAAAAGAAATCGACCCCATGGCGGCGGGCGGTATCTTTAAATGTACGGTATTGTTTATAGCTGCCCGAGTTACCAATTTTATTACAGGTTATTACCGAAATATTGGCTTTAAAAACATCCTCATAAAACTCTATCGGCTTAGGGCTGGCAGTATTATCGATAAAAACGCAATTAGG
>Ga0075366_10000113_pt1 | contig 33132 bp, 31 predicted proteins | sample EndMethybrTD3031_FD_72351 | JGI IMG/M metagenome (GOLD analysis project Ga0075366, IMG submission 72351) | Populus endosphere microbial communities from Tennessee, USA - Endosphere MetaG P. TD hybrid TD303-1 | ecosystem: Host-associated > Plants > Roots > Endosphere | place: USA: Tennessee...
GATTACGAACTAAAACAATTTGTACAGATAGTTCGCGGTAGCAATGTTGTCAGTCTTGTATCACGCGAGTCTCAGACAAGATCGACCTATGTGAAGCCGGAGGATGCTGTCGCTGCCCGTTTCCACTTCGGCTTAGAGGAGGTCCCGTCCACTGCGACGCTACTGAACTCTATTGGAAAGGACTTCGATGCAGACGAATCAGCCGTGGCACAAGCCTTCGAAGTTCTCGGGAAGAGAGCTGCCGTCAAACAAGGGCGCCAGCTTATAAAAGGCAAGCCCACGCCTGGCATGGGCGGCACAAAATACGGAAAAGGATTCCAAATAACATACCCTTTATACTGCAATGATCCAACCGCTGTTGCTATCGTGCGGCGATACATGGCCAGCAAGAATATTGAGGCAACTCCTGCCGGCATACCCGGGAACTACAGGAACGTCACCCAAGCCTTAGAAGCCCGCGGGGTGCTCTGCGATCCTAGTCTTCTTAGTGTGCTCATCAAACGATCCGGCCAGACTCCCCGGTTAGATGAACTGAAGCGGCCATATCTAGATGATGGTGGTATCGACGCCGTCGTCCGGCAAGCTCAAAGTCTCCCTCCTTTAACTGACAAATTCATGACTTTCGAAGATCTTGTAGTCATCTGTAAACAGGCAGGCCTTCGAGACATCACCACTGAAGACATTCATAACCTTTACCGAGCGGATATATTAGGGCTGCAGCCACTCCGCAGAGAAGGAAGGATGGAGGTGCTCCGATTTGTAAACGATGCAAGCGGAACAATAACGCTGGGGGTTTATTTTAAACGTTTCTTTGCTGGCGAGGTAGTGGAGCGCCTTCAACTTATGCAGAGAACCATGCGGCTTTCCAACCTAAGAAGATGGCGCCATTCGCGCTGATACTAGGCGTTGATACCAATGTTCCCTGGCAGAAATTCAGCAAGCGATGGTAAAATACAACCATGCCAGAGGTAAATGATCCCAAATTTCTAGATGCGATGCAGCGGCTGTTCATCACCCGCGATGAAATCCGCACTATCGTCGATTACCAGCAGCGCCTGTTTAACAGCCTGCAGGAACTTACAAATAACCACCGTGCCATCCACGAGCACGTACGCAAGCTAACCGAATCCCATAACCGCGTGCAGGACGACACCAACGATCTGGGGCGCACCAGGAACGACCTATCGATGGCGCTTCGCACTCTCGATACATCACACCGGCAAACGCGCGATGAAATCCGGCGGGCTGTCGAGGCCATCAATTATTTCCAGCAAGAGATCCGCAAAATCGACCAACTGGAACGCCGTATCGACCAACTGGAGCGGGAAGTCAAGCAAATTTGGCAGGACGACCGGCAGGATGACCGTAAGACGCAAATGCAAGATGACCGCCTGCGCAAACTGGAGCGTAAATAATATATGAGCCGCCTGAAAATTTATTCCTGGAACGTCAATGGCATCCGCGCTGTCGTGCGCAAAGAGCTGTTCAAGCCGTTTATTGATAAAGAGCAGCCTGACATCATCTGCCTACAAGAGACCAAAGCCGAGCAAGGCCAGGCCGAAGTTGATCTGGCGGACTACGAAGAATATTGGAATTCTGCCGAAAAGAAAGGCTATTCCGGAACAGCTATTTTCTCCAAAGTCAAACCGCTGGCCGTTTTGAATGGCTTTCCAGAAGAACTGATCGAAAAATACGATATGACGGGCGACGTCTACGGCGACCCCAACAAAGAAGGCCGCGTCATCGCTGCCGAATTCGAAGACTTTTACGTCGTAACCGTATATACGCCTAACGCAAAGGACGATCTGAGCCGCATTCCCTTGCGCCAAAAACACTGGGATCCTGGCTTTTTAGCATATTGCAAGGAGCTGGAGAAGAAGAAGCCCGTAATCTTTTGCGGCGATCTGAACGTCGCGCACACCGAAGACGACCTGGCACGCCCCGGCCCGAATAAAGGTAAAAAGGGTTTTACCGACGAAGAACGTGCCGGTTTCGAAGCCTTCCTGAAACACGGGTATCTGGATAGCTTGCGTCAGTTCACCAAAGGGAACGGCCACTACACTTGGTGGAGCCACTGGGGGAACGCGCGCGCCAATAACGTTGGCTGGCGCATCGATTACTTCATGGTTTCCGACAAACTTAAATCCAAGCTTAAGTCTGCTAAAATCCACGCTGACGTCATGGGCTCTGACCACTGTCCGATCAGCATTGAACTGGATATGTAAGAGACGAGCGCCATGAAGCAAGTCACATTACTGCTACTGAAGCGCGATAACCAAATCCTGCTGGCAATGAAAAAACGCGGCTTCGGCGTTGGAAAATGGAACGGGGCAGGTGGCAAAGTCGAGCCGGGCGAATCTGCCCTGGAGGCGGCGATCCGCGAATGTCAGGAGGAAATCGGGGTGACGCCGACCAATCCGGCACACGCTGGTTACTTGCAGTTCTTTATGCCCGAAAAACCCGGCTTTGAACATCGGTGCAACGTGTTCGTAGCCGACGAGTGGCAAGGCGACCCGGTTGAATCCGAAGAGATGCGCCCCCAGTGGTTTGACCTCGACAAAATACCCTACAAAGAGATGTGGCCGGATGACGAAATATGGATGCCGCACCTACTGGCCGGTGACAAGTTCGAAATGCTCGTTTCGGTCAGCGATACCGAAGTGTTTGAATACAAGCTGCGCACCGTCAAAACGATCAAAGGCGGCGACCTGCGCGGCACATTTAACTAGAAGGTAAAGGGAGAAAGGCTGCATGTCAACGCGCGCAGTTCGCGGTACTCCATCCGCGATGTTTGAGCACGGACATGCAGCCTTTCTCCCACACGTGGAATATCTACTGCTACTTTCTCTAGTATGAGAGGATTTTTACACCGCTAAAGTGTGATCTGTATTACAATGCACTATATGACTCCTGAGTTTTGGCATAAGCAGCCTTCCCATAAGCCGCTGTTTCCTCATTTGCTGTGGAGCCGGCCGGAAAATCGGCAAATGGCCGGTAAATTACTAATTGTGGGAGGAAACCTGTACGGTTTTGCTGCGCCTGCCGAAGCTTACACCACCAGCCTAAAGGCGGGAATTGGCACGAGCCGTGTGCTGCTGCCGAGCGCTATCCAGAAGGTGGTTGGGCCATCAATTGAGAATGGGGAGTTTGCTGCCAGCACACCGAGCGGTAGCTTTTCACAGCGTGCGCTGGTAGAACTTTTGGACTGGTGCCGCTGGGCGGACGGTGTACTGTTTGCCGGTGACCTGGGGCGGAATTCCGAAACAGCCATCATGGTGGAAAAGTTCCTGCACAAATGCGAAGAGCCCGCTGTACTCACCAAAGATACCGTTGATTATGTCGTGTCGTTGCCGCAATCGGCGCTGGAGCGTCCGAACACCACATTGGTTCCCAGTTTCTCGCAGCTGCAACGGCTGGGTATCGCTGCCAAATTCGAGAAACCGCTAACATTCAGCATGGATTTGCTGCGTCTTGTGGAGTGGCTGCATCTCTTTACGGAGCGATTTGCACCTCATATTATCGTCAAGCATCTGGATACTTTGTTTGTGGCCGTGCATGGCGAGGTAAGTACTACCAAGCTAAAAAAAGACATCCCGATTTGGCGGCTAAAAACCGCCGCGCACGCCGCAGTGTGGTGGATCCAGAATTCCTCGAAACCGTTTGAGGCTTTGACGACTGCGGTGCATGAAGTGGCCAGTAACGCCGGACAGTAATGTTGCTTTTACACAATTAAATGATATAGTACAGATAGCCATGCGCTACCCGATCTATGATGCGGGGCAGTATCCATCACCGGATGTCAGCCTTGTAGATGCCTACATGACGCTCATAGGAAGAGATGAACGAGATAACCAAGCCGAGATCGACAAGCTTCCTAGAGGTGATTCGCGGCGTGCATCGTTCCAAATCGGGCGAGCGTGCTTGCTAGGCAAGCGTAACTCTTCTGAATCGCAGCGGCTTGTGCGATCTGCCCATCGGGAGCTTGACCCCAAACATCCTGACGCCTATGTCCGGCGGATACATACCCTGCGCACCGTCGCGCGGATGATTGAACTCAAAGACGATGATACCAGTGTCCTGAATTTGCGGCGCAACCTGCATCGGCAAGCTGTAGAAAGCGCGATTAACGTTAGCCGGCAGCTAAAAAGCTACATCGGCACCGCAGCACCAGAGGTTAAAGAATGGGTAGGTGAATGCAGGGGGCGGCAGACAGAGGACCATATAAACGCGCTACTCAACAGGCCCTTGCATCCATGGTTTATGGGGGTCAGTGCCCTAGAGCATCACGACCGGAGATTACGCTCTTCAAGGAGGGACTCTATATGTGCTACCGCAGCTGGCAACTTCGATCTCGCCTTTGTCGAAAGTTTTCCGGCCGGAATGCAGCCGGATCAATCAGACGAGACGTTCCTGCTGAATAAGCTTCAGATTAAACGGAATTGCTTTGGCCAATGCAGGCGCGGGAGCCATCTTGCCGACTACTATCAGGATGTGTTCGAGGCCGAGGTACGCCCCCAATATACCTCCGATATCACACTTCTCTCCGGCTGCTGCGACATAGAACTCGCCAATACCGACTCGCTGAATCCAGTGGATATGATGCTAAGGGAGGAGTTTAGGAACAATATCACTTCCGAAAGTGTCCTGGCGCTGGATGACCTTACCGACCATTTGCTGTTCGTCATCAGAAATAGCGAAGAGCTTGGCCGGCGGGGGACATTTGATGTAGAGCCCGTAGCGTCATTAGCGCAGTGACAGCGGCGCATAGATCGCACCCGAACTGCTCATGGCGCTAAAAAACCTCCGCTTTCGCAGAGGCTTTACTGGTGGGCGAGGAGGGAATCGAACCCTCACGAGATTGCTCTCACAGGATTTTGAGTCCAGCGCGTCTACCAATTCCGCCACTCGCCCGCGGTTCGGATTATATCCGGGTAATTTGGTAGGCTTACGGAGGTGTATTGTACTATACTTAGGGAAAGAAAGCGAGCATAAGCCTTTAGTTAATGTTAGTCAATCCATTATTTGCCAAGGACGAAGATGACGGCAAGCCGGCCCAGAAACAAGGGCAAGGTTATGTTTTTCATAATCACAAAGGCAAGACAATCCAACCGGTTTCTAAGGATTTGAGGGCAACAGCTCCGCATACGGGAATGATTAATACGCAGCACCATTATCCGCGGGCGACTGTGGGATCTGCCAGCGAAGGAGCAGGGCATCAAGAGCATCATCGAAAAGGGGCGTATCAACAGCCTGGATCGCCCCCCGTAAAAGCCAAAACACAGGAAGAAGCCGCTGTCGAGCTTATCCGCCGCAAAGTCGCTGCCGTGTACGGCGATGAGCCGGAAGCCGAAAAAGAGCTTGAGGAAGTCGTCCAACACCCACCCCCGCAGCCTTCGAAGCATCAGCAGTTCATGGCATCACTTAGCAGTTCGGGGAAGTCATTAGCCCACATCCAGACCGAGTGGCATAACTACTACATCCATCTGTCGGATGAGGAAAAGCATCAGGTTTGGCAGGAGTTTTACCAGGCAAACCAGCAAGGCACGCCGTTTACAAAGGCTGTAGCCGCAGGCGGGCATCATGCCGCCGGTACCGGGCAGCAAGCCACAATAGAGGCCGCTGTGCCAAAAATGCCCAACTTAGGGGCAAATTCGGCTGACCTGGCCGATAAGCCAAAACACAAACCAGTAGTCCGCGATCACATCCCTAAAACGTATGGGCCGAACCGCAGGCCGCATAGCCGCAGCCAGAGCAAACTCAAAAAACAAATTTTGGATAAAGTCGCCTTAAGCGCCAACACCCAAGAGAAGGCCAAGCAGCATTTTCAGTCACTTGCGTTTGGTATCGTTACGGGGCTTGTGGTGTTGGTCATCTTTTTGTTCGGGTTCTTCAACGAGATGTTCATCGCGCCGTTCATCCAGCCGAGCCGTCACGTAAGCGCTACCCCGATCATCCTAGGTACCGACAGTGTTGCAGCTAGTGATACGCCAGAGGTCCTCATCCCTAAAATCAATGTCCAGATTCCAACTGTTTTCGACCAAAAGTCAATTACCGAAGCCGATATCCAAAAAGGGCTAGAGCGGGGCGTCATTCATTATCCCACAACGGTTTTGCCGGGGCAGCAGGGGAATGCGGCGTTTTTTGGCCACTCCAGCAACAATATTTTCAATAAAGGGAAGTACAAATTTGCATTTGTGCTGCTGCACGAGCTGGTACCTGGCGATGTGTTTTACCTGACCTATAACAAAACCGTGTACAGTTACCGCGTATTTGATAAAAAGATCGTACCGCCGACAGAGACTGCTGTGCTGGGCAATGTGCCTGGCAAAACCGCTACGGCTGTGCTTATTACTTGCGACCCGCCGGGGACCTCCACTAACAGGCTTGTTGTTTGGGGTGAGCAAATCAGCCCGGATCCATCAGGTGCGCCAACAGCAACGACGCCAGGCATAGCACCTGAAACAACCCCTGCAGAGCTTCCAAGTGAGGGTCCAACGGCATGGAAGCGCTTCTGGGGCTGGCTGTTCTAGCCAGAATAGAAGGGACAACCATAGCTTAGGAACGTCTCCGGACTGAGCGAAGCGAGGGAGGACTAGTGAGTAAGCTATGGTTGTCCCTTGTAGCACCTCTAGCGATCCTGTGGTAAGCGTAGCGGCGAGCTCGTAAAGTTGAACTGTGTTACATCCTTGCCGTCTGCCGCTTTAGTGGTCTGCGGGGCTAAGGTGTAGAGTATTTCGTAGTCACGGTCGAAGAAAGAGCGGTAATTTGGTGCTGAAGCCACCAACGTTTCCAGGTTGGTCTTATCAAAATCGAACACCACGGTTTGTCCATTACTAGAGTAGGTCATACGGTGGCCGTCCATCCAGATGGCGTGCTTCTGAAGCGCGTCCATAGGCTGGTCTACGGTGTAGTTATAGCCCTTTTCCGTCTCGGCATCGTACACCGAGAACTGCTGGCCGCCTTGCACCATAATAAAGCGGGCGTTATCTGAAAAGCTAATGTAGTTCGGGTTAGATGCTTTCAGGACCTGTACCGGTACCAGAGCGTCTTTAGGCTTTGAGTCAAGCGCCGCGGCAGGATTCATATAAACATAGGTGCGGTTTTCGCTGGGCGCACCAGCAGCGACATACCAAGCGCCATCATAACGCGCAAGGTCCAGCATGTACTGTGGACCAGTCGCTACCTGGCGGATATTGTATGTCTTGCCGCCTTCTTTTAGCACGATGTTGACCTTGCCAGCGGGCGCATCCTGGTCGGTCGCATACAAAAAGACATCGTCTCCGTGCGATTTGTAACCGAGCACATGCTCGAGCAGCGGTTGAGGCTGCGGTTGGGCGAGCGTGGCGGTCAGCAGCTTATGGTCTGCCTCGGTGTAAAGAAGATATTTGTCAAACTTCTTGTCATGAAACTCAATCTTTGTCGGATTGATGCCGAGCGTCTGGCTTAAGTTGACAGAGTTAGCCGGATTTTCGCGGTCTACCAAAATGTATTCACTACTACGCTTGCCGGCATTGTCAGTAAAATGCTGCAACAAAATATGAGAATTGTCGTTAGCCCACTCTACGGCCTCAAGCGTATGCGTGCCGGTGAGCTTGAAAAGATTCTCTGGTACGGCTAAGGGCCGGGGAGCTTCATCCGGCTTGGATAAATCGTAGAGGTCAAAGACGTTATGTGCCGATCCGGATTGCACCACCACCCACTTGCGGTCCGGACTTTGGGTAGCCAATCCGGGCTGGATGTCATATTTTTTAACATTGGTAGTTGCGATATTAGTCGGGAAGAGCATGGGGTAGTCGAACCGGGCCAGGGTGCCGCCCTCGATGTTAATGGCACGCTTCCACGGCCGATAGCCTTCTTTGCGCAGCTCGAACGAATATTGGCCCGCTGGCATCAACAGGCGCACGTTGGTACGTTCTTCGCGCTTTTGGCCATTCACATAAATGTCGGCGGCATCCGGGGTGGACGATACAAAAATAAGTCCGTTCTGAATAACCTGACCGTTCTTAAAACCAAATCCGTTAGCCTGGTACAGCAGGATAGTAGTCGTCAGAATAAGCGCCACCGTCACCAAAAAATACCCGATAAAGAGCCGGGTAAGGTGTTGCTTTTGTTTTTTCGGATCTAAAAATTCCATAGCGCGATACGCTCCATTATAGAGCACGTTGGCCAGATTAAAACAGCGTTTTAGTATGGTATAGTATCCTTTCTAACCCCCTGGGAGCTGAAATGATTGAGATTGCCTCGTTACCTTCAAGAGAATTACCTCCGAATTACACTGTAGTTGACGTTGGCATAGGCTCGCATCCGTTCTACCCAGCGTCTTCTGTCCTCGAAGATCCCAGAGGCGAGCTGAACACGGCCTGGTCTTTCACCGAAGGCAGAAGCTATACCGGAGTCGACCACGGCTTGCTTGATCATGAACGCGCCGGGCAACAGTTACAAGCACACGAAAATCGGATGAAAAATCACCGCCCGGGTGAAAACATCAGGATGCTCTTTGCAGATATTGCCGATCCAAACATAGACATCCCGCCAGGAAGCGTAGATGAACTGCTGCTCGCCAACGTGCTCTCCTATTTTGATGACGCGATTCCAGACTACATAAACCGCAGACGGCAACTGCTTGCGCGCGCCGGGCAGCTTCTGGCTGCTGATGGCCTGCTTGTCGTCCGCGAAAATTTTACGCCCCACCTCTATCATCCCTCACAGCTCAAGGCAGAGCTTGGAAAGCTCGGTTTCCGGCAGACGACCATTGTAGAAGCGACAAACCCAGCCTTCGAAGACCTTACCCACTATTACGGAGCCATGCGGTACGATTTAGGGATGTCGATCCATGCGAACCGCACCCTAAACCAACGCTACTTCGGCTTCGCGCTTGCGCCGGAATCCACTCCCGAAGCAGAATAGAAAAGGTATTGCCATGGCGGCGTTACCCGCGCTAAGATACATATAATGTACGCCAAAGCATAAGCGGGTGAACACATTTAGGGGTAACAACGAGACGTGGGTCAACATAACATCATCGAATTGAACGGCAAGCAATACGACGCACTCACGGGCGCTTTGCTTGGTGAAAGTAGAATTGCGGCCACGCCAGAAACTAAGCGCACGCATCTGAAACGCCAGGGCCGGAATATGGATGGGTTTATCCGTAAAAGCACTCCGGCTAATAGTCTAAAGCCTGTGGTTGTCAAGCCGGTTTCGAAGCCAGCTTCATCTCCTGATTCTTCTTACGCGGTTACAGCGGCTGCCCATATCAAAGCCGTCCGTGCGGCTACGGCAAAAGCGTCCCCCTCTGTGAATGCAGTATCTATGGGGGGCGTTAAGAGACCGGCTGCCCGACGCCCGGTCAAGCAGCTTGCGCATCATCACCCCGAAAAACCCAAGACGCTCATGCGCCGTGTGGTTAAAAAACCCAAAACCGAGATGAAGCCAGCCATCAAGACAACCTTACCAACCGAAATGATGGCACGGCCAATGTCCACGCTAGCCAAACCCCTTGAGAAAAAGCTATCCGTTACTAAAGTCAATCCTGTTCGTCTTGGCAGGGCACGGCATGTCGCAAAAAGCCACCACATCCGCCGCTTCCATGAAAACCGCATGGAAAACCGTGGGCTGCAACAGATTGCCACTCCAGCAGCCGGGGTTTCTGCGGCGCGCCAGATCGAGCAGGCACGTCCTACACAAGAGCAAACACGTTCCACGCAATATGATGCACGCCCGGTCGGGGGCCAGGCTACTACGCGGCAGTCCGCAACCAGCAAGCAAGCAGTCACTCAGCAAGCCGTGGGTCGTCAGGACGCAACAGACATTTTTGAAGCAGCGCTGGCCCACGCTACCAGTCACGAGCAAAAATCTCCAGTATTGGCCGGGCGGCGTCATGCACGGCGCAGGCGACTCATCAATGTCATGGCTGGCCTTGGCGCTTTTTTGGTGATTGCAGGCTTTATCGCTTACCTCAATAAACCGGCAATCGAGCTACGTGTAGCCTCGATGCGCGCTGGCTTCCACGCGCAAATGCCCAGTTACAAGCCAACCGGCTATGCTCTTGAAGGCGGTGTAAAAAGTAGTGATGGCAAGGTTGCTATGCAGTTCCGCTCCGGCGACAACTCCTATTGGATCACCCAAGAGGCTTCAGATTGGAACAGCTCAACATTACTCGACCAATCCGCCGAAAAACGAGGCGCACCATCGCGCACCATCCAAAGCAAAGGTCGCACCATCTACATTTACAACGACTCGGCAGCAACCTGGGTAAACGGCGGTGTCCGGTACGAAATCTCCGGCAGTTCCTCTTTGGATGCGGGCGAGTTGGTTTCGCTGGCAACGAGCATGTAGCCTACACCTTATTGAAAAGAGACGCTATTGCATAAAGTTCCCGCCGATTTCTCCTAGCCCCGCTAGCAAAACCCCTGTAGTTTCCCTATAATATCCCTCATGGAACAAAAAGCCCGAACCCGTTTTGCGCCCAGCCCAACTGGGTATTTACATGTCGGCGGCATTCGCACCGCTTTATTCGCATGGCTGGTGGCGCGCCAGACCAGCGGACAGTTTGTGCTGCGCTTCGAGGATACTGATAAAAAGCGGGAGGTGCAGGGGGCGGCAGAACACCTTATTGCCAGCCTAAAAATACTCAACTTGACTTATGATGAAGGCCCTGACATCGGCGGGCCGTACGCACCCTACACTCAAAGCGAACGTCTTGCCAGTTACAAAGAATGGGCGCAGAAGCTGGTTGACGCTGGCCGCGCGTATGCCGATCCCTACACAGCGGAAGAAGTGCAGGCATTTCGTGAGCAGGCCCAAAAAGAGAAACGTCCGTTTTTGTACCGTAACCACCGCCCCGAAAATCCGCCCGCTTGGGACGGGACACAGCCCCTGCGGTTCAAATCCGATCCAAAAGTGTATGACTGGCACGACGAAGTCATGGGCGACCTGCATACCGGCCCGGAAGTAGTCGACGATTTCATCCTGGTTAAATCCGACGGGTATCCGACCTACAATTTTGCGCACATCGTGGATGATGCCGAAATGGAGATCACGCATGTTATCCGGGGGCAGGAATTTATCGCCAGTATGCCGAATTATCTAAACCTATACGAAGCTTTGGGGCTTGAAAGGCCAAAAATCGCCACCGTGCCGCACGTCATGGGGCCGGATGGCAAAAAAAAGCTCTCCAAGCGCGATGGCGCCAAGGATGTGCTTGACTACGTCCGTGACGGCTTTTTGCCCGAGACGCTGGTCAGCTTCATCGCCACACTAGGCTGGAACGACGGTACAACGCAAGAGGTCTTCACCCAGAACGAACTAGTGGAAAAATTCAGTCTGGACCGTGTACAGCGCAGCGGCGCACGTTTTGATGAACAGCGGCTGCTATGGATGAACGGTTATTTCATCCGCCAAATGAGCCTGGACGAGCTATATGAGCGGGCAAAAACATATCTGCCTCCAGAGGCGGAGTCGTCAGAATACACCGACGACTACAAGAAGGCGGTACTGGGGCTGGGGCAGGAACGGCTTAAATTCTTTACCGAGCTTCCGGCGCTGACAAGCTTCTTTTTTGCCAAACCAGCGGTCGACCTAACCCTTATTGACGGCCATAAACAGCTGAAAAAGATTGAGAAGCCCGAGCTAAAGCAGCTGCTTGAGACCAGCCGCAGCGCCCTTGCGGAAAGCGATTTCTCACTTGATGACCTGACGCGGCGGCTCAACACTTTGCTGGAAACAACGGGGCAAAAGCCAGCTGTTGTCTTCAGTCTGATCCGCATTGCAATCACACACGCGCCCGCAAGCCCAGGGTTGGCCGACACTCTCGCGCTGCTCGGTAAAAATCGTTCACTGGAGCGGATTGACGAAACACTCGAAAAACTTGTAGGCGTTTAACCACAAGCATTGTTACAATGGGTGCTATGAGCAACGACTTCTTGCCGCGCGGGCGCGGCCAACTCCATGGCATCCGAAGATCACGTCCTGCGGCCTCCAGCTGGGAACGGCCAAATTCTTTTCGTACCCCGGAAGAGGTTGCGAATGGCGAGCAAGCTCCCCAGGCACCAACCCATCCGCATCAGCCGCAAGGCAATTCGTCCGCCCGTTTTGGCGGTGGAGGGGCAGTGATAGGCCATCATCCAAATCCGAAAAAACGGCGCAGCTTAAAGGAATGGTTCAAGTCGCGCACTAAAAAACAGATCATTATTATGTGCACGGTCGCTGCGATGCTACTACTTGGCGGCGGCTATGCCGTCTATCATTTCTTTATAAAAGGTGATGCCCCTGTGGCCAAAAAACAGCAGCAAACAGCAACGCCAGCACCTGCGCCCGAACCGCTAACCGCCAAACTGACCGGCCTACCAATTACTGATCCAAGCATTAACCAGCGGCCGGTTACCGCCGTCATGATCGAAAATAGCCCCGATGCTCGTCCGCAGGCCGGACTAAGCCAGGCCGGCGTCGTATTTGAGGCTGTGGCCGAAGGCGGCATCACGCGCTTTCTGACACTGTTCCAGGATACGACCCCGGACTACCTCGGCCCAGTACGAAGCGTCCGGCCTTACTACGTGCAATGGCTCATGGGCTTTGACGCCGCTGTAGCCCATGTCGGCGGGAGTGCCGATGCGCTGGCGCTCATCAAGCGGGCAGGCGTAAAAGATCTTGACCAGTTTGCTAATCCCGGGCCGTACCACCGCATCAGCAGCCGGTACGCGCCGCACAACATGTATACTGATGTCGCCAAATTGCGCGCCCGTCAAATAGAAAAAGGTTACACATCCAGCAACTACACCGCTTGGCCACGGAAAGGTGACGAGAAAAACCCGACGCCAAACGCCACATCAATCGACTTCAACATCTCTGGTGCGCTATATAACTCACATTACGATTACGATGCAGCCAGCAACACCTACAAGCGCTCCGAGGGCGGCAAGCCGCACATGGATGAGCGCGCAGGTCAGTTAGCGCCCAAAGTTGTCATTGGCCTGGTGGTGCCGCAGGGTTCCAACGGCATCTACACCACCTACCAAGCGCTCGGCAGCGGCGAAGCCTACATTTTCCAGGACGGCGTGCTGACCAAGGCCACCTGGCACAAAGGCAACGAAACCGGTCAGATTACGTTTGCCGGGAGCAATGGAGCGCCCATCAAGTTCAACCCCGGGCAAACCTGGATAACCGCTCTTGGGTCATCGACGCGCATCACGTTCAAATAGGCACCGCTTTACAATAGTTTATGGATCACCTGCAAAGATTTACCTCACAGATTCGCAACCGGCTGCTGCTAATATTGCTACTTAACAGCTCGCTGATCATCGGAGGCTGGTATGCTGTGCAGCGTTACTTGCCAGAGCACGACAACCTGCCTCTTGTTTCTTTCTGCCTGATCGCGCTGGTGTCGCTGCTGCTTGTGGCCTGGGGCAGTGCCCGATACCTGTCACAACCGGTGCGTACCATCTGGGAAGCGGTGCTGCATATTTCTCCGGAGACAGCGAATACGAGCGCGCCCGACCTCAAGAAAGTCCATCTGGGACGGGAGCTGGTAGCGCAGCTTATCGGGCACATCTACCAGATAGCGAGTGTCGCCGACGACGTTGCAAAAGTGAGCAATAGTGATCATAAGCTTGAGCTTAGGGGCGATTTTGTCGCTAACTCTTTGCCGCTACCGGTGGTGGTGCTGGATAAAGATATGAACATCCTATTCGCCAATGAAGCGCTGCACGCCTATGTCAAACGAAGCGAGGCCGAAACGACCGGTCAAAATGTGTACTTGGTACTGGACATGCTGTTCTCGAACCAAAACACGTTCGACAAGTGGCTCGAAGACGTCCGCGGCAAAAAAGTAACCGCCGTCCGTACCTGGGAACGTGTACGGCTCAACCTGCCGGAGCAAAAAGAGATGCGCCTGTTCGACCTTGTGGCGTATTACAACAAAGACAACCCCGAGGGTAACGAGATCATCCTGACCATTTACGACCGCACGCGTCAATACTCACAGGACGAGCAAGCCATGGGGTTCCTGGCGCTGGCCGTGCACGAACTGCGTACGCCGCTCACTTTGCTGCGCGGCTACATTGATGTGTTCGAAGAAGAGTTTGATGGTAAGCTCAGCCCCGAGCTAACTGGTTTTATGCGCAAGATGAAAGCTACGGCACAGCAACTCACAACGTTTATTGGCAACGTACTCAACGTAGCGAGGTTCGAGAATGACCAGCTGATCCTAAAGCTGCGTGAAGAGGAATGGGCACCGTTACTGAAGTCCGCCATTGACGACGTAAAGCTTCGCGCCGATGTCCGCGGCGTCAGCTTCACGCTCAAAATTGACGACAATTTGCCGACGGTTGGCGTGGATGCAGTAAGCATCTACGAAGTGGTTAATAACCTGTTGGACAACTCCATCAAGTACAGCAAGGGCGAGAAGAAAGAAGTTATCATCAAGTCGTACCTAACGAGTAATGGGGAAGTGGAGACAACGGTGCAGGATTTCGGTGTCGGCATTCCCGAAAGCGCCATGGGCAATTTGTTCGAAAAGTTTTACCGCGACTACCGCAACCGCACGCAAGTCGGCGGAACTGGGATGGGATTGTATCTGTCCAAGGCGATTATTTCGGCACATGGCGGGCATATCTGGGTGCGTTCAAAAGAGGGTCAGGGCAGCACGTTCGGTTTCACCCTGACCCCATATAGCCGCATTGACGACGAAAAGAAAGGCACCGGCGAAGACATAACCCGCAGCGCACACGGCTGGATTAAAAACCACTCAATGTACAGAAGATAACAGGAGGTGCTTATGGCACAAGACTTTACATCACCCAACCCAATCGGCAAAAAAGTGCTTTGTATGGAGGACGAGCACTTCATTAGCGAGCTGTATGTGCGTGCACTGACTAAAGCAGGCTATGACGTCACTGTCGAAGTTGATGGGCGGGAAGGGTTGAAACTGGCGCAGACAGATCAATTCGACATCATTTTGCTTGACCTGATGATCCCGACCATCACCGGCATTGAGGTGCTTCGGCATCTGCGGAATCCCGCCGAAACCAAGCCGCTACGAGCAAAAATTATTATCACTACAAACCTGGAGCAACGCGAAGATATCCGTGCCGACATCGAAAAACAGGCCGACGGCTATTTGGTAAAGGCCGAAATTACACCACGCGAGCTAGTGGAGTTTCTCGATACCATTCGTTAGCTCAGAAGATTGCCCGTTCTTTGCCGCTTTACGAGCGACACGGTTGATTCTATGTGCCTCGTGCTGACGTTTATGCAGGATACGTTTCGCATGATTACGGGCGGCACGGCGCTCCGGAGTAGTCAGTAATGCCTTGATGATCGGACTCTCGCGGTTGACGATCTGCCGTAATACATAGTCAGGCAGGCTATCGTCGGTTACTCCCTGGTAGGTAAAAATGCGGGAGCGCATATCATCAAATTGCTCCGTGTCGATAGTTTTCTCGCCGTTCGGATCCCCATATACTTGCTCTGCCACCAGATTGCGGAAGGCCTCGGGAGTAACTTCATTCGTCGGGAAGAATTCCCGGACCTTATCTATGGTCCGGCCGCCTTGCAATTGTAGCCATTGGCGGCGTTTACCGGTGCTCGCTGCGACAGCCAGGGTTAGTGCCCCAAAAGCGGTTAGCGGCTGCCAAGGGAAGGGTTGAGATGCTTCTGTTCGCTCATCTTTGGGTGTAAACTGGGACTCAATTCGCTTCCATTCGGCAGCAAGATCTGCTTGGGGGGTATCGTTAAGGCCGACATCCTTTTTGGTCAGGCCGGGTGGAATCGGCGGCGTTTCGTCAATGATGGTGCTGGCCATTGGGTTAGCGTCGTTGTTTTGCGCCAGCCAAGCATGACCATCCACGACATACTCTTCGCCTTGCCTATCGGTATCCTTGCTAATGAGATACCCGCCCACTCGTGCGGTATTTTGTGTCGGATTGTTCAGAACCTGATCCATAGCGCCAAGATTAGCGGTCACATCGCAGTTCGCGTAGCGTGCCGGCCCCCATAATACGTGGTCCGCTAAGTTGCCAACGTTCGTGTCTTTTATGGCCTGTCCTAGCTTGCCAGGCGTGGAATCGTACTGCACGCCATAAAACTTCATAAGATCGCTGAGCTGTCCGAGCGGAACAGACGGCTGCAGGCTCTTATTGCTCTGCGGAACGTAAGGGCCACTGATCGTGAGCGGCCTATCTGGATGGACTATACCTGAACCTGGCTCGGGCGCCAGGTAGGTCGTCAGTTTAACATCGACGTCTTTCTTATTTTCGGGGATCTCAACCATTGAAAGACCGTCATTGGTGTGCACAATCTTCACAGGTATCTGCTTACCATGCTCGTCCGTGGCGTCAACGGCGGTCAGGTAGTAGCCTTCCTTGGTGGGTGTAAACCACTGAGCAAAAGGATAGTCGTCCAGATAAATCTGGTCTACTTTAAGGTAGTCCTTTACAAAAGGCGCCGGGACGGTGGCATAGGTTGTCCCTTCTTGGGCGTCCGGACCATTAAGGGTCCACTGCATAGTATCACCCCGGAGATCGTACTGGGTTGTCTGAGCGTAGTAGCCCGTAAGATCAACATTTCCATGTGCTTCTACGTGGAAAGATAGCGGTGCTTGAGGTGGCGGTGATGGTACGGCTGACCCCCCTGCACTCGGCAGAAGCCAGAGAGCCGTACCTGCAAGGGCCGCTACACCTAGGCGTTTGGCGAAACGTACAGCTTCGGGGCGGGATTTAAACGCCTCTCGATAACGACGCAGAGTGATAGGGGGTCGGAGGTGCAGTGTTGCTTCATGTTGCGTTGGTTCGTCATCATCAAGACGGGGCAGCTCCTGCTCAAGGTCTTCTGCTTGCCAGGCTAGCGACAAGAGTTCTATGGGGGTATAGTCATCGGCCTTAACACCGTCGCGGATTCCCTTAAGCGCTTGCTTGTCACGGAGGAGGGGTGCGATTCCCGCGATAGACCGTTTGTCTGACACCATATTCTGTCCATCTGCAAAGGCTAGGTCGCCCTGGATAGTTACGGCCGTGAGGTGTTGCTTAACATATTTCGTCGCATAGTCGGCCTTTATCGTATTTTCTTCATTTGTTTCAGACGCGGAGATAGGGACGGTGGGTACATTCTTCTCCAGATCACTCTTTTCAGGGCCCTCACCTCGTGAACGTTCCCGAGCTACGTCGTCATTACTAGATTGAAACTCGGCCTTCAGCAGGCGCTCGAGAATACTTTTACGCTGTTGGCGGTGCCAGTTTTCAATGCGAATCCGTTCTTCTTCGGACGCATCTTTTGGTATGTCCGGCTTACGCCGCAGTACCGAAGCGGCCGAAGGATATAACTGACTAACCCGCTGCCGGAGCAAGGCTGGCAATCGGGCAGCCTCTCCCTCAGCGACGAGATCGGTGAGTTCCTGCCTGGTCAGCAGCCTGGCCTGCACGGCTTCATCATAAGGGAGCTTACAGGACACACCCTTGAGTTGCTTGGTCAGCTGGCGCAGGGGCACTGCATCTTTGCCAGACTCACCTTCGGGCAAAGGAAGTATAAAGGTATCGGCATCAGTGTGCGTCAGGGCATCCAGTAAGAGCGAGTATTGTGAATCATAGGTAACGTCCGTCCCGTTTGGCTTCTGGGTAGGCGGATGAACCATAAGCAATGTGTCGCCCTTTTTAGTTTTTGAGGTAGGGTAGTTGCCATACAGCGCCTGGATCCTGTATTTACCATGAGGGGTGGCGGTAGACGATGTGGCGTATCCAAAAAAATTGCGCGACCAGCTCACCGTCTCTACCATGACACCCGCGATAGAAGCATAGAAACCGATAGTAGCATTCAGCTCTGGGCCCGCCAGAATAGCCGCACTAAAAAGCGTGCCCGTTCCTGCGGCAGCATTACTGCCCGTTACCCTAAGGGTTGTAGCTTCGTCAACGCAATCTTTGCGCCGCTTGCCTACCTGTTGCAATGAAGCGTTTGCCCGCTCAATCAGCGTATCCGGATCAATTTTGTCGGATAACACCGTGGCTTCCCCAGCCGGAAGAATGCCATCGGTCACGCCCTCAATCGTCGTTTCCTGTGGAGGCGTTTCCTCGGGTAAAACATCCAGATTAATATGCTCGTAGCCTATTGTCATATCGTAAATTTAACATTATGACATTGAATTTACATTTTTGCAATAACCTATCTGTTACCGCCTCCTGGATGCTATACTTAAGGCATGCAGGAGGATGTCGCCGGTATCTCGGAGCATACCGGGTTTCCGAATCCGGCGACCGATACGAGCCTACGAAGCCTTGATCTGAACAGCTTGCTGATTGCCCACGCTACAAGCACGTATTTTTTTCGTGTGCGCGGCAATTCGTGGGAAGATGCCGGCGTGTTTGATGGCGACCTGGCGATTATCGACCGGGCGCTCGATGCGCGGACCACCGACACCGTCATTTGGTGGAATGCCGATTCCGAGCAATTCAGTATCTCGAAATATAAAAAAGTGCCCGAGAACGCCGTAGTGTGGGGCGTGGTAACCTCGACAATACACCAGCACCGAAAGGTCAAACTCGATGGCGAACGATAACCCGGCGACCGGCAGGGTTTTCGCCCTTATCGACTGCAACAACTTTTTTGTAAGCTGTGAACGCCTGTTCCGCCCCGATCTGGAAGGCAAGCCGGTCGTCGTACTTTCCAGCAACGACGGCTGTGTGGTGGCGCGCAGCAATGAATCCAAGGAGTTGGGCGTGCCGATGGGCGCACCGGCGTTCAAGCACCGCGAGCTGTTTCAAAAGCACAATATCGTGCAATTTTCGGGGAGCTTCGAGCTGTACGGCGATATCAGCAAACGGATTACGGCGCTGCTGGCGACCATCACGCCACGCATCGAAATTTATTCGGTGGATGAGTCATTCCTGGATATCAGTTCACTGCCAATCACCGACTATACCGCTTGGGCCAGGGCAGTGCGAGCCTCAATTTTCAAAAACATCGGTGTACCGGTTTCTATCGGCATAGCGACCAGCAAAACGCTTGCGAAGCTGGGGGCAGAAGTGGCAAAAACCCACGATGCGCACGAAGGCGTGTTCAGCTTTGTCGGCCTGGATAGCAAGGAGCGGGACGACGTACTGCACCATGTGCCGGTAGGACATGTGTGGGGAATCGGCTGGCGGCTGGCGCCCAAGGTACGCGCCGAGGGAGTCTCGACTGCCCTTGGGCTCGCCAACATGCGACCGCAGTGGGCGCAGCAGCTGATGGGAATCCACGGCCGCCAACTCGTCAGCGAGTTGAACGGCGTAAGCTGCTATACACTCACGCCCGAGCATACAGCAGCAAAAAGCATCATGCGCTCCCGGACATTTGGAGAAGAGGTGAGCGAGGCGCACGCCATCGAATCAGCCATTGCGACGCTTGCTGCGCGAGCGGCTTTCCGGCTGCGCGCAGACAAGCTGCTGGCGCGGCGCATCGGGTTTTTTGTGGCGACAAACAAGCACAAACCAGGTTACCGGCGCTGGGCGGACGAGCTCAAGCTGACTATGCCGACAAGTGATACGGGTGAAATTATCAGCCTGCTGGTAAAAGAGTTCGGCAAAATCTACAGCAACAAGCAGCGTTATTATCGGTTAGGTGTTTTTCTGCATGATTTTATCCCCGAAGCTGCTTTGCAGACAGACCTTTTAGGCGCAGTCGACCCTGCGTCGCATGACCGGGCAAAGGCGCGGATGCTGGCGCTGGACACCATCAACACCAAATGGGGCAGGGGAAAAGTGTATTACGCGGCCGAGGGCCTGAGCAAAGCATGGCAGCCGCGCCGGGGCATTGGCTCGCCCCGCTACGTGTCCGACTGGGATGAGTTGCCGCAGGCCTATATCGTAAAATAGGTCAGGCGTCCAGTATAATACCCCTAGTGAAAGACAGCTACAGCGACCACAAAGTAAAAAATGACGTCCGGCACCAGCTGCGCGGGTATCCGATTATATCTGACCAAATTAGCCGAGAAGCGTTGGAAGTTGTTTGCCGCCAGCTGGAAAATACCTTGCAAAAAGACGTGCCTGGCGGGGTTGTGGAGTTGGGCTGCTACATCGGTACGACCAGTCTGTTTATCCGCCGCATTTTGGATGCGCATACCGGTCACAGTGAAAGTCATGGCGAATCGGCTGCCCGCGAATTCCACGCCTATGATTCATTCGAGGGGCTGCCCGAGAAAAGTCCACAGGACGCTAATGCCGCCGGCATAGATTTTGAGGCTGGCAAATTGTATGTCAGCAAGAAAGAGTTTTTACAGCAGTTCCGCACCGCAAAGCTGATGCCGCCCATCACGCACAAAGGTTGGTTTAGCGAACTCGGACCCAGCGACATGCCCAGCCAGATCGCCTTTGCGTTTTTGGACGGCGACTTCTACCAATCAATTATCGACTCACTCCGCTTGGTCTGGCCGCTGCTGGCCGACGAGGGCTGCATCATTATTGACGACTACAAACGCGAGACATTGCCGGGCGTGGAACGCGCCATCCGCGATTTTACCCAAAACAAACCAGTAACAATTCGCGAAGAACAGAACCTTGCCATCCTCGCGCTTGCGACGGGCGACAGGACCAACGACGTGCGGAAAGGAAAGCGGCGCTAATGCGGCTTCACATACTTACCGTTGGGCAACCAAAATTGGCGTACGCCAAGTTGGGCTGGGAAGAGTATCTGACGCGGCTAAGGCGCATGCACCAAATACAGGTGACGCATGTGCCCGACAAACATGCTTACGATGCGACATACCTCTTACGGGCCGCTGGCAATGCCTACAAGATCGCCCTAGTAATAGACGGGCACCAGATGAGCAGCCCCGAGCTAGCGGCATTTCTAGAAAAACGCGCACTGGACGGACGCGACATATGCTTCCTGATTGGCGGGCCAGAGGGCCTGCCGGCGGAGGTCATCGAGCGGGCCGACCTGGCCTGGGGATTCTCCAGGCTCACGTTTCCGCATGATTTAGCAATGGTAATTTTGTTTGAAGCACTGTACCGCGCGGGCACGATCTCTGCGGGACTGCCGTACCATAAGTAGCTACTGCTTGCAAGATTCCCGTACCTCTGTTATAGTCAAAATTAATGTGCGGTAGGAGATGGCGATGAGCGACTCGGCTTCGGAACAGCCTCCTGAAATGCTGCCCACCTATAACGTCCCACAAATTGAAACTCCGACTGAGGGCGTTGAGGGCGTTGAAATCCTTGACACACTCGCAGCTGATGACACTCCCCCGAGTCCAGACCAGTTTCCTGATGAAGAGGAGGGGGCCGTCCAAACCCCTATGCTTTCCAAAGTAAATCCCGGGCTAGCAGAGCTTACTTCCAGGCTCCGGGCGCGCGAAGCAAACTCAGGAGCTATGCACCCGGATACATATAAGCTAGCGGAACTATGGAGCCAGCCAGATCAGTGGAAGAGCCTGGTCAGAATTGCACAACGTAAAATGGGAGCGAGCACTCCATCAGAAGGCGCTGAGGACGCTGTAGTAGAAGCGCTTTTTGGGCCTTATGAGCGGAAGGCAAGAAAGACTCTATATTATGTGTTCGGGATTACTTTTTCCTGACTGGGCAGGTACCTAACAGCACCCAGCTTGCGACGTTAACGAGGCAAGGTATGGCACCAACTAACAAAAGGCTGTTTGGTGAGTTTGAAGGCTACAAAGATCTCAGAGATACAAGTCTTCCGGGCATCCCTATTCCCGAGTCGCGGGGAGGGTCCAAAGGTTCGAAGGTCCGCGCAAGCAATTAGCTTATTCTACCGGCCAGACGCTCGCGTCCCGCAAATAATATGTGGAGCGGTTTTCGGCCTGCTCCCGCACCAACACCGCCAGATCCTCGGGCAAAACCGCGTGGTCTGTCGGTCCATGGGAAGCGATATTATACGGATACAGATTGGTTATTCGGTATTGTTGTGGCTTAAACTCATATTGCAGGGACTGGAAAAAGTGCATTTGGGCAGCCTTGGAGGCACCGTAAGCAGCGTTGTTTTTGTGCGGAGTAGTAGCGCTTGACGAAATAATATTAATGATCCGCGCCCGCGGGAAAACCGATGCCAAGCCCCTTGTCATGTATACCGACGAGAAGTAACAGCTGCGCATCTGCTGCTCGTATTGCTCGGGGGTGGTGCCGGTCAGGCTGCCGTTTACATAGCCGCCAGCGTTATTTACGAGGCATAGTTCCAGGCCAGTTTCTGCGGTGTCGGTGTATTGCCCGGCCATTTGCTTCCAGAATTGGTCAGAGGCCTGCGCATCACCCGCATCAAATTGGTGGTACTCCATGCCTGCCACCGGATCCGACGGTTGGGCGGAGCGACCTGTGCCGATCACGTGCCAGCCGTTTTTTATAAACTCGCGGGCGATCGATGGCCCAAGGCCGCTGCTTGCTCCGGTAATAACTGCGACTCGTTTGTCCGCCATCCTGTTCCTTTCTGCCTTAGCTGCCTGCAAACAGTTACGCCTGCAGCCCGACTTTCATAATTTCTTTACGTAACCACAGCCGGTCAGCGACAGCTAAATTGTCCTTGAACTCAACGTGCAGCAAATCCGACAGCCATGCCTGCACATCTTTATTGTCGGACAGGAGGTAGCTCCGGCCTTCAGAAATGTTAACAATATTCGCAAGCCAGTAGCTGCGCATATCCTTTAGTGTCTCGGATATAGTGCCCAGGTTGGAAGCCAGCACCGTTTCTGCGTCCCAGATTACCATTTGGCCCAAACATAGTTCCTCGGCCAGGCCGGGGAACTGAATGAATTTAGTGTCGTTACGCAAAGATTCCGCCAAGTCAGCCAGGATTTCGTTCTGGCATTCAGTGAAATAGGCGGCGACCCATGCGTCGGCCAGGCCGGCATGTTCTGCCAGAAACTTGTAGGCGGCCTTGTCGCGGTCGGTGGTCACGCCCGCGCCGAAGTTAAGTGTATTGTCGAGAATTCCGGCAGCCAAAAGTTCAGCGCTGGTTTTACTCATCTGATCGAGCTTGCCAGCGGCAGCCCAGCGCTCATACACAAGTGTGCAGGCTGCGCCGATGAACTCAATGCGGCTCTTTTCGCCGATCCGTTCCTGCCAAAAGCTTTCGTGACCCGGATGATGGTCAATTACTTCGGCCACGCGATCAACATCGACAATCTTATCGAATTCGTTAGGGTTCGAGACGTCCATAATGACGAATGTGTCTTCGGGGGCAGGTGTATAGCTGGTGTCAAACGGCGCGTTCAGCGCCACGATCGACGGCGTAATACTCTCATTCCAAAGGGCAGTTCCGGCGGCTACGGCGTCTTCGCCAAGCAATTGCAACAGTTCGGCGTACGCAACACAGCAGGCAAACGCATCAATATCCATAAATCGGGCGGCAGAGGTAATTATTTTCATTGCATCATAATACAGCTTTCAGCCGCCCAGAACCAGGCGGTTTGGCTGGACAGCACGATCGTGCGATTCTAAACTTCCATTATGAACGGAGAAAAAGTCCAGGAGCTCATCAGAGAGTGTCAGGTTGAGGCCGCTAAGTCAATTGAAAGCGGCAACCCGCCTTTTGGCTGCGTTATTACCACTCCCGAGGGCGAAATAGTAGCGCGCGATTTCAATACCCAGAACACTGATTGCGACCTCACCGCGCATGCCGAACTCAAAGCAATACGTCAGCTGGGTCAGACATTGGGAACCTGTTGTTTGGATGGCTACGTCATGTTTAGTAACGCCGCGAGCTGCTCTATGTGCTTCTCTGGAAGTCTGAAAGCGCGTATCCTTACGTTCTACTACGGTGCTCCACCCGAGCCTAACATGGATCCGTGGCTACCGATGGAAGATATAGCAGCAAGATCTGTACTGCCAATAGAGATTCACGGCCCCATCCTTGGCGAAGAATGTGGAGCTCAAATCGCTTCTGCGAGGCATTTACCGTTAGGCTACGAAGCGGGGTGAAAAGTTTATATATCCTGGGACTTTTCCGGATCTGTTGTTCAAAAATGGTGACCCCTGCGGGATTCGAACCCGCGATCTTTTGGATGAGAACCAAATATCCTGGACCACTAGACGAAGGGGCCATCTTTGCGTCTCGCTGCCTTAGAACAGCGTAAAAATACTAAATCGACCAACAAATAATACCATATGAGCCTAAAACTTTCCAGGGTAAAACTCGTTTTAACGGAGGAGGCTACTGGCCGGAAACCCGACGACGAGCAGCGTCGGCCAGTTTTACGGCTGGGAATCTGCTAGGGGCGGCATACTGGGCACACTAAAGCTAAAAATTTCAAGTTTTACAACTAGGCAACCTGTGCTACATTTTACCGGCATCTGATAAGCATATGCGGTATACTAGGAGCAGAAATGGCGATGGAATTTTTCCAGTACCAGGTCGACAAGAAATGGTATCGCCTCTATTGGGGGGTGATGTTCGTATTCAACGTAGTTTTTATCGCGTTGTTTGTCTTATCGCGGCTTGTGCCAAGCCTGCATCAGTACACATCGCTTTTCGCGGTTAATATTACGGCGCTTATCCTGGCGGTTATTACTTTGGCGTATCTGCTTAGCGGCTTCTGGTTTGTCGCCCGCAGCAGCCCACCGTTCGCATCGCTTATCGGGTCGATGCTTTTTTCGACCAGCCTGCTTAACGGACTATCCGTAACAGATCCCGAAAAAGGCGCGTTGCTCTATGTAGCCGCATGGTTCGGAACTATATTCATGGCGGGTATTTATGGCCTGCCACCACTGGCGGGATTTGTTTTTTTGACCTATATGTACGTGTCGATGCAGAGCGAGTTTCATCTTCAATCGGTCAGCACAATATCGTGGGCGTTGCTGGGTGGCACAGGGCTGCTGGCGCTTCTTTCCTATTACTTCTGGCGGAGCCGTTACGTCAGCATTGAAGCACAGAAGGTTAACCAACTTTCGGGGATGCTGCGCAGCAACCAGCAACAGTCCGAAATCTTAATTGAGTCAATTACCGACGGAATTATCGTGACAAACACCGATGGCAAAATTACTCTGATGAACCCCGCCGCCGCCAAGATGACGGAGTGGCAAGTCGGAGAAGCCCTAGGGGTAGATGCGTCACTCGTGATCAAGCTGTCCAAAGAAGATGGCTCGGAGCTGGCTCCGGACGAAGATCCGTTCCGCCTGATTCTGGATGAAAACAAACCGACTGTTCACGTGTTTCAGTTGACCGGTCGTGACGGTAAAAAAATCGTTATTTCGCTGGTTATTTCACCCGTTATCCTAAGCGGGGAGGCCAAACCGATCGGCGCGATCGCCGTGATGCGCGACGTCAGCGAAGAGCGCGCTGCCGAAAAACAGCGCGGCGAGTTCATCAGCACGGCCAGCCACGAAATGCGTACGCCGGTGGCGGCCATAGAGGGATATCTGGCGCTGGCGCTGAACGATAAAGTCAGTAGTGTCGATAGCCGGGCACGCGGCTATCTGGAAAAGGCGCACTCCTCGACGCAACACCTTGGCAAACTTTTCCAGGACCTGCTTACTTCATCCAAAGCAGAAGATGGCCGGCTCAGCAACCATCCGGGCGTTGTCGAGATGGGGGCATTCATGCAGCAGCTTACCGACGACCTGAAGTTTGCCGCCGAGAAAAAGGGGCTGCTGGCTGAGTTCGTAATCGGCGGCGCCGACGACACCATCGATGCCACCACAAAGGACGCCTCGACCCAGCATCTGCTCAAGCCGCTGTACTACGTGTTTGTCGATCCGGAACGGATGCGCGAAGTCATCACCAATCTGTTTGACAATGCCTGCAAGTATACCGATGCAGGCAAAATCTCCATTGGTTTGACGGGCAACACCGACGTTGTCCAAATGTACATCCGCGACACTGGTGCAGGTATTCCAGAGGCCGACATTCCGCATCTTTTCCAAAAGTTTTACCGCGTCGATAACTCTGCTACGCGAACCATCGGCGGTACCGGATTGGGCCTTTTCATCTGCCGGAAAATTGTCGAGCTGTACCACGGCCGCATCTGGGTCGAAAGTGAAGTTGGCAAAGGAAGCACCTTTTTCATCAACCTTCCGCGGCTTACTACACAGCGCGCAACAGAGCTGCAAGCCAGCGAGGGCAGTAAAGTTCCAGCACCGGTCAGCGCGGCTTCCACATCTGGAAATCCATGATACAATGAGGTTAACCATAAGCTAGACAACATAAGGGGCAGACACACTCATGGCAAAAATCCTTCTGGTCGAAGACGACAATAACCTGCGTGAAATTTACGAGGCACGCTTGCAAGCAGAAGGTTATACCATCGTTTCTGCGATGAATGGCGAAGAAGCCCTCGTCGTTGCCAAAAAAGAGAAGCCTGATCTGGTAATATCCGATGTCATGATGCCCCAGATCAGCGGCTTTGAGATGCTGGATATTCTGCGTAACACCGAAGACCTTAAGAGCGTAAAGGTCATTATGCTGACCGCGCTTGGCCAGGCAGAAGATAAGACACGTGCCGACTCGCTTGGCGCAGACCGCTACTTAGTTAAGTCACAGGTAACGCTGGAAGATATCGTGAAGGCAGCCCAAGAGCTACTTGGCCCCGAAGAACCCAGCGCACCTCAGGCTACCGCCGCTGCCGCCGAACAAAACGCTGTTATTGCCAGCGCCTCCGCTGCGCCAACGGCGACAGCCACCTCAGCTTCACCAAACGTTGCCGCGGTACCAGTACAAGCTGCGCCGGCGGCGCCAACAGCGGCAGCCGCAACCCCAGCTCCCGCGGCAGCCGCATTGGAACCAGCTGCTACCCCCAGCATTCCAGTGGTCACTCCACCAGCTCCGGCACCAAGCAGCGCAAGCACTTCGACCCCGATGACGCCCGCAGCAGCCGCCGCCGTTCCCGCTCCTATGCCAGCGCCTCCCGCCGAGCCAACATCACCGCCAGCAACTACGACGCCTGCTTCAGTATCCGAACCTACGGCCCCGGCAGTAGCGACTACCACGCCCGGCGCGCCAGATGAGCAGCCTCCCACGGGCGTTCCCACACCGACAACGCCACCCCAGCCCCCAACCGTGACACCACCGGCACCCGAGCCACCCGCGGTGCCCACAAACCAGTCCGAGCCAGCGCAAACAGCGACAGCAACCCCAGCTGGCCAAGACAAAACTGAGGCTCCGACAGAGCCATCAACTTCCTCGCCAGCGTCCGCAGCAGAGCCTTCTGCGCCAGCCGCCCAAAGCGCATCCGATGAAGAGGCCACGATGAAGGCTCAAATTGAGAGCTTCGTCAACCAAAATAGCCAGACTGCCCCTAAGCCAGCGGGCGAAGCCGTGATGGCTGACGCCATAAAAAACCTCGTCTCTGAAACCGAACACCCCTCTAACCCATCTGAAAAACCAGCTGAACCAAAGGTAATTGTACCTACAAATTCAAGTGCAGGCCCAAGCAGTACGCCCGCACCGGCTACAGAAGACGAAAAAACTCCAACATCCTCGGGGAACGATACTGTCTCTGTTGCACACAAAAAAGTGATCAAGCCGATCAGCGATCCGACCGCGGTTCAGCCAGTTGGGCTAGATGAACTGCTGGCTAAAGAGGGCATCACCAACCTGGACGACGAAGGCCATCCTGTAGCCCCCGGTGCCAGCCCGACCACTAATCCGGCCTTGCCAGCGCAGCCAACTACGCCGACACTTCCAAGCACGCCGCATCCGCCTGGACATGTCATTTCTCCTAATAACACAGGTGTCGACCCCAATACCATTGCCCTGTAGTCGGACGTTTATAATCCTGCACGCGAACCTAAGAGAAGCTTGGCGAATAGCGAGCCTTATCTCATACTAATCGTATGCGTATAAACAAATTCGTCGCTGCCAGCACTGGCATGTCGCGCCGCGGGGCAGACCAGGCCATCGATATGGGGCAGGTACAGGTGAATGGAGTAACCGCAACTTCCGGACAAGACGTACAGCCACAGGACAATGTGACACTAAACGGCAGGCAAATCCGTCCAGCTGCTGCGCAAACGATCCTACTTCATAAGCCCGTTGGCTATGTTACCAGTCGTGAAGGACAGGGCAGCCGCACAATATATGGCTTGCTTCCCAAGGAGCTGCATCATCTTAAGCCGGTCGGTCGGCTCGACAAAGACTCTTCTGGACTCTTGCTACTGACCAACGATGGCGATCTGGCACAGCAGCTTACGCACCCCAGCTTCCAAAAAATAAAAGAATATGACATTACGATCGACCAGCCTTTACAGCCGCTCCATCGGCAGATGATCAGCGACTTCGGCATCCAGTTAGATGACGGCACCAGCAAGCTTACCCTGGAGCGCCGCCAGGACAACGACGATATCCGCTGGAAGGTCATTATGCACGAAGGCCGCAACCGTCAAATCCGGCGCACGTTTGCCGCGCTTGGCTATAAAGTGACGGGGCTTCATCGCACGCGCTTTGGGGCGTATCGCCTCGGGACATTAAAGCCGGGCGAATACGAATCTGCGGAACATGAGCCTACGAAAGGTCAGGAATAAATGCCGACTGAGGCACGATAAACTCCGGGGTCTGGCTAATTCGTGGACAGGGCGGCGGCCCGATTTCTAGCGACCGGGCGCACAGACCTAATATCTGCGTGAACTCTTTCTGATGAGCTATCGGGTCCTCTAGTGCCTCAGGATCGTCATCAAGACCCCCCTCAATAACAATGTCTGCAAGCTCTATGGCAGCCTCCAGCAGTTCTTCGTCATCTTCGGCACCGATTCTGCCCCAAACAATCCGATCCAGCAGCTTAAGGGGAGTGCGGATGTGCTCTTGCGGCTCACCGGTATTACTGGTAACAAACATGGCCGGTACCACGCCACGTGGGGGAGCACCGCTGTCGCACGTTTCTACATAAGACGCATCTCCCAGCGTAAGCAGGGCTTCCTCGCTGCCTACCGGGGAAGTGAACAAGAATCTTTTATAATAAACGCTCCGTACGAAACCACTTCCACCTGGATGCGGCTCAAACTCTACCTCGTGCACTTCCGCGTGTATTGCCACATGTGCAAACCAGCGATACAATTCCAACTCTCCCTGTACAAAAGGGTGCAGTTCACCTTGCTGCTTTTTGTACCATGCCTGGGCGAGCGCATGTCCATAGGCAGATGAAGCGGCAAACTCAGATAGGTCTGTCTGCTGATCTCCCGATCCGCTCGCTTCACTCATATTGTCAGCCTAGCAGGAAAGTTGAGCGGCAACAAGTTCTTGGGTTTTCGTCAACATACATTGCAATAAAAATGATGCTTTGTAAACTGCTTCTTCTCTGGTACAATAGAAACAATGAGTTCAAAAAAATTACCGATTGTCGCTATTGTTGGGCGTGCCAATGTGGGCAAATCCAGCCTGTTTAATGCGATCCTCGACCGGCGCGAAGCCATCGTAGCAAAAGAAGCGGGCACCACGCGCGACAGCATCACAGCCAAAGCAAACTGGGGCGACCACGACTTTTGGATGGTCGACACCGCTGGAATGAAAGACGCCGAGGACGACTTTGAGTTTACGATTCAGGAGCAAATCCAGCAGGCAGCAGATAGTGCCGACATTATCTGGGTCGTTGTAGAGGCTGATATTCCAATCACCGAAGAAGACCGCCGCGTCGCACGGATGGCGCTTAAAAGCCGCAAGCCTGTATTCCTTATAGTCAACAAAGTAGATAAAGCCAAGCGCGATACCGACCTCGACCGCTTCCAGCGCCTCGGCATCAAGCCCATCATCTACACGAGCACCACGCAGCACCGGGGCATCACAGAACTTCTTGACACGCTGGTCGAAAATATCCCGGTAGCCACCCATCAAGAGGATGACAACCGCCTGCGTATCGCGCTGCTTGGCCGTCCGAATGTCGGGAAGTCTTATCTGTTCAATACGCTTGCCAAAAAACAGCAAGCAATTGTAGCCGATGTCGCGGGCACCACGCGCGACATCAATCGCGCCACAGTACGCTTCGAGGGCCGCGAAATCGAGCTGATGGATACCGCCGGCATCCGCCGCCCGGGCAAGATCGGGCAGGGAATCGAACACTTCAGCGTCATCCGCTCGCTCAGTGCCATCGAGCAGGCCGATGTCTGCCTCATGCTCATGGATGCCAACGAGCTGAACACCCAGCTCGACCAAAAAATCGCCGGCATGATCAAAGAAGCGGGCAAGGGACTCATCCTGGTCGTAACAAAGTGGGACGCTGTGGAAGGAAAAGACGCCTACACCCGTGATGCGCTGGCCCCTCGAATCGCTGACACATACGACTTTATACCATGGGCGCCGCTTATCTTTACCAGCTCGGTTACCGGCAAAAACGTCACTAAACTTTTTGAATTAACCCTGGAAATCGCCGGGCGACGCGAGCAGCGTATCCCGACCCGCGAACTTAACCAATGGCTACGCGAAGTAGTTGACAAGCATCCGCCAGCAGGCCTTAAAAACCGCAACCCCAAGCTCAACTACATGGTGCAAGAGGACGACAACCCAATTCCTGCATTTAAGGTGTTCGGCTCGCAAACCAAATTTTTACATTGGAGTTATCGACGCTACATGGAACGTCTGCTGCGTGAGCGGTATAACTTTGAAGGCACGGCAATACAGCTGTGGTTCATAGAAAAACACGAACACCATAAGCACGGTAACAGCCCAACCAAAGAACCGCGCAGTTACAGCGGCCGCCCCAAAGAGCTGAAGAAATGACCCGGACATTACTCACAGCCGTAGCCGGTGACTCCACAGGCGGCTCCGCAGAAGGGTGAAACTGTGTGCGCCTAAAAAGGCTGCGGATTGTCATCTGCTATGGCCGCGCCAATCCATTCGTTAACAAGCCCCATAGCAGCGGCCCTGTCAGTTCTCCGCCGATGGGCAAAAGGATCCCCAATATACCCCAATAAGGATATAAACCCACCTTCATACATTTTCATAGTCTCATCTGTGGTACTTTCCAAAAACTCTCCAACATGAACCGTCCCCATCGGGGCCGAGGGGGCAACGTCGCGCCAGCCTTCGTCCTCATTCTCGCCATGTACACCGGCCTTATCACCGGCTTTTGCAGCGACATCCAACACATCAAGCCTGGCAAAAAGCACAATTATATAAGCCTCCACGTAACCCCGGAACATATCATCCGGGTAGCCGAGGGCGTTGCCGCTAGCCTGCAACACCTTGCTGGTCATGAGGTCAGTTGTAAGAACCCTTTTTAAAGGATCTTGCTCTTTATACATCGTATAACTCTATAATCTTGCGTTTAACTTGTCCATCCCTTCTTTGGTTCGTATACTAAAAGCCATGGCTTTATTCCAAAGACGCCCCACAGCAGGCGAAAATATGCGTTTTTATACCCTTGGACAGAACAAGACTGTCGTACTTGTGGGCCTAGGAAACATTGGCAAGCAGTACGGTGACACGCGTCATAACATTGGTTTTGATGCAATTGAACGGTTTGCGGCCGACCACGATTTTCCTGACTGGATCGAAAAGAAAGACCTGAAATGCCAGATCACGACGACGCAGCTTGGCGAGAACAAAGTAATCGCTATTAAACCCACAACGCTTATGAACTTGAGCGGCGAGGCAGTGCAGGCGGTCGTGCATTTTTACAAGGTTGACCCGGCAAATGTCGTGGTTGTCCACGATGAACTCGATATTCCTTTCGGGCAGATCCGTATGCGTGTTGGCGGCAGCAGCGCCGGCCACAACGGAATCAAGTCGGTAACACAGCACATCGGGGAAGGCTACGGACGCATTCGGGTAGGCATTGGGCCAAAAGTACACGAAAACCAGGACAGTGCCGATTTCGTGCTGGCCAAATTTAACACCGACGAGCAGACTCAGCTCAAGAATCTTACCCGTGAAGTAAGCGCCATCCTAAGCGAATTCGTTTACGGCGGCGAACTGCCGCACGATACGCGGACGTTTATCGTCTAGATTATATCTGATCTAGCTGCCAGATTTAGCGTTCTTCAGATCCATAGTAGTAAGGCACATCTGCCATACTATGACCAAAAGGCAAGTCCGGGTCTTCTATCGTAGGATGAAGCCGGGCAGTACGCAGGCCGATGTCGTACCCAAGCGTTACTTGGTCTACCACGTACTCACCGCTGCGCATGTCAGGCAAGGCCAAACCGGCGTTCACGCGGGCAGGGCCTAAAGTCTGTTCTAGCTTACCTACGAAGGCGCCATGCTCAACCGGCATAATATACAGGACTTTTTCGGGCAGGATGCCGTTCATGCCGCTGCGTGGATCGTCGGCATACTCTTGCATCTTAAGGCCGGATATGCCGAGCTGTAGCGACTGCAGGCTGGAGACGTGAGCCATATCGGGCACAAAGAATTCAAGGTCAGGGTCATCCATGTCCTCTTGTTTGCTTGCTTCTACATAGGCGATGGTACGAAGTGCTTGCACGGTGTGTGCCAAGGAAAGAGCGGGCGAAGGGTCAGGGCGGTCAGGATCAAACTGAGGATAATCATCATCAGCGGCAAAATACCTATTGGGGTCCTTGTCAGTGATGAAGGGACCAAAAGAGAAGTGAGGAATCCCGTTTTCCTGGAAATTCTCAGTAAGTATTCCCTTCAGCTTGCTTCGATATTCTGGATTCGCGCCATCAAGGCCAAGCATCGATCCGCCCGCGCCTGGTAAATAGCCGAATTTGTCAGCACGGCCAGCGTGGAACACACTGCGCACCTCGCTGTGGAAGATCATTTTGAACTCGCTAACAGCATATGAGAGCTCACTAGTCAGGCTATCTGGGCGAGAAGGATCAGTTAAAAGTACCGAAACCTCGAATTGCTTGCCCTCTTTTAGGGAACGCTCCACAGCGCCATCCATAGCCTCCATACCATCGCTCCAGTCCACATTGCGCTTGAAGTCGAGCGGATGCGTGTTGATGTCCAGGTGGTAATCTACCCCAGTAAGCTCTGGTCCACGCTCATATGGGTGGTGCATCGCTATGGTCCCGTTATTATCGGTATACCACTGGTCGAAAGGTGCAATGTTGATCAGTTCAGGATTAGGTGATGACATTAACTCTTATATCCCTTTTAATAGTATTAATTATATCACATAATATCATTTTATGCAACATTTTAGACCCTGGACGCTTCGTCAAAGATGGTACATAATATGGAAATGTCACGGGAAGATAACATACCTTCCACCCTCGAACCCATGTCTGTAGGCCGAACCATAGACGTATTGTCTGATCCGGGGAAAATGGTCACGCA
>Ga0075366_10000114_pt1 | contig 33061 bp, 32 predicted proteins | sample EndMethybrTD3031_FD_72351 | JGI IMG/M metagenome (GOLD analysis project Ga0075366, IMG submission 72351) | Populus endosphere microbial communities from Tennessee, USA - Endosphere MetaG P. TD hybrid TD303-1 | ecosystem: Host-associated > Plants > Roots > Endosphere | place: USA: Tennessee...
ACGTGAAGAGCTCGTTCCGGTTCGGGTCGTAGATGACGCCGTGCTGCATCACGCCATGCTGCGAAATGCCGATCGAGACCGCGTACTGCGGAAAGCCATGAATGAAATTCGTCGTCCCGTCGAGAGGGTCAATGATCCATTGAAACTCACCATCGGCCGTGCCGCCAGATGCGCCAGACTCCTCTGCTAGAATGCTGTGCTCCGGGTACGCCTCGCGAATGGTTTCGATGATGGCGGCTTCGGCCGCGCGATCAACCTCCGTAACGAAATCCTTCGGTTGCTTGGTCTGCACTTCAAGCAGGTCCAAGTCCATTGAGGCGCGGTTGATCACAGTTGCGCCACGACGCGCGGCCTTGATGGCTATGTTCAGTATTGGATGCATGACTTTTGAATGAGCGATGACAGAGTGCTTCGCATGACATCGTGCGAGCAAAAGCTGTCTTTGGAAACCTTCGATTATATGTCGGATCAGTCGGCTTTGAGCCGTGTTCGTGTTGTCCTGACACAGCCCAGTCATCCCGGAAATATAGGTGCTGCGGCGCGTGCCATGAAAACCATGGGGCTGTCGTCGCTTTATATGGTGCGGCCGAAGTCTTTCCCGGATGCAGAAGCGTATTCGCGCGCTTCGGGTGCGACGGATGTGCTCGATAACGTTGTTCTCGCTGAAACCCTGGCTGAAGCTTTGACCGGCGTGACGATGGCCGCGGCGCTGACGTCCCGTCGCCGGGAGCTTTCCCTGCCAATGCAGTGGTCGCGCGATGCTGCGCAGACGCTGGCTGTACGGGTGAGTGCCAACGAAACTGTCGCGCTGGTCTTCGGCAATGAAACCTTCGGTTTGTCGAACGAGGATTTGGCCCTATGTCAGCTGCCCGTGATGATTCCGGCGAACCCTGATTACGCGTCTCTCAATCTTGGCGCGGCTGTGCAGCTCATGTGCTACGAGTTGCGCATGGCAACGCTGTCATTCGGCGAAGCGCCTTCCATGACTGGCGCTTTGGCGACGGTGGATGAAGTCGAGCAACTAATGCAGCACATCGAGCGTGCAACTACTGCGACGGGTTTCTTTGATCCTGCAAATCCCAAGCGCCTGATGCCACGCCTGCGGCGCATGTTTGGACGAATCGCGCTTGAGCGCGATGAAGTAAACATCCTGCGCGGCATGATCGGTTTCTTCGAGCGCCCACTGAAACACAGGCGCACCGGTACAATTCCTGCAGAGACGTCGCCCGGATCCACAGAGCCTCTGGATTCCTGAGCGCACTCCTTTCAAGACTTCAAAAAGGCACTTCCATGTTTGCCCATTTGCGTGAAGACATCAGCAGTGTTCTGTCGCGGGATCCTGCCGCTCGCAGCAAGCTGGAGGTGCTTCTGTGTTACCCAGGCATTCACGCTCTTTTCGTACACCGTATCGCGCATGCCCTATGGCGGCGCGGCTTCTTCTTGTTGGGGCGCTTTGTGTCACAGGCTTCGCGCTGGTGGACGGGAATCGAAATTCATCCTGGCGCCAGGATTGGTCGTCGCGTGTTCATCGATCACGGCACCGGCGTGGTTATTGGTGAGACGGCCGAGATTGGGGACGATTGCACGATCTATCAGGGTGTGACGCTTGGTGGTACGTCGTTGTATCGTGGCGTGAAACGTCATCCAACACTTGAGCATGGCGTCGTGGTGGGAGCAGGCGCCAAGGTTCTGGGCGGATTCACGGTTGGGCAGGGCGCCAAGATCGGTTCGAATGCAGTGGTGACGAAACCCGTACCTGCAGGTGCGACAGCGGTGGGGATTCCAGCGCGCGTCATCGAAACGCATGACCGCGAGCACAGTGCCGACGTGCAGAGTTTTTCGGCATACGGCATCACGCGTGACATGGATGACCCGCTGACCAAGGCCTTGCACGCCTTGCTTGATCACGCCTCCGAGCAGGATAAGCGCATCGACGCGCTTGTCGAACGTCTCAAGGTCGCAGGCCTGTGCAGCGACTCTGATGCGCCCGACTCCAAGCAATTCGACCACGACTACCTATCGCGTATTGTCGACTGATACGAGTTGCCTGCCGAGTGCTGCGCTGCAAAATCCTTGATTGATTTTGTCGGGTATTTTATACTTGACAAAATTGATCGGGTATTTGCATTCACGTGCAGCGCCTTGCGCCGGAGACTGATATGAGGCTGACTACAAAGGGACGATTTGCCGTAACGGCAATGATCGATCTGGCTTTGCGCCAGGGCGAAGGGCCGGTCACGCTTGCCGGTATCAGTGAGCGGCAGGGTATTTCGCTCTCTTACCTTGAGCAGTTGTTCGGCAAGCTGCGGCGTCATGAACTGGTTGCGAGCGTGCGCGGGCCTGGTGGTGGCTATACGTTGGCCAGGGCAACCGATGCCATTTCGGTTGCGGACGTAATCGTGGCGGTAGATGAACCACTGGATGCAACGCAATGTGGCGGCAAGGAAAACTGCCATGACGAAGGCCGCTGCATGACACACGATTTGTGGTCGAACCTCAACAAACGCATGTTCGAGTATTTGGCCTCCGTGACCTTGGCCGGGCTGGTCGAGCAACAACATCAGCGTTGCAGCAAGGAGCATGAAGTTACGATGTTCCGCGAAGCGCGCGAATGCAGTTCGAAGGTGGTTGCAGGGCCGATTGATGTGGTTTCGGCACAGGTCTGACGAGCAGGAGAAACATGTTTGCGCCGGTTTATCTCGACAGCAACGCCAGTACGCAAATTGACGCACGTGTGCTGGAAGCGATGTTGCCGTACCTGCGGGAAAGATTCGGCAACGCGTCGAGTCGCCATGAATATGGAAGGCTGACGCGAGACGCCATTGATCGTGCGCGGCAGCAGGTCGCGGCAGCGACTGGTGCACATGCGACCGAGGTGATTTTCACCAGCGGTGGTTCGGAAGCGAACAATCTGTTTGTGAAAGGCGCTGCGGCTTTTCTCAAACCAGGCTTGATTGCAATCGGAGCAACGGAACATCCATGCGTGCGCGAACCGGCGAGGCAGCTGACGCGGCAGGGATGGTCAGTACTGGAGTTGGTGGTCAAACCGAGTGGTCATCTGGACGTAGCGGCTGCGCGGGAAACGATTGTGGTGAAGCGCCCGGCGCTGGTATCGCAGATGCTGGCAAACAATGAATGCGGCGCCGTGAATGATGTGGCTGCACTTTCGGCAGCAGTGCGACAGGTCGGCGGTTTTCTGCACAGCGATGCGGTGCAGGCCCTGGGAAAACTGCCTTTGTTGTTTCGTGAGCTGGGTGTGCATGCGATGACGGTGTCTTCGCACAAGATTGGTGGTCCGGTTGGTGCCGGTGCGTTGGTGCTGGACAAGCGGATGGAGTTGCAGCCTTTGATTGCGGGCGGTGGTCATGAGCGCGGTTTGCGCTCGGGGACCGAAAATGTTGCCGCAATTGTGGGGTTTGGCGTGGCGTGTGAGTTGGTAAGTAGCGAGTTGTCGATGCGAGGCGCAAACATGCGTGCTGCGCGAGACTTGCTGGAAGCTGGCTTGTCGGTTTTGGGCGCGCGCGTGTTTGGTGGCGTCGAGCCACGCTTGCCGAATACCAGTTACTTCGCGTTCGACGACGTCGATGGAGATGCGCTGGTAGGCAAGCTGGATCGTGCGGGATTTGCGATTGCGAGTGGGGCGGCGTGTTCAAGTGCCAATCCCGAACCGTCACGGACCTTGCTGGCGATGGGCGTTGCACCGGAGTTAGCGCGTGGCGCGGTGCGCGTGAGCATGAGTGCCACGACGAAGCTGGATGATGTAAAGCGGTTTCTGGAAGTGTTGCATGAGACGTTATTGCAGTTGAGGCAGCTCACCGTGGCCTCTATCTGAATGTGTTTTGAAAATCAAAAATTACAGGTTCCCCCTGGAGCGAAATAATGAAGTATCCGATTTATCTTGATTACTCCGCGACCACCCCGGTTGACCCGCGTGTGGCCGAGAAAATGATTCCTTGGTTGACCGAGCATTTCGGCAATCCGGCGAGCCGTTCTCATGCCTACGGCTGGGAATCGGAAGAGGCTGTCGAGCAGGCACGTGAGTACGTTGCGGCGCTGGTTGGTGCTGATGCGAAAGAGATCGTCTGGACCTCTGGTGCTACCGAGTCGAACAACCTTGCCATCAAGGGTGCTGCCAATTTCTATTCGGGAAAGGGCAAGCATCTGATCACGCTCAAGACCGAGCACAAGGCGGTGCTGGATACGATGCGCGAGCTGGAGCGTCAGGGCTTTGAAGTTACCTATCTGGACGTCAGAGAGGACGGCCTGATCGATCTGGATGCTTTCAAGAGCGCATTGCGGCCCGACACGATTCTGGTTTCGGTGATGTTCGTGAATAACGAAATCGGCGTGATCCAGCCCGTCGATCAGATCAGCGAGATCTGCCGCGAGAAAGGCATCATCTTCCACGTTGATGCAGCGCAAGCCACGGGCAAGGTTGAAGTCGATCTGTCGAAGCTCAAGGTCGATCTCATGTCCTTCTCGGCGCACAAGACGTATGGACCGAAAGGCATCGGCGCGTTGTATGTGCGTCGCAAGCCGCGCGTGCGTCTTGAAGCGCAGATGCATGGCGGTGGTCACGAGCGAGGCATGCGTTCGGGCACGCTGGCGACGCATCAGATCGTTGGCATGGGTGAAGCCTTCCGCATCGCCAAGGAAGAAATGGCGAGTGAGAACGAGCGTATCCGCGCTTTGCGCGATCGTTTGCTCAAGGGTCTGTCCACGATTGAAGAAACCTTCGTGAATGGCGACCTTGAACATCGCGTGCCGCACAACCTGAACATGAGTTTTGCATACGTAGAAGGTGAGTCGCTGATCATGGCAATCAAGGACGTCGCGGTGTCGTCCGGCTCCGCTTGTACGTCGGCTTCACTGGAGCCTTCGTACGTGCTGCGGGCACTTGGGCGTGAGGATGAACTGGCTCACAGTTCGATCCGCTTCACGATCGGCCGCTTCACCACAGTGGAGGATGTCGATTACACAATCGAGCTGCTGCGCCAGAAGGTCGAAAAGTTGCGTGAATTGTCTCCGTTGTGGGACATGTTCAAGGACGGTGTCGACTTGAATACCGTGCAATGGGCTGCACATTGATTATCAAGTGAGGAGTAAGGGGGCAGGAGTGATGAGTTCCATGCATGCGTGTTTTGCGCGCGGTGACTTGCTCCTTCCTCCTCATTCATGACTCCTCACCAACCGGAGGTTATAGAAATGGCATACAGCGACAAGGTTCTGGATCACTACGAAAATCCGCGCAATGTGGGTTCCTTCGAAAAGGGCGACATTGAAGTGGGCACCGGCATGGTTGGCGCACCTGCTTGCGGCGACGTAATGAAGCTGCAGATCAAGGTGAATGCGAAGACCGGTCTTATTGAGGATGCAAAGTTCAAAACGTATGGTTGCGGGTCCGCGATTGCCTCGAGTTCATTGGTGACCGAATGGGTCAAGGGCAAGACGCTTGACGAGGCCGTCAACATCAAGAACACGCAGATCGCCGAAGAGCTGGCATTGCCGCCTGTGAAAATTCACTGCTCGATTCTTGCGGAAGACGCGATCAAGGCAGCTGTTGAAGACTACAAGAAGAAACACGCCTGAGAGCGGCCAAATGCAACGGACTGCGCGAACGTCTGACGTTGTTGGCTTGCGCGCCGTACCTTCGTACGGCTGTGCGAGCCGCCTGGTCAGTACCGCTCGCTCTGTTGCCCTAGCCACTCTGTTTTTGTGAGGATTTGAATCATGTCTGTGACATTGAGCGAAGCAGCAGCCAATCACGTTTCGAAGTTCATCGCCAAACGCGGCAAAGGCGTTGGCGTGCGCTTGGGCGTCAAGACGACGGGTTGCTCCGGCATGGCTTACAAGCTGGAATACGCCGATGAAGAGGCGCCGGATGATCTGGTGTTCGAGAGCCACGGCCTGAAGGTGCTTGTCGATCCGAAGAGCCTGCCGTACATCGATGGTACGGAGCTGGATTTCGTGCGCGAGGGTTTGAATGAGGGTTTCAAGTTCAATAACCCGAACGTCAAGAACGAGTGCGGCTGCGGCGAATCGTTCAACGTTTGAGCACGATCCGACAGGGCGCCGAGGCGCCTTGATCGTTTGCGGCACGTCGTGCCCTATCTGAGCTTCTGCAACACTACTGCCGATGCAAGACTACTTCTCCCTCTTTCAGCTCCCGGAAAAATTTGCCCTGCAGACGTCTTCTCTTGAGTCGGCGTATCGCGGGGTACAGGCGCAGGTTCATCCTGACCGTTTCGCGCATCGTTCGGAAGCAGAGCGCCGCGTTGCCATGCAATGGGCGACGCACGCGAACGAGGCTTATCGCGCGTTGCGCAATCCAGTCGAGCGTGCGCGCTATCTGCTCAAGCGTCGTGGTGTGGAAATCGACGCTGAGCGCAATACGGCGATGTCGCATGCATTCCTGATGCAGCAGATGGCCTGGCGCGAAGCCGTTGAAGAATCTGCCGGCAAGGCTGAGCCCCTGCGCCGGCTTGAACAGGATTTGCAGCGCGACGAAGGCGTGATGCTGGATGACTTGCAACATGCGCTGGATGACTCCAATGATCTGGCGGGCAGCGCCGAACTCGTGCGCCGCCTGATGTTCATGGAGAAGCTGCGCAGCGAGATCGATGACGCACTGGCGTTGCTGGACAATTGAGCTCGGTCACCGAGCTGGAATACTGATAAATGGCCTTATTGCAACTCTCCGAACCAGGCGAATCGACGGCTCCCCACCAGCACCGGCTGGCCGTTGGTATCGATCTGGGTACGACGAATTCCCTCGTGGCAACCGTACGCCATTCGATTCCTGAATGCATGCCGGACGAGGCGGGGCGGCGCTTGCTGCCCTCCGTGGTGCGTTATCTGAAAGGTGGCGCAACGGTGGTTGGCGTAGATGCGCTTGCCGCTGAATCCACCGATCCGCGCAATACCATTGCGTCCGTCAAGCGCCTCATGGGGCGCGGGCCGGCCGATGCGGATCCCGGCATGCGAGCACGGTACGATCTGACGGATGCCGCTGGCATGGTGCGTATCAATACCGTCGCTGGACCGCGCAGTCCTGTTGAAGTCTCATCTGAAATCCTGAAGGTGCTGCGCGGGCGCGCCGAGGAAACGCTGGGCGGCGATCTGGTGGGTGCGGTGATTACGGTGCCCGCCTATTTTGACGATGCGCAGCGGCAGGCGACGAAAGATGCAGCGCGTCTGGCTGGCTTGAACGTGCTGCGTTTGCTCAATGAGCCGACGGCAGCGGCTATCGCCTACGGACTTGATGAAGCGGCCGAAGGTATCTATGCGGTCTTCGATCTTGGCGGCGGTACTTTCGATTTTTCCGTGCTGCGACTGTCGCGCGGCGTGTTTGAAGTCATGGCCACGAGCGGTGATTCGGCCTTGGGTGGTGACGACTTTGATGACGTGCTCGCACAGTGGTTGCACAGGCAGGCGGCCGGTGCCGACCTGGATTGCGGTGCGAATCGTGCGTTGTTGTCCGAAGCACGTCACGTCAAGGAGGCTTTGACGACAGAGGCTGCCGTTGTGGCAAGAGTGCCGCAGCTCGGTGGTGGTGTGCGTACCGTGAATGTGACGAGAGAAACCTTTCAGTCGCTGACGCAGACATTGGTCGAACGCTGCCTGCAGCCGGTCAAGAAAGCACTGCGTGATGCATCGCTGAAGGTTGCAGACATCCAGGCGGTGGTACTGGTCGGTGGTGCGACACGCATGCCGCATGTGCGCGCTGCTGTGAAGAGCTATTTTGGTCGCGAGCCTTTCATCGATATCGATCCTGACAAAGTTGTTGCAATGGGTGCGGCGATACAGGCGAATGTATTGGCGGGCAATCGTCGTGCTGATGAGGACTGGCTGCTGCTCGATGTGATTCCATTGTCGTTGGGCCTGGAAACGATGGGCGGGCTGGTCGAGAAGATCGTGCCGCGCAATGCGACGATTCCTGTTGCGAAAGCGCAGGAGTTCACCACGTTCAAGGATGGTCAGACAGCGATGTCGATTCACGTCGTACAAGGGGAACGTGAGCTGGTGAGTGACTGCCGTTCGCTGGCGCGTTTTGAATTGCGCGGTATTCCGCCGATGGTGGCGGGCGCGGCACGCATCCGCGTGACCTTCCAGATCGATGCCGATGGTTTGCTGTCCGTCGCGGCACGTGAGCAAGGCACAGGCATTGAATCGACCGTGACGGTCAAGCCGAGCTACGGACTGTCGGATGACGAAGTTGCCAATATGCTCAAGGCCGGTTTTGAGCATGCGACGGATGACATGAAGGCACGCGCGCTGCGCGAGCAGAAAGTCGATGCCGAACGTCTGATTGAAGCGACGCGCCAGGCTCTGTCTGAAGATGCCGACCTGTTGTCGTTGGCTGAAGCGCAGCGCATTGATGCCGCCATTGCAGCGCTTGTGACGGCGCGTGAAGGCTCGGACCATCTGGCAATCAAGGCCTCGATTGAATCCTTGTCGGCAGCGACGGCTGATTTTGCAGCACGGCGTATGGACAAGGCGATTCGCACGGCGCTGACCGGCAGCCGCGTTGACAGCTTGTAAGTTTGCAGGGCCGACGGAGCTGGCCCTCACTTTGGAAAATTCTGAATGACACAATTACTGGTTTTGCCACACGTCGAGTTGTGCCCTGATGGCGCGGTGCTGGAAGTCGAGCCGGGTGAGTCGATCTGCGATGCGCTGCTCGACCATGGCATCGAAATCGAACATGCCTGCGAAAAATCCTGTGCCTGCACGACCTGCCACGTAATCGTGCGAGAAGGTTTCCAGTCGCTCGGTGAAGCGGACGAGCTGGAAGAGGACATGCTGGACAAGGCGTGGGGGCTGGAGCCCAATTCGCGGCTGTCCTGCCAGGCGATCGTGGCGCAGACGCCGTTGGTGATCGAGATTCCGCGCTATACGATTAATCTGGCGAGCGAAGGTGGAGGACCGAAGAAATGAAGTGGACCGATACGCTGGACGTGGCCATCGAGCTGGCCGAGGCGCATCCCGATGTGGATCCCGCGAAACTCAATTTCGTCGATCTGATGAAGTGGGTGCTGGCGCTGCCAGACTTCGACGATGACCCGAAACATTGTGGCGAACGCATCCTGGAAGCGATTCAGGCGGCGTGGATCGAAGAGCTGGAGTAGGCCGTTGGCCGTTGAATATGAAAGAGGGCGCAATGATTTGCGCCCTTTTTTAATATGAGCTGCGGCTGTCAGAGGGCTCGTTGAGCGTTAGCCAGTAGGTGCCGAGTTGACCAACGGCCAGGAGAAATTGCTCGAAATCGACCGGCTTGCGGATATAGCTGTTGGCACCAAGACTGTAGGCTTCATGAATGTCCTGCGTCTCGCGTGAGGTCGTCAGTACTACCACAGGCAGCAGGGCCGTCCGGGCGTCTGCACGGATGCGTCGCAAGACTTCCAGGCCATCGATACGTGGCAGCTTCAAGTCCAGCAGAACAACTGCGGGCAGTTCTGACACGTCGCGATTCGCATGTTCTCCCGTGCCGAAAAGGTAGTCCAGCGCCTCGACGCCATCACGAGCCACCACGATCAGATTCGGAATTCGATGCTTGCCGAAAGCGCGCAAAGTCAGCGCTTCGTCGTCCGGATTGTCTTCTACCAGCAGGATGGGGCGATCTGATGCCATGGCGCTTCCATAGTTATTGCGAACGTATGCTTCGATTGTAAGCGTTATGGCGGTCCGCGTTGCGAAACAGCCTGCCGTCGGGCGGGTCGCCGAATACGCAAATTTTCACTCAATAGACCTCTGGGTATGCCGTTAATGGTTCTGATAGGGGAAACAGGCAAGCCGGAAATCGAAAACGGACTTACCTGACCAGCGACCCCTGACAAACAGAAATCAGGCCTCTCCATCGGCGTATGGCCGATGGCGGGCGTTCTTTCTACGGGGTTCTCATGACCGCAGCTTTACCCAGCGTACCTGCGCAGGCCAATCGACACTTTTTACAAGCTGTTGTCGATCTGTCCGAGACGCAGGAGATCGCACTCAGCGAAGATGTGTACAACGAAAAGGGGATAAAACTCCTTGCTGCGGGAGCCAAGGTCTCTGCCGAAATGTACGCCAAGGTGATCAGCCACAAGCTGGTCAAACCGATTGAGGTGTGCATCAGCGCGGGCGACCCGCCTTCTGGCGCGTTGCTTGCGCGCATCGCCGAAGAAGTTCTCGAACAGTTACCGCTACTGGCAGGTATCTGCAATTGGTCGCAAGGTCGTGTGACGCCCGTCGGCATGCTGTCCAAATGCAAGATGAGCTCTTCGGCGGGCACCTTGCTGGCAGTCTCTTTTTCCCGCTCGGAAAATGCGGCACACCATGCCGTGATGACGTCGCTCATTGCCATGGGTATTGCCAATGCGTACCGTTACAACGATCCGCAACTCATGGCCGCAATGTGTCTCGGTGGTCTCTTTCACGACGTGGGTGAGTTGTACGTTGATCCCGCGGTCCTGCACGGAGAAAAACTCACGGCGGCCGAGTGGATGAGCTATGCCTCGCACCCCATCATTGGTGCGGCGCTCGCCCGCGAAGTGTGCGGGTTCGATGCCATGACGCAGCGGGCCATCCTGGAGCATCACGAGTACGCCGATGGCTTTGGGTACCCGCGCAGTTTGCGCGGCCAGGCTATCTCGATGCCGGGCCGTATTCTGTCGCTGGCAGAAGTATTGTCTGCGCTGGTTCAAAAGCCGGCGGCTTTCAGTCGCATCGACATTGCCCTCAAGATCATGCCCGGCGAGCACGAGCCCGAGCTGGTGAGCCTCGTCAACGACTTGCTTCGTGAAGGTCGTAGCGCGACACGAGACAAGGTCGAAGCGCTTGAAGACGACGTCAATGCCAACGTGCATTCCGTTTTTCTGCGCATCGCCGAGGTGCTCATGGTTTATGACGAATTAATGTCGAAATCAGCCCGTACTACACCTGGTGTGCAAGCGATTCTGGACGAGGCATTCAATCGTTTTGCCGAGGTACAGAAAGCCTTTGCAAGTACCGGCGTGGCCGGGCTGTCCATGCTGGATGGCAAGCTCGACTGTGATGAATTGGCAGAATCGCGTTTCGAAGCGCATTGCGTGTTCAATGAGATCGCCTGGCGGCTGCAAAAACTGTCGCGTGAGCTGGTACTGAAAGCGGCAAAGGCTCGTGATGATGACGCACGTGACTTGCTTCGGATGGCGAATGCGCTTGCGGGGGCTGTTGTAGATGAGGAGTCGGTCGAGGATCTGGGCAGAGTCGCCGTCGAGTCTTCCTAGTGTCTGAAATATTCAGCTCAGGGAAGAGGCCAGGCGCAAGGAAGTGCACCTTGAAAACAGGAAAATATCTTGACCGAAGAAAAGAAAATGGCGCGCATCGGGGGGCCTCAGCCCTTGCACGAAAGGAGTCGTGTACCTGTCTCATCCAGCATTTCATCAAGTACGGGGAGGCCTGCGGGGTTCCTCGCGGCCGTCGAATCGCTGTCGTCCCGAATGGATCAGGGGGCACGTGAGTTCACATACACGGAACTGGATTTTGAGCGCGTGCGCGCGTTGATTTACAAGCGAGCCGGCATTTCGCTATCTGCCGCCAAGCAGGACATGGTCTATAGCCGATTGGCACGGCGTTTGCGTCTGAAGAAGATGAGCTTCTTCCAGGAGTATCTCGACGCGCTGGAGCGCAATGATGATCCGACCGAGTGGGAGTCTTTCGTCAATGCGTTGACCACCAATCTGACGTCATTTTTTCGCGAAGCACACCATTTCGAGATACTTGGCGACAATTTGCGCAAGATCGTCGAAAAACGCCCCATCAGAATCTGGTGCAACGCAGCCTCAACCGGCGAAGAACCTTATTCATTGGCGATAACGGCATGCGAGGTCTTCAATACAATGACGCCGCCCGTACAGATCATTGCTTCCGATCTTGATACGAACGTGTTGAAGCATGGTGAAAAGGGCATCTATTCGGCAGACCGTGTCGAGCGTATGGACCCGGCGCGTCTGCAGAAATTCTTTTCCAGGGGCTCGGGCGATCAGGAGGGGGCGGTACGTGTACGACCCGAGTTGCAACGCCTGATTTCTTTCCGCCAAATCAATTTGCTCGATAGCCAATGGAGCTTGCAGGGTCCGTTTGATGCCATCTTCTGTCGCAATGTCATGATTTATTTTGACAAGCCAACCCAGCATGCAATCCTGGAGCGCTTCGCTCCGCTGCTGCGTCCCGAGGGCTTGCTCTACGCGGGCCACTCGGAAAATTTCATGCATGCCGCAAGGATATTCCGCTCGATAGGCAAGACTGTCTATGCGAAAGTTGCGGTTCCCTCTGACGGGAACAAGAGTGGTGCTGCATGAGCAAGCGTGGGCGAAGACCATGAAAATCAAGGTTCTCGTTGTTGATGACTCCTCTGTCATGCGTCTGATGCTTGCCGAAATCATCAATTCGGCACCGGACATGCAAGTGGTTGCGCTTGCCGGCAATGAGACGCAGGCACGTCAGGCGATCAGGGAAAAACAACCCGACGTCATGACGCTCGATGCCGAAATGTCGACGATGAAAGGGCTCGATTTCCTGGCCGACGTCATGCGCTCGCGGCCCATGCCGGTGCTTGTCGTCTCCGACGAGAGTGCGCGCGGCTCGAAGGCGGCGCTGCGTGCGCTGGAGCTTGGGGCGTTCGAATTCGTCGCCAGGCCGCGCGCCGTGCACCTGGGGACCAGCCGATCGCCGGCAGACGAGATATGTGAGCGTTTGCGTGCTGCATGTCAAACGCGTGCGTCGATGACGGCTGGAAAAGGTAGCGCGGGTGGCCTGGGCAGTGCGCCGGCAACATCCGATCCCGTCTGCAGGCAGGCGGGTCTATCCAGTGCGGTATTGAACGACAAAGTCATACTGATCGGCGCTTCGACAGGCGGGACCGAGGCTATTCGGGAGGTGCTGGCACCCTTGCCGGCAGAGATGCCTCCCATTCTGATCGTGCAGCACATGCCTGAATTGTTTACTTCGTCCTTTGCCAAGCGCCTTAACAATCTGTCGCGTCTGACGGTGAAGGAGGCGGAGGAGGGTGAGCCGATCAAGCCTGGTACTGCTTATCTGGCGCCAGGGCATTCTCATCTTTCCATCAGGAAACTGGCCGGAGGATTCGTCTGCGAACTGTCCGACGGTCCGCCGGTCAATCGTCATAGGCCCTCTGTGGATGTGTTGTTCCTCTCCGCAGCCAGAATGCTGGGTCCCAAGGCACTCGGGGTGCTGCTAACCGGTATGGGCAAGGATGGCGCTCAAGGTATGCTTGCAATGCGGCAGGCGGGGGGCTGGACAATGGCCCAGGACGAGGAGAGCTGCGTGGTGTGGGGCATGCCGCGTGAGGCCATGATGATAGGCGGCGCACAGGAAGTGGCGTCGTTGAAGCGGATCCCGGACCTGTTGTTGCAACGCCTGCGACAGGGTGAACGGCGAGCTGCCTGAAAGCGGCAAACGAAAAAGGAAAGAAAGCCTAAAGGCGCCCTGCGTTCAGGACGATAATCCTGCCTAGATGTATCAGTTTCACGAAAAGGTTTTACGGAGAAAGCTCATGGACACGAATGTGACGGTGAATGATGGTTCGGCCACCCTGAGCCTTGCAGGCAGGTTCGACTTCAAGGCGCATCGTGAATTTCGCGAAGCGGTGGAAAAGCTGCTGCAACAATCTACCGGTCGTGCAGTACAGGTGGACATGAAAGAAGTGTCATATCTGGACAGCTCTGCGTTGGGCATGCTGCTGATGTTGCGCGACAAGGCCAAGGCTGCCAGTCGCGATGTGGCGCTGATCGGCGTCAACGGCAATGTTCGTCAGGTGCTCGATATCGCCAATTTTTCCAAGTTGTTCAGCATTAACTGATCTGAACGGCTTCCCACTCGGTGGGCTTTTCAGCCCTGCCCGCGTTCGGTTGTTTTGCTTGGCAAAACGCTTGCCATTCGTGGCAAGCCAAAGTTCTGAGCGATTCAAGTTACATCTCCCGAATACCGATAAATCGATCACCAACTGTGTGTTTCGGCGTTTTGCCGTGAACGGTTATCGCAAACCGACCGATTGGATCGTGTGAAGGGGTCTGGATGTTTGGGCAGGTGCTGGCGACGGGGCGCGCAAGAGGCATGCTCCTCCGTCTGAGGATCTTTGCTGTCCTGACGGGGAGCATGGCTTTCTGGTTTATCGGTGTTCAGGCTGTGTTTGGTGGCCTGACCTGGGGTGGCGGGCTCGCGGACGTCCTTGGCGCAATGCTTTGCGCCGGCCTAATGCTGACAAGCCAATCCAGAACGGGCAATCAGGTCGGCGCGTTGGCGCAGATGGTCAATGACATCATCCGTGATGGTGACCTGACACGTCGCGCGGCTGAAGGAGCGGCTCCCGCGGGGCAGCTTGGTGCAGCGATAAATCACTTCGTACTATCCATCCAGGGGCTGTTTGGCAAGGCGCTGGTTGACGCCGCTCGTTTGGCCGAGGTGTCGCAGCAATTGCGGCAGGGAGCGGACGCTATCGTGCAGGGGTCGCAGCAACAATGCGGTGGTGCAGATCGCGCTGCGGTGTCTCTGGGGCAGATGGGCGAACATGTCCAGAGCACCGTTGAAGACGCGCGTCACGCGGCAGATATCGCACAACGCTCAGCGACACTGTCAGTCGAAGGCCGTGATGCCGTCAGCGCAGCTGTTGCCGAAATTGATCGCATCGCTGACAACGCGACAACTTCGGTTGAAGTCGTTGGCCGGCTGCATGGTCGCGTACGCGAGATCACCGCCATGGTCACTGAAATCCACGATATCGCCGATCAGACCAATCTACTGGCGCTGAACGCGGCAATTGAAGCCGCACGTGCGGGTGAGCAAGGCCGGGGCTTTGCCGTCGTGGCGGATGAGGTGCGCAAGCTGGCAGAACGGACGACACGGGCGACGCGGGAGATCGGCAATGTCACTGTGTTGATCGAGGAAGAAACCCAGGCAGCCATCGTCGCGATCGAAGCTGGAAGCCTGCAGGCTCGAGGCGGCGCCGAGCGTGCCCGTGAGGCCGCAGTCTCGCTGCAGGCGATCAACGATGGTGCGCGAGAAACGCTGGAGCGGGTGGAGTCCATCGTTACGGCCATGAATGCGAGGGTACGCGAAGCGCATACCTTGTCCGGCGATGTGAGCGCCATCGTGGGATCTGCGCAGAACAACCAGGTGCTGGCCGAGCGCACGCAGGAGTGCTGCGCGCAGCTGGCACAGCAGGCCGAGAACATGCAGCAGATCTCGAAAGTGTTTCAGCTGGGTGCAGCGGGTGAGGCGGCGTCCCGAACGCATGCAAGCATGCCAGGCATTGTTGCGGCTGCCGCTGCGGCCATCAGTGCAGCGCTTGACCTAGCGGTGGATTCCGGGCGTATCGGTATCGCGGATCTGTTCGATGACAACTATGTGCCGATCCCCAGCACGCAGCCGCAGAAGTACCACACCCGCTTCGATGCGCTGACGGACGAGATCTTCCCCGCCATTCAGGAGCCGGTGCTGGACCGGCATCCGGAGTGCGTTTTTGCAGGCGCAGTGGACCGTCGCGGTTATTTTCCGACCCACAACCTGCGTTATTGCCTGCCACTCACCGGTGACACGAAGCTGGACACGGTGCGCAACCGTACCAAGCGGATTTTCGATGACCCGGTCGGGCGTCGGTGTGGTGCCCATGAGCTGGCTTATCTCGTGCAAACCTATCGTCGTGACACCGGGGAGGTGCTGCACGACGTGTCGGCACCTATTTACGTCAAGGGCCGCCACTGGGGCGGCTTCAGGATCGGCTTTCGCGCCTGAAACTGACACGAAGTTACACCGGGGCGGACCTTAAGTTTGGAAAACGGGAGCCGTAAAACCTCTTGGGTTGATGATGTTCGCAAGGTACTTGCAAAGTATCGGCGGCTTATCAAGCGAACCTTGGTACGGAGAACCTCATGTCTGAGTTGTTGAAAAACATTGATGCCAGAACGCGGCTTGCGGGGACCAACAAGCTCGAGATCTTGCTGTTCACGCTTGGCGTCGACGCCAGAACTGGCCGCCGTGAGAGCTTCGGTATCAACGTGTTCAAGGTGCGTGAGGTCATGAAGACGCCCGCAATCACCGCAGCGCCCGACATGCAGAAGGGTGTTGAAGGAATGGTGTCGCTGCGCGGTCAGCTGGTGCCCGTCGTGGATCTGTCGCGCTTTTGCGGTATCGATCCCGAAGGCAAGCGCAACATCATGATCGTGACCGAATACAACGGGCATACGCAGGGTTTTCTTGTCGAAGGTGTGGATACCATCCTGCGCCTCGACTGGTCACAGATGCGTGTGCCGCCAGACATGATGACTTCAAAGCTTGGTGGACTGGTCACTGCCGTTACGGAGCTGGAGCAGGACAAACTGATCATGATGCTCGACGTCGAGCGTGTGCTGTCGGAGACGACGCAGTACGACGAGGAAAGTACGTTCAAGGACATCGAGTCCATTGGTCGCGACTTCACGGTTTTTTATGCCGACGATTCGTCGGTTGCCCGCAGGCAGATCGAGCGCACGCTGACAGCGCTGGGCCTGCGCAGCGTCGGTGCAGTGAATGGCCGTGCCGCATGGGATGAGCTGGAAAAAATTGCCACACACGCCGAGCTGACGGGTCGCAAGGTGTGGGAGATGGTGCATCTGGTGCTCACCGATGTGGAGATGCCGGAAATGGACGGCTACATCCTGACCAAGAGAATCAAATCGGATCCACGCTTCGACGGTGTGCCCGTACTGATGCACTCCTCGTTGTCCTCCATGTCGAATCAGACACTGGGCAAATCGGTTGGCGTGGATGCCTATGTACCGAAATTTGAACCGCATCGTCTCGCTGATGCGATACGCGCGATGCTGGCCCCCGAGAGTGTGAATCTGGCTGCATGAGTGGCTGCATGAGATGTACGAAGTCTGAAATGAAGAAGATGAAAGCGCGAGGTGAGCATGGAACGAGCTAACGACAATTTGCTGGAATCGGTCGACGCCAGGACAAAGCTGGTCGGCTCCAACCGCATGGAGATTCTGCTGTTCTCGCTGGGCACCAGCGAGATATTCGGCATCAACGTCTTCAAGGTGCGCGAGGTGTCCAAGGCCCCGTTCATTACCAAGTCACCGAACATGCCGCATGGCGTCGAGGGCTTGATCTCACTGCGCGGCAATGTCATCCCGGTGCTGTCGCTGGCCAAGGTGATCGGCATAGCGCGGCCCGGTCAGCCACTCGGTGGCTCGATGATGGTCACGGAATACAGCAAGCGCACGCTGGGTTTTCTCGTGCAGGAAGTGGATCGCATCATTCGCGTCGATTGGGATAAGGTGCGCCAGCCCGACAATATGCTGGCGACATCCAATAGTTTCATTACCGCGATTACGGATTTGCCGGATGGCAAACTTGTGTCCATTCTGGACGTTGAAACGATTCTCGCCCAGACCTTCGGTGAAGCACCTGTCGGATTGATTTCGCCTATCGAAAAAGGGGGTGAGGTCAACGTCTTCTTCGTCGATGACTCCGCGGTCGCCCGCAAGAAAATTGCCGAAGTGATGGACAAGCTGGGCGTGCATCACAAGCATGCACTCAACGGGCAGGAAGCCTGGACGAGGCTTGAAGGCATGGCCACACACGCGCAACAGCAGAAACGTCACCTGCGTGACGAACTGACGATGATTCTTGTCGATGCCGAAATGCCCGAGATGGACGGATACGTGCTGACACGCAATATCAAGAGCGATCCGCGCTTCGACGGCATCCCGGTTGTCATGCATTCGTCGTTGTCGTCAGAGGCGAACCGGTCGATGGGTAAATCCGTTGGCGTGGATGCCTACGTTGCAAAATTTGATGCGGAAGTGCTTGCCGATACGCTGCGCCCGTACCTCCAGAAGGCTAACCGAGACTAAACCGGAGAACAGTCATGTCGGATCCAAAAATGAAATTCCTCGTTGTTGATGACTTCTCGACCATGCGTCGCATTGTGCGCAATCTCCTCAAGGAGCTTGGCTACACCAATGTCGATGAGGCAGAAGATGGTGTGGTGGCGATGCAGAAGCTCACCGCAGGTGGCTTCGACTTCGTCGTGAGCGACTGGAACATGCCGAATATGACCGGCATCGAACTGCTCAAGGCGATTCGCGCCAATCCCCAGCTGGCGCATTTGCCCCTGCTGATGATTACCGCCGAGGCGAAGAAGGAAAACATTATCGAAGCGGCTCAGGCCGGCGCATCGGGCTACATCGTCAAGCCTTTTACTGCGGCGACCCTGGCTGAAAAACTCGGCAAGATTTTCGAGAAGCTCGATAAGAAGGCTGCTGCCTGATCAGGCCCCCAACCCAACAAGTCACTGACATAAAGAATTCAGGAGTTCGGCCATGGCTAAGCGGCTAAAAGCAGAAGAAGTAGGCGATAACGGCGATCTCCAGGCTTTGTTCGATTCGATCGCCGATCAGGAAGGCAAGGCGCAATCCCAGCCCCAACCGCAACTCCAGGTTGTCGCGTCCGTAGAGGGGGCTGGTGATTCGGATGACTTGCAGAGCCTGTTCGACAGCGTGGCAAATGCCAGTTCGGTCAAGCCTGCCAGGATGACGGCCGTGCGTAATGAAGAAGCAGGTGATTCACCGGATCTTGAGGCCTTGTTCGACGAGGTGGCTGCAAGCCACGGCACGGCAGCCCAGTCTTCCACATACGCGGCCAGCACGCCGGACGAGCGGCAGGAGAAGGTGTTTCACCGTGTTGGCCAGATGACGCGGCTATTGCACGACACCATCCGCGAACTCGGCTATGACCGCATGATTTCGGAGACAGCGCAGAAGCTGCCTGATGCGCGTCAACGACTGTCGTATATCTCGCAGATGACAGAGCAGGCGGCCAGCCGTGTGCTCAATGCCACTGACATTGCCAAGCCGATCCAGGACCGTGTCGAGCAGAACTCGATCTCCCTGCATGCGCGCTGGGAAAAACTGTATGCCAGGAAATTGTCGGTAGACGAATTCAAGGCGCTTGCCGGCGATACGCGCAACTTCTTCAATCAGACCTCGCTGGACAGCAAGGTGGTCAATGCGCAGCTCATGGAAATCATGATGGCGCAGGACTTCCAGGATCTGACCGGGCAGGTGATCAAGAAGATCGTCGACATGGCCGCCACGCTGGAAACCGAGCTTCTCAAGGTACTCATCGAAGTGGTGCCGGAAGACAAGCGCACGCCTGACAATCAAAGTTTGCTGAACGGGCCTGTCATCAACGCCGAGGGGCGTTCTGATGTCGTCACAGGACAGGAGCAGGTCGACGACCTGCTCGAGAGTCTTGGATTCTGATCGTCGCATTACCGGAGCTGAACATGAGCGATTTTGCGGGGATGGAAGAACTGTTGCAGGACTTTCTGGTGGAAGCCGGAGACCTGCTGTCCGGTGTCGACAACAAGCTTGTTGATCTTGAGCGCACGCCGAATGACAGGCCGTTGCTCAACGAGATTTTCCGCGGTTTTCATACCATCAAGGGTGGCGCGGGTTTTCTCAACGCGAGCGAGATGGTGACGCTGTGTCATCTCACGGAAAACCTGTTTGACCTGTTGCGCAACGGACAGCAAAAGGTCACGCCGGAAGTCCTCGACACCATTCTGTCGGCTACCGCGACCTTGCGCAGCATGTTCGGCGATCTGGAGCGTGGCATGCAGCCCGCACCGGCAGATGATTCGCTCATTGAAGCCCTGCGGCTGGCTATTGCAGGCGAACTGAAAGTCGCCCCCAAACTTGTGATCAAGGAGATCAAGGAATCAGCGCCCGCTACGCCGGAGCATGCTGTTGCCGCGTCACGAGACAATGTGACGCACCTGAGTGAAGACGGCATCGACTGGCATGCGCTCTACTCCGCCGTAACGGGCCAGAACCCTGGTGCTGCGACACATGACGAGGTTGTCGCCACGGTACTTGAAAGTGATGTTGCACTGACGCTTGCGGACGTGCCTGCGGACAGCATTGTCCAGGCTGCCGTTGGTCGCCGTACAACAGACAAGCCTGGCTATCAGGGCCCCGCGGGTGGTCGCCGTGAGAGCGAACGGGTACGCGATAATTCCATTCGCGTGGATACCGCGCGCCTGGATCAGGTGCTCAATCTTTCAGGCGAAATCGGCCTGACGAAAAATCGCCTTAACGCATTGCGCAGCGACATTCTCAACGGCAAGAACGATACAGATACCCTGCATGCGCTCGATCTGGCGGTGAGCCAGCTCGACTTGCTGGTGTCGGACCTGCAGAACGCTGTCATGAAGACGCGCATGCAGCCGATTGGCCGCCTGTTCCAGAAATACCCGCGTATCGCACGCGATCTTGCCCGCTCTCTGGGCAAGGACGTGGAAATGCAGCTCGACGGTGAAGACACCGAAATCGACAAGACGATGATCGAAGATCTGTCCGATCCGATCATCCACCTGATCCGCAACGCGGTCGATCATGGTGTCGAAGCGATGAAGGATCGTGCTGCTGCAGGCAAGCCGGAAAAATCCATCGTGCGCCTCGAAGCACGACAGGAAGGCGATCACATCCTCATCGTCGTCGCTGACGATGGCAAAGGCATGAATCCCGAAAAACTGCGCGCCAAAGCGTTGGAAAAAGGCCTCATCTCGGATGAAGAGGCCAACACCATGGATGAACGCCAGAGCTACAACCTGGTTTTTCTGCCGGGCTTTTCGACGGCGGACCATGTGTCGGATGTATCCGGACGTGGCGTCGGCATGGATGTGGTGCGCACGAATATCCTCAAGCTCAATGGCACGATTGATATCCGTTCGGAGCAGGGCAAGGGTACGACCTTCATCATCTCGCTACCGCTGACCCTGGCTATCCTGCCGGTGCTGCTGGTATGCCTCAACGATCAGCCGTTTGCAGTGCCGCTGTCCATGGTTCGCGAAATCCTTCCCATCGCTGCCAGCGAGGTGCAAGAACTCGGTGGGCGCGCCACGATGGTTGTGCGTGGCGAGGTTCTGCCGATCGTCACCCTGGCCGCCTTGCTGGGTTGGCCGCAGGAGCGCGTCCCGGAATACGGCGTGCTCATGCAGACCGCCGAGCAAAGTTTCATCCTCGCCATCGACAGCTTTGCCGGTCGCGAAGATGCGGTCATCAAATCTCTCGACGACTTCCGGCCGAAGGGCGTTGCAGGCGTGAGCACGCTTTCCAATGGACAGATCGTGCTGATCCTGGACATGAAAGAGCTGCTTGCCAGCATGGGTGAACAACGCACGGTCACGCGTGCCCAGCTGCTCCTGGAAGACGGTTCGTATCAGCGGCCAATGCTGATCGCGGCCTGAACGGGCACGCGTCTCAAAACGGCAGCTTCGGCTGCCGTTTTTCATTTGCGGCGCGCCAAATGTCACGCCACGGCTGGCATGGCATCGCCATGGCACTGCCATGCGGGCTGTCGCTTTCTTGAATGGCCGGAGTGATACGCGTAGCATCAGGGAGATGGAGTGCGAACTCGAAACTACTCCTCAACACTCAGTCTGATGCCGCGGAGCACCTGTGCCACACACGAATTTCGACTTCGATCACTGGAGCCAGCTGGCTGTGCGCGATCCCGCGGCGTTCTTCGCCGAGCGGGAGCAGATGATCAATGCTTTCATTGCCTCGGCGCCGCCCGAGCATCGCGACATGCTCCGCGACATGCAACGCATGATCGATGGTACGCGCGCCGAAGCTGGCACACCGATGAAGGCAGTCAGGCAGATGATGGGCATGATGGCTGACAGGCTTGATGCCATGCGCGGCCAGCTGCTGCAATTGCGTGAAGAGTCCGATGAACTGCTCGGACAAATCAATCGCATTCAGCAAGGCTGAGCTTCACCCTGACGCCTTGTTGGCGTTCTATCCGGGACCTCTCCGGTATGATTGCGTAGCCAGAGATTACGCAGACATTCAGGACAGCCCGCACGCCATGCAATTCCAGACCCTTGAAGATTACGTCGGACGCACGCCACTCGTGCGTCTCAAACGCCTGCCGGGCGACGAGGCCGCACGCCGTAACAACGTCGTGCTTGCCAAGCTCGAAGGCAACAACCCGGCGGGTTCCGTCAAGGATCGGCCAGCGCTGTCGATGATCGTGCATGCTGAACAGCGTGGCGACATCAAGCCCGGCGACACACTGATCGAAGCCACCAGCGGCAATACCGGCATCGCATTGGCCATGGCCGCCGCCATTCGTGGTTATCGCATGATTCTTGTCATGCCTGAAAACCAGAGTATCGAGCGCCGTCAGACCATGCGTGCTTTCGGCGCCGAACTGGTCCTGTCGCCGCGTGAAGGGGGCATGGAGCTGGCGCGCGACGTCGCCGAGCGCATGCGTGACGAAGGCAAGGGCATTATCCTCGACCAGTTTGCCAATGCCGACAATCCGCTGGCGCATTACGAGGGCACGGGGCCGGAATTATGGGAGCAGACAGGGGGCACAATCACGCACTTCGTCAGCAGCATGGGCACGACTGGCACGATCATGGGCACATCGCGTTTCCTCAAGGAGAAGAATCCCGCGGTACGCATCATTGGCTGTCAGCCTGAAGATGGTGCCCAGATACCCGGTATCCGCAAATGGCCGATCGAATATCTTCCACGCATATTCGATGCGACGCGAGTCGATGAAACCTTCAACGTCGGGCAGGCCGACGCGGAAGAAATCACGCGTCGTCTGGCGCGCGAAGAAGGCATTTTTGCCGGCATTTCTTCCGGTGGCGCGATGAGCGTGGCGTTGTTGCTCGCGCACCAGCTGGAGAACGCAGTGATCGTATCCATCATCTGCGACCGCGGTGATCGCTATCTTTCCACCGGCGTGTTTCCCGCGTGAGCGCGAGCCTGGCGCCGGATACAAGTCCTGTGCTGATCTTCAGGATCGCGACAGTGCCGGATGTGGCCGGCTTGCGTCTGCTGCATGCACTTCCCACCATACTTGCCGATAACGAAGTCGTCGAGTTCGCTTATCAGAAGGGACGCGCCCAGGCCGATATCAGCAAGGCGCCTGATGTCCTGTCGCCCCATCTGCATCGTGTCGTCAGTATTTCCTGCACGTTGCACGATGATCAGCAATTCCGCGTGGTCTCGCTTGGCGAAACCGACGATGACGAAGGCGCACTCATTCAACGTTTTCTTGACCTGATCGCGCAGGAAGAAGCACAGCTTGTCTCCTGGAGTGGCGGGCGCTTCGAGGTGCCCGTTCTGCACAGCCGCGCACTCGTGCATGGTGTTTCGGCCCGGCGTTATTGGCACCATGCTGAAAAACTCGATCTTGCGCAGCTTCTGGCTTTGCATTCCGGCACCGAAGCCTCATTGCACGAAATTGCCGGGCTCTGCGGTTTTCCGCGCACGCCGCGGTTGCCTGACAACCAGATATGGAATGCCTGGCGTTCCGGCAGGGCCGATGAAATCCATGCGCATTGCGAAACGGATGCCGTGATATGTCATCTGCTTTTCCTGCGGTTTCAGCTGACGTGTGGCGTGCTGAATGCTGCGCAGTATGCCAACAAGATGCAAACGATTCGTGACACGCTGGCGGCGCTGGACGCGCAGCCCTGGCGTGAATTCCTCGCTGACTGGTCTTCCTGAACTGCAGGTTCAGTTGCGGCGGAACAATGCAAATTGTTCCTGCAAGCGGCCGCGCCCTTTGCTCTGGCTCCATTGCAGCGACCAGCCTTCGCCGGGTTCGGCGAGGGTATTGCGGCCTGCGCGGTAGCTCAGCAGCAGATCACACTTGGTGTTTGATTTGCTGAAGCGTTGCAGGTGAATATCGCTGAAATAGTCGAGCGCTGCACGCTGCACATCACCCGCGCCAATCTCCATCACGCAAGGGCTTTTACTTCTGCGCACCTCAGCTGAAATCTGCGAGGTGATGCGGGTGTAGTTCTTGTCGTAATCGAACCAGTCCAGCCACAGCGTTGTTGCGAGGCCCCAGGCCAGCGTCACACCGAGTGCCCAGCGCAACACACCACGCAGCTGAAAACGCGGCAGACCCAGCAGTGCAAGGACCCAGCCGATCGACAGCATTGCGGCAAGAGGAAGGGCCCACCATGAAATATGCGGTGTGAAGTCCGGCGTCAAGCGCGTGATGTTGCGTGCCAGAGCGAGCGGATGTCCCAGATGCAAGGCCGTCCATGAGAACCACAGGAAGGCGCCAAGCAAGGTAAATGTCATGATGCCGAACCAGTCGAGCAGGTTCGATGCACCCTTGCGCAGGCGGTTCAGCTCCGGCCCGGCGAGCAGAATCAAGGGAGGCAGAAGCGGCAAGGCGTTCGCCGGTCGTACTGTCCCCGTCGTGACGACGATCCACAATGCAGAGAGCAATGCAATGAGCGGCACCGAGTAGGCCGCCTTGGCAATGTGTCGCCGGCGACTCCACAGCGCCCATCCGGCAATCGGCCATAGTGGCCAGGTAAACCAGCTCAACAGGCTGGAAAGCGCGGAGACGCGTTTCAGGCTGAAAGCAGGTGCGATACCGAACAACTCCTGTTGCCACCACTGGGCCAACAGGTCTGGATTGCGCAAGGCCAGCAATAGCGGCCACAGGACAACGAGGGCGACCGCCAACAGTGCACCGGCCAGAATTCCGGAGAGCGGCACCGGTGTTTGTGGCCTGCCGACGGTCAGCGCGGCGATGCAGGCGGGCAGAGTCAGGATCAGTCCTGGCAAACCGCCCGCCAGGAACGCGGCACCCACGAAACCTCCCGCCACGAGCAGGCCACGGCGAGGCCCATTAGCCAGCATGGACAGGCCCCACAGCGTGCCTGCGACCGTAGCGAAAAGCGTAATGAGCGGTTGAGCTTCATGGGAGTGAATGAGCAGGCCCATGGAAGCGAGTGCAACGAGGATGGTTGCATTGCCGGAATGAGTGTCCGGGGCCTCGGCCGGGATGAAGCGCTTGACAGCTTCGCGCAGAGCCCACAAACCGAACGCCAGGGCTGCGACGCTCGCCAGCCTGATGGCGTCGTGCAGTGGCAGCAGCCAGCCCAGCAGCGTGCCTGTCAGCCCGCCCAGCCAGTAGTGCAGAGGCGGCGAATCGAGAAAGGCCACGCCTGCAATGCGCGGCACCAGCCAGTCACCGGTGTGCAACATGCTCGCGGTGGTGGCTATGTGCAGAATGTCATCGCCCCGCCACGGTGCGTGGCCGACATTGCCGGGCAGAATGTAGGCTAGGAAAAGCAGGATCAGCGACCAGCCGGGAATATTGACGGTTTGCGGCGGGGCGGTCGTGAATTCTATGGCGGGCCGTTTGAGCATTCAGATTTCTGATGACGATGGGAATACGGGCAGGGGCAGAGTATCCGCCATTCTTGCCGATAGTTGGGTGAGCGAAGCAACATCAACGAGGTCCACGAAAAAAGGCAGCCGAAGCTGCCTTTTCGAGACGCTGAAAAAACTCAGGCGCTCTTCGTGCCGTACTTGTTGCGGAAGCGCTCGATACGACCCGCGGTGTCCATGATCTTCTGCTTGCCGGTCCAGAACGGGTGGCATTCCGAGCAGACTTCGATGTGATAGTTTGGCTTGCCCATCGTGGAGCTGGCCTTGAAAGTGTTGCCGCAGCTGCAGGTAACCTGCACTTCGGCGAACTTCGGATGAATATCGGCTTTCATGTTTTTTCCTTAAAAGCGGGCGGAAGTTGTAACCGCCCTGAAAATCAAAGACCGCGAGTATGGCAGGAAGCCTGCCTTTACTCAAGTGCGGTCAGTTGGCCCAAGTTCAACCCCGGCGCATGGCTTCGAAGAACTCCGCATTCGTCTTGGTCTGTTTAACCTTGTCGAGGAGGAAGTCCATCGCGTCGAGTTCGTCCATGTTGTAGAGCAGCTTGCGCAGGATCCAGATCTTTTGCATGGCGGCTGGATCGAGCAATAGTTCTTCACGACGCGTGCCGGAGCGATTGACGTGGATGGCGGGGTAGATGCGCTTCTCGGCCATGCGGCGATCCAGATGGATTTCCATGTTGCCGGTGCCCTTGAACTCTTCGTAGATCACGTCGTCCATGCGCGAGCCGGTGTCGATCAGCGCGGTGGCGATGATGGTCAGCGAGCCACCTTCCTCGATGTTGCGTGCAGCACCGAAGAAGCGCTTGGGCTTCTGCAGCGCGTTGGCGTCGACACCACCGGTGAGTACCTTGCCGGAAGCAGGAACCACCGTGTTGTAGGCACGGGCGAGGCGAGTGAGTGAGTCGAGAAGAATGACAACGTCTTTCTTGTGCTCGACCAGACGCTTGGCCTTCTCGATCACCATTTCGGCGACTTGCACGTGGCGTGTGGCGGGTTCGTCAAAAGTGGAAGCAACCACTTCCCCCTTCACCGAGCGTTGCATTTCGGTCACTTCTTCCGGGCGCTCGTCGATCAGCATGACGATGAGCACGACTTCGGGATGGTTCGCAGTGATCGCGTGGGCGATATGCTGCAGCATGATGGTCTTGCCGGACTTTGGCGAAGCCACCAGCAGGCCGCGTTGGCCCTTGCCGATTGGCGCGATCATGTCGATGACGCGCGAGGTGGTGTTTTCCTCGCCGCGCATGTCGCGCTCAAGCTTCAGGACTTTGTCCGGGTGCAGTGGTGTCAGATTCTCGAACAGGATCTTGTGTTTGGAGTTCTCCGGCGGCTCCATGTTGATCTTGTCGACCTTGACCAGCGCGAAGTAGCGTTCGCCGTCTTTTGGCGTACGAATCTCTCCCTCAATGGTGTCGCCGGTATGCAGATTGAAGCGGCGGATCTGTGAAGGCGACACGTAGATGTCATCGGTGCCGGCCAGATACGAAATGTCTGGTGAGCGCAGGAAACCGAAGCCGTCAGGCAGCACTTCAAGCGCGCCGTCGCCATAAATCGGCTCGCCTTTTTTCGCCTGATTCTTCAGCAGAGCAAACACAAGTTCCTGTTTGCGCAGACGCTGGGCGCCTTCGATATCGTTCGTGATTGCCATTTCAAGCAATTCACTGACGTGAAGCGCTTTGAGCTCTGAGAGGTGCATGGAGGACCCTGAGGGACGAAGAAACTTGAGGACTGAGGAGAGGGCGTAAGCCCGATTGATTGCGGGAAACTTAAAATTGGAATTATTGGATTTGCGTGCCCGGGCACATGAAAAAATCAGGTATTCGGGACTGGGCTCGAAACCTGCACCGCTGGAGCGGAAGATTGCAGGGAGCCAATGGACTGAGCGGGACTCTAAACTTGAAAGACCTGCCCTGTCAATGCTTCGCGCCAGTTTGTGGCTGGCACGAAGCAGGTTTCATTACAAATTGCTGTCGATGAATGCCGAGAGTTGCGACTTGGCCTGTGCGCCGACCTTGGTGGCGACGACATTGCCGTCCTTGAACAGCATCAGCGTCGGAATGCCGCGCACGCCAAACTTGGCCGGAGTATCGGAATTCTCGTCGATGTTGAGCTTGGCGACGACCAGCTTGCCGGCGTATTCCTTGGCAATTTCATCAAGGATGGGGGCAATCGCCTTGCACGGGCCGCACCATTCCGCCCAGTAGTCGAGCAGGACGGGTGATTGTGATTGAAGCACCGACTGATCGAAGCTGCTGTCAGTGACGTGAAGGATGTTTTCGCTCATGATTCCTCGCAAATTGTGGCCGACGGATGCTGATGCAAAGTCGTGCGGTTCGACGCATAACAACGTGGTACGCGTTCCGCAGTACGGCCTAGAGTGGGGCAATCCTATCCAAATTCAATCCCGTAGGGAAGCTATGGCGTCGATAGGGCCACCAGCGTCAGCGCTACCGGCGTACTGATGGCAGAGAGCGCCGTCGATAGAACCAGGCTCGCAGCAATCGGCGCTTCCATGGTGCGAAAGTGGCGTGACATCAGGTAAACATTGGCACCTACGGCTATGGAGCCGAGTAGTACAACGACCTGCGTTTCCAGCAACGGGAGGTGCAACGCACGCGCGATCAGCCAGATCACCACTGGTTGCACCACCAGCTTCAGGACACAGATTGCAATGCTTTGTTGCCATCCGGTCCTTATCCCGAATTCAGCAAGACCCATTCCCAGCGCAATCAGCGACAGTGGTGCGGCTGCCTGGCTGATCATCGTCAGCGGATCCTTGATCAGCAGCGGCAAATGCAGACCGGAGATGCCGACGATGGCGCCCGCGATAATGGCGGCAACGAGGGGATTCGTGATGACGCTCCAGGCCGTTTTGGTAAAGCCGTCAAGGGACAGGCTGCCATGTCGTGCCCATTCAACCGAGATCGTGACCAGCGTCCACAGCGTCAGCGCATTGAATACGAGCACGAGGGCTACCGAGGGAAGGGCGGTTGGCCCGAGCAGGACTTTAGCCATCGGGATGCCGAGCATGGCGTTGTTGGAAAACACGCCGCCCAGCGCGAAGACGGAGCCGGATACCCCGTCGAGCCGGAAAAATTTCGCCGCGGTGAATCGACCAATGGCGAAGACGATCAGGCAACTACCGAAGAATGCGATCAACAGGCGGGCATCGACTGGCGGTAGTTGCGATAGATCGCTCATCATGCCGAACAGCAAGGCTGGCAGCGCGACCGAGAATACGAAACGCGTCAGTGCATCGGAAACTTCAGTGGGCCACTTGAAGCAGCGCATCAGCAGATAGCCGATAGCGATGAGCACAAACAGGGGTGTTGCAAGTTCGGCACGCTGCAACAACTCAAGCATGGCGCGCCTTCAGGTGTGCGCCGAGTGCTGCAAGCAATGTTGCGGGGGTGTCGGCGAGCGTGATGAGCCCGGCGTGTTGTGGTTTGACGAAGCCTTCCGCCTGCATGTGTTCAACCATTGTCATCAGCGGATTGAAGAAGCCGTTGACGTTGAGAAGTGCTATGGGTTTGTCATGCAGGCCAAGTTGTGCCCAGGTGAGAATCTCGAAGAATTCGTCCATGGTGCCGAAACCACCGGGCAAGGCCACGAATGCATCTGCCCGCGCTGCCATGGCGGCCTTGCGCGTGTGCATGCTGTCGACCTGAAGAATTTCGGCAGTGCCCGGCTGTGCCGGATCGGCGAGATAGGCAAGTTCGCGTGTTGCCATGAAATCGGGAATCACGCCCCATACATGCCCACCTGCGGCGGTGACAGAATCAGCAATGACTCCCATCAGGCCTACATGTCCGCCACCCCACACCAGTTCAATGCCGGAATTGCCGAATAGCGTGCCCAGTTCAGTGGCTGCGGCGCGATAGACCGGGTCATGGCCGGCTGAGGCACCGCAGAACACGCAGATCGAATTCATGTCGCGAAACGAAAGGTAAAGAAGCTACCTTAACCCAGAACTGTTGCCGCTTCATCCTCGGCGTTGTCCGGGTTATCGTCACGCCACTGTTTTGCCATTCTTTCCATCGAGGACATGCTCATGTTGCTACGTTGTGTGCTGGTGTTGTTCGGCGTGTGTCTGTCGATATCACAAGTCTCCGGACAGGAATTCTTTCCCTACTCCATGCCGTGGAATGACAACGCGGCCAACTTCACCAACCTGAGCCAGTGGAACGACAAGCCAGCGGGCCGTGACGGTTTTGTCACGGTGCGCAACGGCCACCTGTATGCGGGCGACAAGCGTCTGCGCATGATTGGCGTGAACGTTGTTTTCGGCAGCTGTTTTCCCTCGCATGAAGATGCCGATGGCGTGGCGGCTCGCCTCGCGCGCATGGGTGTGAATGTCGTGCGTTTTCACCATATGGATTCCAGCCCCGCGCCGCGCGGGATCCTGCAGAAGGACATGCGCACGCTCGACGCTGTACAGCTCGAAAAGTTCGACTACTTCATCGCAGCGCTCAAACGCGAGGGCATCTACAGCGACCTCAATCTGCACGTTGGCCGCAAGTATCCGGGCTTTGCCGACTGGGGCGAGCAGACGCCGAAGTACTGGAAAGGTGTCGACAACTATTTCGAGCCGATGATTGCGATACAGAAAGACTACGCGCGCGATCTACTCACTCACGTCAACGCCTACACAGGCAAGCGCTATGTGGACGAGCCCGCCGTCGCGTTGATCGAGATCAACAACGAGAACGGCCTGTTGCGTGAATGGCGCGCCGGCTCGCTGAATGAAATAACCGAGCCTTACCGTGGCGCCCTGCAACAGCGCTGGACGCAGTGGCTCAGGACGCGCTATGGCGATAGCGCGGCGCTGGCGAAAGCATGGGGCGCGCGCGAAGTCCCGCTCGGTGCCGAGATGTTCGGGGCGCGCATCAATGTGCCGGCCTCGCAGCCGGGCTGGAATCTGCAGGTAGTCGGCAAGGCGCTGGCGACGGCCACTTCGCTCGCTGATGGTGTTGGCATGCTGAAGGTTGCGCAAGCTGGTGAGGAGCGCTGGCATGTACAGTGGCATCAGAACGGACTGCGCTTCAAGGGGGGCGAGCCTTACACCGTGAAGCTGCGATTGCGCGCCGACCGGCCCTTGCGCATGCGGCTGTCTGCAATGCAGGCGCATGCACCGTGGAGCAGTCTGTGGAGCAATGACTTGCAGGTAGGCACCGAGTGGCGCGACTACAGCTTTACGTTTGCACCTACTGAGAGTGATGACATTGCACGCTTTACGCTGGGAGAACTAGGTGCGGGCGTTGCCACGCTGTCGATGGCAGAGGCCAGCCTCAAACCCGGTGGCAATCTGGGTTTGAATGCGGGTGAGTCGCTGGAGCAAGGTAGCATTGCAATCGCTACCAGCAGCAGTCTCCAGAGCCTCACGCTGCACGGACAACGCGACTGGTTGCAGTTTCTCTGGGACACCGAGGTGGATTACTGGACCGGCATGCAGCGCTACCTGCGCAACGAGCTGGGTGCTAAACCGTTGATTGTTGGCACGCAGGTCAGCTATAGCCCGGCGTCGATACAGGGCATGCTCGACGTGGTCGATGGGCACGCCTACTGGCAGCACCCGAACTTTCCCGGCAAGCCCTGGGATCCAGACAACTGGCGTATTGGCAACAGCCCGATGGCTGGTCTGGACGGTGCGGGCACTCTGGCCGATCTTGCCCTGCGCCGCATGCCTGGCAAGCCCTTCATTGTTACGGAATACAACCATCCCGCCCCCAGCGAATACGCCGCGGAAGGTTTCCCTCTGGTGGCAGCCTATGCCGCGCTGCAGGACTGGGATGGCTTTTTCATCTACAGCTATGGCGCGCATGATGGCGACTGGAATCCGGGCCGCATGATCAACTTCTTTGACACGCATGCGGCGCCGAACAGGATGAGCAGTCTGATTGCCGCCGCTGCGATGTTCCGTCGTGGCGATGTGGCGACGCCGGGCGCTGCGAATGATCCGGCACCGACGCTGGCGATGCAGATCGAGTCCTTGAGACGCAGCTGGAAGATGCCTGCAGCGGATCTGTGGGGTGCACCGCGAAATGCTGTTGTTCTCAAGCCGGTGTCGATCGGCAGTCCGGTGGGGGAGGCAATTCCACTGCCGGCGCGTAGCCAGACCGGGCAACTCGTCTGGGGTGTTGAAAAGGGCAAGACCGTGAGCATCGATACGTCGCGCAGCAAGGGCCTGATCGGTGCGCGACTCAAGGACGTGTTCGACGCGAGCGGCGTGGGTCTGCAATTGTTGAAGGCAGGCCATGACAACGGCGTCTTGCTTGTCACGTTGCTGGAGGGAGAGAGTTTTGTCGGCAGGGCGCGCATCCTCGTCACTGCGCTGGGCCACGAGCAGAACAGTGGTCAGCGCTGGCTTGATGAGGCTCATACAACAACAGGTCGCCAATGGGGTTCCGGGCCTGTACGGGTGGAGGGTATCGCTGCGCGCATCAGCTTGCCGGTGCTTACCTCGCGAGTCAGTGCGTGGGTGCTGGATGAGCGCGGCAATCGTCGTACGGCATTGCCGGTGATTGGCGACAAGAATGCGGTGATCGAGATCGGGCCGCAGTATCGCGCGCTTTGGTATGAGGTCGAGGTGCAGTGACTGAAGCGACTTTCAATGCCATGCCCACAAAGGTGGAGTCCGATGGCATTGGGATTTGCTCTGGCAAAGCCGAGACCGATGACTCTTGGCCGTTGCCCCCAACCCCTCTCCCGCAAGCGGTGGAGGGGAGCTTGTCGGGGCACGTGAAGTAACTTGGCTGGCCTGGAGGATCAACGCTTGCCGCGTGGCTTCGTAGCGGGTGCCGGGCGTGCGGCAGGCCTTGGAGCGCCTGCTCGCTGAGCCGTGCCAGTCCTTGTTCTCGGCTGTCCCGACTTGATCGCATGCACGAAGTCATTGCCCATACCCCTGACAGAATCGGCCCCGCGCTGTCTCTGCAAATGCGCCGGAGGCTCGCGCGGAATCAGATGCTGTGGGCTATTGCCGATCAGGTCGGTGCGGCCGATCTCGCGCAGGTATTCGCGGATTGCCTCGTGACCCGCTGGGTCGTGATAGCGCAGCAAGGCCTTATGCAATTTGCGTTGCTTGGCGCTACGTGGGGTGATGACTTCTTCGGAGTCTTCGGTGACCTTGCGCAGCGGGTTTTTGCGCGTGTGATACATGGTCGTGGCCATGGCCAGTGGCGTTGGCGTGAAGGTCTGCACCTGGTCCGGGCGGAAGTCGTTTTTCTTCAACCAGACCGCCAGATTGAGCATGTCTTCATCTGTCGTGCCGGGGTGCGCGGCGATGAAGTAGGGCACGAGGTACTGCTTCTTGCCCGCTTCCTTCGAATACTTGTCGAAAAGCTGCTTGAAGCGGTCGTAGCTGCCGATACCGGGCTTCATCATCTTTGACAGCGGGCCTTCTTCGGTGTGCTCGGGCGCGATCTTCAGCAAGCCGCTGACGTGATGCGTGACCAGTTCCTTCACGTACTCGGGCGAACGCACGGCGAGGTCATAACGCAGGCCGGAACCGATGGTGATTTTCTTGACGCCTGGAATCGCGCGCGCCTTGCGATAAAGCTGAATCAGCGCCGTGTGATCGGTATTGAGATTCTCGCAAATGCCCGGATACACGCACGACAGACGACGGCATGACTCCTCGATGGTCTTGCTCTTGCAGGCCATGCGATACATGTTCGCCGTCGGGCCGCCGAGATCGGAGATATGCCCCTTGAATTCCGGCACCTTGTCGCGGATGTCTTCGATCTCGCGCAGGATGGAGCCTTCCGAGCGGCTCTGGATGATGCGGCCTTCGTGCTCGGTGATCGAGCAGAAGGTACA
>Ga0075366_10000115_pt1 | contig 33019 bp, 31 predicted proteins | sample EndMethybrTD3031_FD_72351 | JGI IMG/M metagenome (GOLD analysis project Ga0075366, IMG submission 72351) | Populus endosphere microbial communities from Tennessee, USA - Endosphere MetaG P. TD hybrid TD303-1 | ecosystem: Host-associated > Plants > Roots > Endosphere | place: USA: Tennessee...
CGGCGACTGCATAGAGGCCGATGTCGCGCGGCATGCCGCCGAAGTGCTCGCGGACGGCAAACCGCAGCGCCTGCACTATGGCATGGGCAGCCCCTGGATCGACATTCGCCTGCGCTGCGGCGGCGCGCTGCACTTGCTGGTCGAGCGGATCACGCCGGATTGCGCTGCAGCCCGTCAGTTGCTGGAACATGGCCGTGCGCGCCAGCAATGCCTGTGGTCCAGCGACGGCACCCAGCAGCGCGCGATCGCAGGCGGCGGGCCTTTGCTGGCAGCGGACGACGAGCGGATCGCCCGCCGTTTCGATCCGCCGCGCCGCCTGGTGATTTCCGGCGGCGACCCCGGTGCACTGGCACTGGCGCACATGGCCGCACAGGCCAATTTCGAAACCGTGCTTGTCCGCCCTGACGGACCGGAAACGCCGCCGCCATTCCCGGTTTCGCATTACAGCCGCGAGAGCGTCGTTACCGCGCTCGAAACGCTGGGCACCGACCGCTGGACCGCGTTCATCGGCGCCACACATGAGGATCATCACGATCTCGCCGCTTGCCTGCACGCCCTGCGCCACGGCGCGGCATGGGTCGGCATGATTGGCGCGAAATCGCGGGCGGAAGGCCGCAAGGCGGTGCTCGCGGCCGCTGGAGCGAGCGAGGGCGAACTCGCGCGTCTGCATCTTTCGCCCGGAATTGCCGGACTTGGCAAAGCGCCGTTTGAAGTGGCGACGGGAATTCTGGCGGCAGTGATGCAGGCGATGAACCCGGCGCTGGAGCGCGCGTGAGCTTTACCGCGATCGTGCTTGCTGCTGGGGCGGGCAAGCGTTTCGGCGGCGGCAAGATGACAGCCTTGTTTGCCGGCGAGCCACTGCTCGCCCATGCCATCCGCGCGGCGCAGGCGGCACCCGTGGAACGGGTAATTGTCGTTTGCGCTCCGGGGCTGGAAATTGGCACCTGGACAGCCTCGCCCCCGGTGGAGGCACTGCCGGTTGCCAGCACCGAACTCTCGGCTTCGCTCAAGGCGGGGATTGCGGCAGCAACAGCCTGCGATGGCGCATTCGTTTTTCTGGGCGACATGCCGCTGATTCCACATTGCCTCGCCAGCAAGCTCGCCCAGGCGCTGGGCCGTAGCTTTGCGGCAGTGCCGCGCCATCAAGGCAGGAACGGCCACCCTGTGCTGCTTTCCTCGCAGGCCTTTCCCGAAATCGCCCGCCTGTCCGGCGATCAGGGGGCTGGCAAATTGCTTGCCGGGCGCAGCGACATTGCCTTTGTCGAAGCGGGGAATGATAGGATTTTGGTTGATATCGATCATGCGGACGACATCGCCCGATTGGAAAGGCGCGGTGACTGAGAACGCTCTTACCCGACTGGGCTCGATTAAACGTACCTCTATGCGCGGTTAGCATCACCTCACTCCGATCACTCCATTGCACCGCTGGCAAAGCGAGCCTAGTTTGGCGTCAATAACCAAACCGTGTTCAGTACACGCGGCAAGTATGCTGCGGTGCAAAATTACGGCATAATAAAAACTAACCAGGAGGGGTATTGGGATGAAGGGCGCTATTCTTCGCACGACGTCGATATTAGCAGTTATTGTATCGTCATTCGTGGGCACTGCTGCATTTGCGCAGGATAACGAAATCATCGTCACTGCACGCAAGAAGGAGGAAACTCTCCAGGATGTGCCAGTGGTCATCACGGCGTTCAATGCCAAGATGATTGCCGACCTCAATCTGCGCAGCGTCGAGGATATCGCCTCGCAAACCCCGCAATTGATGATCCAGGCCAAGACTTCGTCCGGTCAGGGACAGATGAGCCTTCGCGGCGTGACTACCGGCGGCAACAGCTATGGCGCCGATCAGGCCATCGCCATCAACGTCGACGGGGTGCAGATCAGCCACACACTGGGCTTGCGGATCGGTCAGCACGATTTGCAGCAGGTCGAAATCCTGAAAGGCCCCCAGGCGCTGTTCTTCGGAAAGAACAGTCCGGGCGGCGTGGTTTCGATGCGCACGGCGGACCCGACAAAGGAATTCTACACGCAAATCCGCACTGGCTATGAATTCAATGCCAAGGAAAAGTATGGCGAAGTGATTGTTGCCGGCCCCGCCAGCGACACCCTTGGCTATCGCGCGGTGTTTTATGCCAGTGACATGGATGGCGCGTTTCACAATGTCGGCAATCCTGCCCTGATCGGCCCGATCGTCGACCGGACCGGGCCTGATGAGCGGGAGCTGTTCGGACGCCTGACTTTGGCATTCGAACCCTCGGCCACGTTCAACGCGAAACTGAAACTCTCCTATACCGACATCAAGGGCGGCCAGCTCGCCGCCGGCACGCAGAATTTCAACTGCGCCCCACCGGGCAATCCGCTGGTCCAGCCTTCCGACAACTGCAAGCTCGACGAGGAATTCGTCCTGAGCGATCCGGTCTCCAGTGTCGCGGGCGTTTCTCCCCTGTTTCGCGACGGCAAACCTTATCAGGACACGACCGGATTTCTCGGCAGCCTGGAAATGAACTGGAATGCGACTGAAAGCCTCAAGGTCACGTCCGTGACTGGCTATTCGGATATCCGGCAGACTTTTTACAGCACGCTGACCACGGGCACTGAAAACAACTTCCCCCCGCCCGCAACTGCGCCGGTCGATCACTTCTCCTTCGCGCTGGATACCCGCAACCAGGCATTCTCGCAGGAATTGCGGCTGGCGAGCGATTTCAAGGGACCGCTCAATTTCGTGGTTGGCGGCTATGTCGACGACGTGCTGTTCAACTATGCGGCCGCTTACAACTTCTTCGCAACTGTCCCCACAGCCACTGCCCGGCAGAAGACGAATACGCTCTCGGCGTTCGGACAGCTCAGCTACAAGCTGGCGGACACTGTCACTCTGACCGGCGGTTTGCGCTACACCCACGAGAACAAGAATATCAGGGGAACCGGATCCGGCAGCGCCAACCCGCCCTTGCTGCTTGCGCCTGACAAAGTCACTTTCAACAATGTCTCGGCGGAAGCGACTCTGACCTGGGAGCCGACGGACGACGTGACGCTCTATGCTGCCTACCGCGAAGGCTACAAGTCAGGCGGATTCAACATCATCATCACCCAGCTGAACACGGCCATCACCACGCCGCAGGACATCAGCTACCGCCAGGAAACCGTGCGCGGCGGCGAAATTGGCATCAAGACTTCGTTGCTGGATAACCAGTTCCAGTTCAATGCCGCCGCATACTATTTCAGATACAAGGACCTCCAGCTTTCGATACCAGAAAGCCCGACTTCGGTGAATATCAACACCAAGAATGCGGGCGGGATGACCACCAAGGGCTTTGAAATCGAAACGCGCTGGAAACCCGGGACAATCGAAGGCCTCACCATCAATGCCACCGCGGCCTACAACCACTCGCGCTTCACCGACTTCGACTCGCCTTGCTATGTCGGCCAGACTTTCGCGGACGGCTGCAACCTCGATCTCAACACCGCCACGGCAGGCTTCGATTCGCAAAGCCTCGCCGGCAAACCGATCGAGCGAGCGCCGGGATGGGTGACCTCGGTCGGGCTGACATACGACACCCCGCTCAACGCCAGTGGCCTGGGACTGCGCTTTGTCTCGCGCGCCACCTACTCGGATGCCTATTTCACTGACAGCCGGCTCGATCCGCGCTCGATCCAGAGCAGCTTCTGGAAGATCGACGCCAGCCTGTCGCTCTACAACTCGGAACGTGGCTATGAATTTGCCGTGATCGGTCGCAACCTGACCAACAAGGTCACGGCCATACGCGGCAATGCCGATCCGGTGACACGCAATATCTACGGCACGCCAGGCACCCCGCGCCAGGTCTATGTGCAATTGACGCTGCGCCCCGGCGAGCTCTTCCGGTAAGCGATCCTGCGCGTGGGATGCGTGAAACTATCCCCGGCGGTGCCAAACGCGCCGCCGGGGATGAACTGATCAGGCGAACAGCTTCTCCGCCGTCCGGGCGACGCGCGCGCCCAGATAGCGCGCACCGGCTAGCTCATCTTCTTCGGGCTGGCGGCTGCCGTCGCCTCCGGCAATGGTCGTGGCGCCATAAGGCGCGCCGCCGCGGACCTTGTCATGACCCGACTGGCCGGCAAAGCCATAGTCCAGGCCGACGATCGTCATGCCGAAGTGCAGCATGTTGGTGATCAGGGAAAACAATGTGGTTTCCTGACCGCCGTGCTGGGTCGCACTCGACGTGAAAGCCGCACCGACTTTCCCGTTGAGCGCCCCGCGCGCCCACAGACCGCCCGCCTGATCGAGGAAGGCTGCCATCTGCGATGAAATGCGGCCAAACCGGGTGCCCGTGCCAATGACAATGGCATCGTAGTTTTCCAGTTCGGCAATGGTGGCCACCGGTGCGCTTTGATCCAGCTTGAAGTGGGCACCACGCGCCACCTCTTCCGACACAGTTTCGGGCACGCGCTTCACATCGACGCTGGCGCCTGCTTCCCGCGCACCTTCGGCAATGGCGTGGGCCATCGTCTCAATGTGGCCGTAGGTCGAATAGTAGAGGACAAGGACTTTGCTCATGGGAAATCTCCTTTGTGAGGGAATGAATTCAGGTTCCGAAATCGTAGGCATCCATGCGCAGCACGCCGTAGGTCGCGCTCGAATGGAGACGCCGCGCTTTTGCTCCCGGCCCCGCCGCGCCGAGCGCGACGAACAAAGGTAGCAGGTGCTCTTCGCTCGGATGATTGCGGACCGCATGCGGGGCAAGGTTGCGGTAGGACAGCAAGTCGCACGTGCGCTGTTCCACCAGAGCCTTGTCGAACCAGTCGGCAAAGCCGGACACCCAGTCGGGCTCCGCCATTCCCGCCTGCCCGCGCCAGCTGGAAAGGTCATGCGTGAAGCTGCCGCTGGCGAGGATGAGAACGTCTTCCTCCGCCAAGGGAGCGATCGCCCTGCCAAGCTCTAGGTGATGGCCAGGACCTAGTTCGCTCTGCACCGAAAGTTGGACGACCGGTATGTCGGCCTCTGGCCAGGCCAGCAGGAGCGGCACCCAGGCCCCATGATCAAGCCCTCGCTGTGCATCGGTGGCGGCGGGCAATCCCGCTTCGCCCAGCAGGTCGACGACGCGCTCGGCCAGCGCCGGATCACCCGGCGCCGGATATTCAAGCGCATAAAGCTGATCCGGAAAGCCCCTGAAGTCGTGGATCGTGCTGTTGCGCTGAACCACGTTGACTGCCGGGACACGCGTTTCCCAATGGGCGGAGACTGCCAGGATGGCGCGAGGACGCGGCATGGTCGACGCCAGCCCTTCAAGGAATGCGCGCGCGGGCACATCCTCGAAAGGCAGCGTCGGTGCGCCGTGAGAGAGGAATATCGGGCGCATCATGGGCATTACGCCGACCGGGCGAGGGGATTGCCGATGGCAAAATTGCCGCCGCCCAGCATCGCCTGCACTGCCAGTGCGACAGTCCAGAACACGGGGAATTCCCAGCCGCCGCCCGGATTGGAAAAGGTGAAGCCGTTGCCCGCATGCGGAATGATTGCGCCGAGCAGGATCGGCAGGGCCAGCAATGCGGCAAGGCGTGTCATCAGGCCCAGCACCAGTGCCGCACCAAGAACGATCTCGCCTGCCATGACCGGATAAGCCAGCACACCCGGAAAGCCGATGCTTTCGAAGAATCCGGCAGTGCCCGCAGGCGTGAAGACAAGCACCTTGATGAGGCCATGTGTGAGCAGAAGCCCGCCGCTCGTGACGCGCAGCAGCGCGATGCCATGATCGGTCAGGTTTGTCTGCGATGCGGTTAAATTGTCTGTCATGGCGATCACTCCTCGTTTGTCTGTGGAACCGAAGTAGGCTCTGAGGAATCGCATGGAAATTGCCAATTATTGACTAGTTGGCATGCGAAAGCGTATACCTTGGCTATGGACTGGGACGACCTGCGCACATTTCTTGCCATTGCTCGTCATGGAACGCTGTCAGCCGCCGCACGTTCCCTCGGCGTCACGCAGCCCACCATGGGCAGGCGGCTTGCGGCCATGGAAAGCCGCACTGGCGCGCGCCTGCTGCAGCGCCTGCCCGGTCGCTATGCCCTGACACCGCTGGGCGAGAGCGTGCTCGGCAATGCCGAACGCATGGAAAACGAAGTTTTTGCCGCCGAGCGGACGATTACGGGCCGGGATGTGACCCTAGCCGGCGTGGTGCGTCTGACAACGGTCGACACGCTTGCCGCGCGGATTGTCGTCCCAGCGCTGGCGGCCTTGCAGCGCCATCATCCCGGGATCATTGTCGAAGTCGTGCCCGATACCCGCACGCTCAGCCTGTCCAAGCGCGAGGCCGACATTGCCCTGCGCCTTACCCCCTTCGAGGGCAACGAAGTGGTGGCTCGCAAAGTGGGTAAATTGGCAATGGGGCTGTATGCTGCCACCGGCTTGAGCGTCGCCAGCACTGGCACCGCCCGCATTGTTACTGTTCTGGATGACCAGGAGCATCTGCCCGAAGCACGGTGGCTGCGCGAACAGTTTCCCGAGGCCGAAGTCGCCTTCCGCTCCAACAGCCGCGAAGTGCAAGTCTGGGCAGCCAAGAGCGGCGCAGGCATTGCCGCAATCGCCTGCTACCGCGCCGATGCCGAAACGGACCTCGTGCGGATCAGGCCCGAACTGCCGAACCTGGAACGCGATATCTGGATCGGCGTGCATGCCGACATGCGCCACATGCCGCGCATCCGCGCAGTCTGGGATGCAGTCATTGCTGCGGTGAAAGACTGCGAAGAGACGCTAGCACCGCCGCCGCAATCAACTGCGCCTTAGCAAGCCGCGCGGTTCGCGGAGACCAGTTCTCAAGCGAGCCGCGCAGTCCACCCGCCGTCGACCGGGACAACCGCACCAGTCACGTAAGAAGCGCGGTCAGAGGCCAGAAAGGCGGCAACTTCGGCAACTTCATCGGGCCGTCCAGCGCGGTTGATCGTCGACTTTTCGACGCCCATGCCAGCGGCGGTGCGGCCCATGCCCTCAGTCACAATCACGCCCGGCGCGATGACATTCACGCGGATGCCCTTCGGGCCGTATTCGATTGCTGCGGTCTTGCTGGCGCCGATCACGCCATGTTTGGCGGCAACATAGGCACCGGTATAGGCATAGCCGTTCATGCCACCAGTCGACGACCAGTTGATGATCGAGCCGCCACCGGTCTTGGCCATGGCCCGCGCCCCGTGCTTGATGCCAAACAGGACACCGCGCAGGCACACATCGAGGGTCTTGTCGTAAACTTCTTCAGTCATGTCATCGAGCAATTGGGGCGCGCTGATCCCTGCGACATTGAGCATGATATCCAGCCGGCCGAACTTCTCCACGGCCGCGGCCACCATTGCCTCGATATTGGCTTCCTTGGTGACATCGCAGTGGAACGGCAGCACATCGCCGCCAACTTCCCGCGCAGTGTCTCCCTGCGCGCCACTGACGTCGGCAGCGACGACCTTGGCGCCTTCGCGCACGAAAACACGCACTGACGCTTTGGCCATGCCAGAGCCTGCTCCGGTAATGATCGCGACCTTGCCGTCCAGTAGCCCCATGCAATTTCTCCCGCGTCAATGTTCATCAAAATCTATGATAACCATCGCATCGCTTTGCAGTGGGGTCAACCGGTCGTTTGCCGGCGCAGCTACCTTGCCAGGACCGTCAGTTGCTAGGATCCGTTGCGGCGCCCATGCCGTCGAGACACATGATGCATTCGGCAATCCGCCAGTGGCCATCGACCCGGCGCAGGCGATCAGCCTGGCTTCCGCTGGCCATCAGGCTTGGCGGCAAGGTGGCCGACATGACGACCATGTAGGATGAAGCCGTGGCCTGATCGCCATCGACATCGATGACCAAGTTGCCGACCCAACCGCGCGCAGGAACTTGCGCGCGCAATTTGGATCCGTCCGCTGCCAGTTCCCCGCGGCCAGTGAACCCGCGGCCAGTGAGATCGCCCACTGGCGAACGGAAAACGGCATCATCGGTGAAAGTGTCCACCCATTCGTCCATCCGGTTCTGGTCGCCCAGCTGAAAGTTGCGCACCAGGAGCTGGCGGATCTGCTCGGCGTCGTGGCTGGCGATCATTGCGATCCTAACGGTGTTCGACCTTTCATCATCGACGATGAAGGCATCCGCCAGCTCGAGGTTTTCTCGCGCGCGCCGGGTTGAGGGCTGCCACGACGCGGGCATAATTGAACGGAAGACCTGGGGCTTGGACGTCCGAAAACAACCGAACCCCAGGACTGGCCAACGTTCTAGCCGGCCGCAATGGCCTCGCGCTTGAGATCCTGCAGCGCTGACGAACTTGAGGGCGGCGAACCGGCGACGAGGCCGCCGTCGACAGGTATCGTCGTGCCTGTGATATATTTGGACCGCTCGCTGAGGAAAAACAGCGCCGCCTCGGCAATGTCGTCGACATGGCCCTGCATCTTGAGCGGCTGGCGCGCCTGGATGAAGCTGCGCACTTTCATCATGTAATCGGCAACCCGGGCAGGCGGCACGCCCTTGGCCATGTTCTCTTCGAGAATGCCGGTTTCGATGTTGCCCGGCGAGATCGCGTTCACGCGGATCTGGTATTCGCCCAGATCGATGGCCGAAGCCTTGGTGAAGTGGATGACCCCAGCCTTGGCGACGGTATATGCCCAGTTGCCCGGTCCCGCCGTCATTGCACCGACTGAGGAAATGTTGACGATGGACCCGCCCTTGCCGGCTTTCGCCATGGCGCGGGCGGCTTCGCGCGTACCGGCCATGACGCCGAGCAAGTCAATGCCCAGCACCAGATGGAAGTCGCCGAAATCCTCGTCGAACAGCCGCGGATTGCGCTTGCCGCCAATGCCGGCATTGTTGACCATGATGTTGAGCGCGCCGAAAGTATCGACGGTGTAGTCCACTACATCGCGAATCTGCTGTTGATCAGCGACATCGACCTTGCGGAACACAGTGCCATTGCCCAGTTCCTTGGCACTGGCCAGGCCGCGCGCTTCATCGATATCGGCAATTACCAGCTGCGCGCCTTCGTGCACCAGTTTTCTGGCGATACCGTAGCCGATACCACCGGAACCGCCTGTAACGATCCCGACTTTGCCTTTGAGTTCACCCATTGTCTTGCTCTTCCTTGGTCTGACTGCTGGCGGTGCCCTATGGCAATGGCGATGAGGCGGCAACCGTCGTTAGCCCGATCGAAGAAATTTGCGGCCAGCAGGAATTCGGTACACCCGAACACGCGAACCCGCGGATGATGGCCAAACGGGTTCTAGGCGTAAATGCTGCCGGCAGCGATAATGCGGGGCAGATCGGGCTGCAGCATGGCGGCCATCTCGGCGACTCGCGCATCGCCTTCGCCTTCCTTGCTGTAACCGCAGCGCAGATCGAGGTGTTCCTTGAGCTGTGGGTTCAACCGGGGGCCTTGGGCGACCTCGCGGTAGGTCGGCGCCTTGATGCGCCCGGCGACCTCGGCCAGCTTGCTGCGGTCCAGGCCCAGGAAGCGGATCATGTTCTCGCCCATGATGCCCCTCACTTCGGCCTCGGGTATTCCCTGCATGATGTCCGAGAGGTAGGCGCGGGTGTTCGGCCAAGTCGCCTCGGCATGCGGATAGTCGCGGCCGAAGGCCATGGTATCGACTCCGATCTCGTGACGCATCGCAAGCTCGGCTTTGTTCATGAATGACAGGCCGGCCATGAAATTGCTCTGCCAGTATTCGCTGGGCGGAAGTTTCGCGGGCAAACGGTCGCGGTTTTGCTCCCAGACCTTGTCGAGCAACCGCAAGGTCGCTGGTACCCAGTCGGCGCGGATTTCGGTCATCATCATTTTCAGCCCGGGATGACGATCGAAAACCCCGCCCAGCATCAGGTGCCACATGCACTGGCGCGAGCGCAGATCGTTGAACACGCCGTTCGGCCGGAAAATCGTCTGGCCGAGCTTGGCGATCATCGACTTGATATCACCGCCCTCGGCGCGGACTTCGGCGGCGGCAGATTCGATCTCGCCATACATGAAGCCTTGCGGCAGGCCCCAGCCGGCATGGCTGATGAGCGTGATATTGCGTTCCGCATAAGCAGCCCAGAGCGGATCCCAGTGGCTTTCGAACAGGGGTATCTGCGAAGGCAGCGCCGTGTAACCCGGCGTGAAAGTGCCAGTGAAGCCGTGATCGCCCATCCATTCCGCTTCGGCCAGCATGGCATCGAAGTCGAGCCCGGTCAGCGGTGCGCCGACCAGCAGGAAGCGTTCTGCGGCAGGGCTGAAATTGTCGAACGACCAGCGGTTGAAGGCTCGCGCGCCGGCATCCATTGCCTGCCAGGCATAAGTACCGTTCGAGGAGTGAAAGAACAGCTGGATGGCATGGTGATCGCCTGGGAAAAGAAATTCCGTGGCGATCCCTTCGCGGTCCATCTGGGCGAGGCGGATGTCGCGGTCCCAGACGCCCATCAGGCCTTCCTCATAGACTCCATCGGTATCGAAGATCGCTTTCGATTCGCGGTTGATGCGATAGTCGCGGAGCGGCTCCATCGTCCCGCTGAACATCTCCTGCTCTTCGCGCAAGCGCTGGAGATGGCGATGGTGCTCTTTCTCCAGGTACTGATCCCACATTCGGGTCGGCATCGTGGTATGGCCGTCTGCCGATGCAATGAGAAGTTCGTCCATTCTCTCTCTCCCGAATGCGTCTATGCGTTCGATCCTGCGGTCTCGATGTCAGTGCCGTGCCCGATATGCGAAATGAACCGGCCGTCGCGCGCCGTGACGAGAAATTCGGCCGTGTTGAACGTCACTTGTTCGCCTGTCTGCCGGATTCGCGCGGTGTAGCGCAGCTCTGCAAAGACATACCATTCCTCTACCGCACGCTGCAGCATATAGACCGAAAGCACCTCGAACCGGTCGAAGAAAGCGCGCCAATAGGCACGGTATGTGTTCCGCTCCTCGCCAATCCGGTCTTCGGTCTGGGTCAGGGTGCCGCTGTCGGTCACATAGTCGCGCACAGCCAACTGGACGCTGTCATTGGCGAGCGCGACAAGGCCATCCACGTCGGCGCTGCGCAGCGCCGCGAGATAGGTTTCGTGCGTGTCGTAATGATAGAGCAGCAGGCTCCGCCGGTCAGCGTCCGCAAGAAAGTGGTCGCCGCCGCGGCCCAGACCTTCACGCGGGGTCCTGTGCCAGAAGATCTCGCCCGTTATGCCCGCGCTCGATCCTTTGGCCGGGCACAGGACCAGCGTGTTGTGCTGATTGACCGAGCCGCTGGCCCGGCCGCGCGAAGTGTTGATCACGTCGTGAAACAGATACCAGCTTCCACGAATGTCGATCATGGCCTGATGGCCCAGAATGTCCGACAGGGACCGCACCGCTTTGTATTCGGCGTAGATTTCCGCACGAGAGCTGAGAATGGGCACTCGCAACGTGCCATCGTCCGCCAGTCGCTGCCGGATCGTATATCCGTAAGGCCCCTCGGGAGCGAGCGTTGCGACGATTTGCTCGACGTCTCCGGTCATCTCGGAAAGAACGTGGTCAATTCCGCCCTTTGCCGCGTGGAGCTGGGCGGCTGCGCTGCGCCGCAGGAGATCCGGGTCCACATCCACAACGCGCATGTGGGCGCTCTTCACCATTGTGTCCATTTCGTCCTCTCCTCTGTCAGCGATCAGGGCCGCATTACTTCACCCGCGTATCCGGGAACGTGGGATTCACGCCGCCTTCCTCCCAGCGCCCTGCGCGGCGCAGGACGTCGGGATAGGGGGTCTGCGGCCGCCGGAAGTCATAGGGATTGGGCCATTTCAGATAGCGCTGTGTCCAATCTTCGCGATAGTGGATCGCCTTGACGATATCCGCGGGCTGCCAGCCTTCCACAAGGTGGGCACCGGACAAATCGTGGACCGGGCGCTGCAGTTCGACGAGCAGCTGGAGGCTGAGACACAGCTTGCCGGTTCGTGTCCCGACATCGCCCGTGCACAGCGCCAGCGCAGCTTCCGCCATGGTCTCCATCGGCTCACAGATCGACTTGTCCTTGACGATCTCGCTGTTGTGCATCCGCGTGGTGAGGATCGAACGCTGCGGCGCCAGCGTGTTCATGCAGATGTTGTGCGGTTTCATCTCCACTGCGCCCTGCACTGTCAGAGCGTTAACGGCGGATTTCATCGCGCCGTAAAGCGTGCTCTGCCACGTCAGCTTTACATTGAACGGCGGACCGGGCGGAAGCTCCGCGCCCATGCTCGACATGTTCAGGATCCATCCCGGCCTCCCTCCCTCGATCATGCTCCGCGTGGCCTGCTGGATCAGGATCATCGGCGCCCACAGGTTCACCTCGCCGTCCGATTGCATGTCCTCAAGAGTGAAATCCCAGAAGCGTTTGAGATCGTTCTTCACCGCATTGTTGACCAGAATGTCGATGGGTCCCAGCGCCGCTTCGGTGCGGGCGACCAGAGTGTCGCGCCCGCCTGCAGGATCGCCAAGGTCGCAAGGTAGGACCAGTGCCTCGCCGCCCATGTCCCTGATCCTGGCGGCGGTTTCCTCAAGGCCTGCCTTGCTGCGGGCAACCAGCGCCACTTTTGCGCCTTCGGCCGCAAAGCGCACCGCCATTGCCGTTCCGGTTCCGCCCGAACCGGCGCCCGTGATCAGCGCAACTTTCCCTGCCAGTTCATTCATACCTGCTCCTGCACCTGTACGCCCGTTCTCGGGTCGAAACACGCTCATGCGATGGCCCATGCGCCGGGCATATTCTCCGGGCAAAGCCGCAGGCCGTTGGCGGACTGGAAGCCTCGATCGTGCTGCATGCCAGTTTGAACCGAACGGTCGTTCGCCTTCAAGCTGTTTTTGCTTCCCGCGACATTTTGGTGTTACGGCGCAAGCGATCACCCGAAAGGCGCGGCGAGGTTCAAGGCATTCCCCCATGGCGAGTTCTGGCATCAGGCTGAAGGATCGCATGGCGTTGCAGCGCTCCGAAATTCTGGTGGCTGCCCTCGGCGTGTTCCTGCGCGAGGGTTACAGCCGCGCCAGCGTAGCCGATATCGTCGGCGAACTCGGCAAGGCCAAGAGCTGGCTCTACACCTACTACCCCTCCAAGGAATCGCTGTTCCTGGATATCGTCCGCTTCATGGCCGAAGAAGCGGCCGCTGCCTATGGCCCCGCTCCGGGTCATGAAGTCAGTCTGGACGAAGCGCTGCGTATCGTTGGTCATCGCTATCTCGATATCGTCCTCGACAAGACCCATGTCGATTTTTACCGAATGACAATCAGCGAAGCCGAGCATTTGCCGCAGATCGGCCAGATCTTTCATACCCAGTTGCGCCAGGCGAGCCTCGACCCGCTGGCCTGGCACCTTCAGCAGGCCGTACCATCAGCAAGCGTGGCGTTTGCCGACCATCTGGCTGCAGGCGAATTCTTTTACGATCTCTGCGCATCAGGCCTGCATCGCCGCGCCCTGATGGGAATCCAGCAGGAATTTTCTGCCCGGGAACGGCGTGCCAATATCGAGCGCGCTGTCAGGGTCTTTCTCGACCTGGTGCGCCCTCTCCCGCTGGCGTGAACTCCCGTTGCTGTCAGAGGCCAAGGAGCGCTTCGCAAAAGCTGGCGCTGCTGCTCAACCACGGCGGCTGAGCGGTGCTGCTTGAAGGTTTCGCGATCAACGAGGTCGCGTCGGGAAGCGAATTGGTGATGGAGGCTGGCGTGGACGGAGGCGAATTTCAACAGTGAATTTAACTGTCGAAACCACCGCATTGCCCGTTCCCGGCTTCGGAACGTCAGATGGGGATTCTCAACTCCGTTGTTGCGTTAGCGTCCCAACTCTGGGCGATCCCCAGCTTTCAGATCTCGAATGTGGTTGGGGCAATTTCGAGTGTCGGGCACTTTAATCATCGCGGTTTGACTCTTTTTCCTTCTGCAAGCGCATTTCCAGGATTGAGAATGACAATCTGACCTTCGGAAAGCCCACCAACAATTTCTCCGAATTCATCGTTGATGTGCTCGATCGTGACCCGGCGTTCGCGTGCGCGCCCGCCTTCGATCACAAATACGCGCCAGTAGCCATCCGAACCCCGGAACAAGGCGCCAATCGGCACGCGCAGGGCGTCAGCCCGGCTCCAGAGTATGAATTTCGCATCAAGTTGATAGCCGTGGCCCAGTCGGGCCGCCTGCGGGAGGCTTGCGGCATCGAACCCGATGATCAGATTGACCCGCTGCTCTTCGATGCCCAGAGCCGAGACCTTGTTTCTGCCGAATGGCTCTATTCGTTCGACATGGCCGGTTAGCGGATTCTCCCCGCCCCACTGGGTGATCTCGACGCGATCACCAACCTTCACCCGCACTGCTTCACGGGAGAGCAAATCAACCATAACTTCGATCTGGCGAGGATCACCGATGGACATCAGCGGCGTGCCTTCGGCTATGACACCGGCACTCTCGTTGCTCACCGCGAGTACTGACCCGCTTGCCGGAGCGCGCACAACAACGGGAGCACTACCAGCGTCTCCCGATGGCGTGGCACTTTGCACCTGGATGCGGGCAATTTCGGCCCGCGTTTGTGCCAGACCGGCTTGTCCGGTCGCCACCCGTGTCCGCGCTGCCTCCAATTGAGATCGCGGGAGGAAGCCCCGTCCCGCCAGCTCTTCGGCGCGGGCGAGGTCGCGCCGTGACTGGGCCAGGGAAGCGCCAATCCCGCTCTCGCTGGCGCGCGCTGCTGCAAGGGCTGCGCGCAGGTCTTGCTGACTGCGCGGATCAAGCGGGGAGGAAGGGCGCCCGGTCATTCGCGTGATTACCGTGCCGCGGGCAACCTGATCGCCAGCCTCCAGTTCGATCCGGGACAGATAGCCAGTGACCGGCGCGGAAACGACATAGAGTTCCTTTGCTCGGGTGACGCCATCGTCAGTAATGCCAACCACCATCGGACCGCGTGTGACCTTGCCCGCGTCGACCGGAATTGCTGTCGGCCAGAACGCGTATGCCAATCCCGCGACCAGCAATGCGGCGATCAGCAGCGCCCAGCGCCAGCGTTTGATCAGATCGGCCATCATTCCCGGGCCTTGAGGACTCGAACCATGTCGAGTTGCTGCACGCGCCGCGCCACCGTCATCGCCGTTCCCATCGCGGCCAGCATGACGACCACCACTGACCACCCATAGCTGGCGCGCGAAGGTGCGAAAGGCAGACGGAACAGGTCTGAACTGAACATGGCGGTCATCAATTGGGCCATCAGATATCCGATCAGGCAGCCGATTGGCAGCGAAACGGCGACAAGCAGTGCCAGTTCGCCCAATAGCACCAGGCCCACTTCGCTGCGGAAATAGCCAAGCACCCGCAGCGTGGCCAGTTCGTGCGCCCGTTCGGAATAGAGTATCCGCGCGCTGTTATAGACTACGCCTATCGCGATGGCCGAGGCAAAGCCAATGTAGAAGGTGATCATGGTCAGCATGTTGTCGTTGATCATCTGTTCGAACTTTTCCAGCGCAGCAGTCTTCTCGGTTACGCCCAACACCAGCGGCATGTCTTTGAGCCGTATCAGAATCCGGTCGCGAGCCCATGGATCGATCCGGACAAGGGCAGCGCCGACCGGAGAAGCATCCCGCGTAATGCTGTCCAGTGTTGTTTCGCTAGCATAGGCGCGTTCCCCGATAAATTCGTCGACGATACTGGCGACTGGCATGGCAAGCTGGGTTTGGCGACCACCCAGCATGGCCACTTGCACGCGGTCACCGGGGTGTACCGAGAGCTTGTCGGCTAACTGGCGGCTGAGCATCAGTCCGGAAACAGGCATCGCGATGGCAGCGCCATCCCGGTCAATCCGCATGCTGAGCTGAGAATCCGCGCGGGCGCTTTCGATTGCGGTGCGCTCGCTGCGGTTGCCATAGCTGATTTTCACCGCAACCGCACGTGTCGGCTCGACCCGAAACACGCCGGGAATTTGGGCGAGAGCGAACAGAACGTCTTCGTTGCGTGGTTCGGTAAATGTTATTGTCAGATCCTGACGTTGGGCACGAAAGAAGTAGGAATCGAGCATCGTGCGGCTCGAATCGAGGAATTGGGTGGTGGAAAACAACAGCCCGCCGGACAGCGCGACTCCCAGCACGGTGATCGCCGAACGCCCTGGCCAACGGGCAATGTGACGCACGATCATGTGGCCAAGCGCGGAGAATCCGGCAGCTCGGCCGAGTCGCTCTACTGTACCGGTGCGGTAGGCTGGCGGCGGAGGTGGCGACATCGCGACTGCCGGGGTCAGTCGCACCACAGAGCGCATTCCGCCAAGCGCGCCCAGGGCTGCGGCAGCGAACGACAGCGCTCCCGCGGCAAGGATCACTGACGGCGAAATCCGGTAGTTGAGAAACGGGAAGTGGTAATACTGAGCGTAGAGCCGGGTCATCGCCCCGCCCATCCAGATGCCAGCCGCTGCGCCCAACACGGTTGCCAGCAAGGCAATCGCCAGCGCGAACTTGAGGTAGTGTCGAGCGATTGCCCAGTCGGAATATCCGAACGCCTTGATCAGCCCGATCTGGGTGCGCTCGGTGCGGATCATCCGACCCAAGACGATGTAGACCAGAAACACTGCGACCAGCAGGAACACCGGCGGGATCACCTTCGTCATCGCGCTGAGCTGCATCAGCTCGTTGTCGAGAAAGGCATGGCTGAGGTGGTCTTTGCGGCCATAGGCCCCGGTTCCGCCATAGGGTGCCAGCACACTATCGACCGCGCGGATCACATCGGCCTCGGAAGCATCGCGCTCAAGCGCGAGCGACAGCGTGTTGATCGCCTCGGTGCGGTCAGTCGCGGCTTCGAGCGCCTTCTGCCCGATCCAGAATACACCGAAACGGCGGTCGTCGGGGATGATGTCACCCGGCGCCAGCGCATAGATGAAATTGGGCGCGATGCCGATGCCCACGATGCGCAGCCGCTGTTTGCGGCCGTAAATCAGTGCATCGATCTGGCTACCGATCGTCAGCCGGTTGGCATTTGCAAAGGCCTCGTCGGCCACGACTTCGCCCGGACTGCCTGCCTGAGGAAGGCGCCCGCTACGCAGGCTCAGCTGGTTAAGCCGGTTGCCGCGAACCTCATCGAGCGAATTCAACAGGGCGCGCACCGGCACCACCCGGCCGGTGATATCCAGCGTGGCAAATTGCTGGATTGCACCTTCAGCCAACCGCACCCCGCGAATTGCCGCCACCCGGGCCACCACACTGCGGGGCGCTCGCGTCATCCCGGCGAAAACATCGGCGAAGTGGTTTCGAGCATAATAAGTATCGCGTGTCTCGGTCAGAGAGCGGTGGACGCCCAGTGACATGACGAAAGTGGCAGTCGCCGCAGCCAACACCAGCGCTATCGCGATAGCTTGCCCTCGCAAGTGCCAAAGGTCGCGCAGAAGTTTGAGATCAAGCGCTTTCACCAGCTTATACCGGAAGGATCGACTGGCTGCGCATTCAACTCGATCCTCGCGATGCGTCCATCAAGAAAGTGGAGCACGCGGTTTGCCATGGCGGAGATGCCTGCATTGTGCGTGATAATCACCACAGTGGTGCCTAACTCGCGATTGGCCCGTGCCAGCGTTTCCAGAACGTGAACTCCCGTCGCGCTGTCGAGTGCGCCGGTCGGCTCGTCGCAGAGCAACACGCCGGGCTGCTTGGCAATGGCGCGCGCAACGGCGACTCGCTGCTGTTCCCCCCCGGAAAGCTGCGCCGGATAATGATCGCGGCGATCGGCCAGGCCAACCATCGACAGTGCCTCGGCCGCATCCATGGGATGCTCGGCAATATCGGTGACCAACCGGACGTTTTCTTCCGCCGTCAGGCTGGGAATCAGGTTGTAGAACTGGAAGATGAAACCGACGTGCGCGCGGCGAAACCGGGTGAGATCGGCATCGTCCAGGCTGGTGAGCTCGGCTCCGCCATATTGCAATAAACCGGAGCTCGGCCGGTCCAGTCCGCCGATGATATTGAGCAATGTCGATTTTCCGCTGCCCGATGGACCAAGAAGCACCAGAATTTCACCTGTTGGAATCGCCAGGTCAACGCCGCGCAGGGCGTGAACCTCGGTTTCACCGGTCTGGTAGACCTTGGACAGACCAGTGGCATGGAATGCCAAGTCTCGCTCAACGGTTTCGCCTGTAGTGGTGTCAGTGCTCATTGCTAGCACGCCTCTGTCCGATGCGGGGTTTTGCACTTCATCCGCTGGTGGAACCCTGCACTCTCTTGAAACCTCTGCCATTGCGCGAAAACAAACAAGCGGCACCTGAAATGGGCTATGAACGCGCATAGGCAGCCAATCCTGGAGCTTTATGTTCGGCTATTGATCTATCCAGTCGGAAGGCGCGTTCCCAATGTTCAAAATTCGCCAAGTCGCGATCGATACTTATCCCGAGAATACGGCGTTCCTGCCGCGGACCAACAGCGGTTATGGCGCAGAGCAATTCCAGGCCCTGCGCAAGATCGAGATTTGCCACGACGGCAACAGCATCCTCGCAACCCTGGCTATCATGGATGACGAACATCTGTTGCGGGCAGGTGAGATCGGCCTTGGGGAACAGGCATACCGGCGCATGTGCTTGCCAGAAGGAACCGAAGTGACCGTCGCACAGGCCAAGCATCCTGCCAGTCTCGATGCGGTGCGCCGCAAGATCGGCGGGGATACCCTCAGCGATGCGGAAATTACCGCAATCATCCGGGATATTTCCAGGCACCTCTATTCGCCGATGGAAATCGCTGCATTCCTGGTTGCCTGCGCGGCATTCATGACGACCCAGGAAACCTTGGCACTCACCCGCGCCATGGCCAATGTGGGCAGCAGGCTGAAGTGGTCCTCACAGCTGGTGGTGGACAAGCACTGTATCGGCGGCATTCCCGGCAATCGCACTTCAATGATCGTCGTACCGATCGTGGCGGCGCACGGACTGATCATTCCCAAGACAAGTTCGCGGGCGATCACATCGCCCTCCGGGACGGCCGACACCATGGAAGTCCTCGCCAACGTTGATATGTCGGCAGAGCGAATGCAGGAAATCGTGGCGCAGGAAAATGCCGTCCTGGCCTGGGGCGGACGAGTCAATCTTTCCCCGGCCGACGATGTGCTCATTTCGGTGGAGCGCCCGCTCAGGATCGACACATTCGAGCAAATGGTTGCCTCGATCCTGTCCAAGAAGCTGGCAGCGGGCTCGACGCATCTGGTTATTGACATTCCCGTCGGCCCCACTGCCAAGGTCCGCGACCAGAATGAGGCTGTGCGGCTGCGCAAGCTGTTCGAGCATGTCGCTGGCAAGGTGGGCATCACCGTCGATGTCGTACTGACTGACGGATCACAGCCCATCGGCCGGGGCATTGGCCCAGTGCTGGAAGCACGCGATGTCATGGCCGTGTTGCGAAACAATCCCGAGGCGCCCGCCGACCTGCGCGACCGGGCGGTGATGCTGGCCGGACGGGTGCTCGATTTCGATCCAAAGCTTCGCGGCGGGCAAGGCCATGCCCGTGCCGCGGAATTGCTGGCATCCGGTGCAGCGCTTGCGGCCATGGAGCGGCTAATCGTCGCACAAGGCAAACAACCCGTGCAGGCGCAGGTCGGCATACTCAGTCATGAGGTGCCCGCACCCTGCGACGGCAAGGTCGCGTCGATCGATTGCCACCTGATCACCCGGATTGCCCGACTGGCAGGGGCACCCATGGAAAAGGGCGCGGGAATCGACCTGCTGTGCAAGGTGGGCGATGCAATCGGACGCGGAGAACCCCTCTATCGCATCCACGCCACTTCGCAGACCGGCCTGGATTTTGCCCGCGAGCTTGCTGCTGAAAGTTCGGGCTATGAGGTGATGGCGTGACCACCAGTCTCCATTATTTTGTCGCCAACGAGGGCGAAGCGCGACGTCTGGCATCGGCGTTGGCCATTGCCTGCGAGCCCATTGACGTGCGCCATTTTCCGGACGGCGAAAGCCTTGTGCGGGTGAGCAATGCTTCGCCTGTGGCATTGCTTTATTGCTCGCTCGATCATCCGGACGCAAAACTTGTGCAAGTGCTTCTCGCCGCATCAGCGCTGCGTGATGGGGGGGCCAAGCGCCTGGTTCTGATTGCTCCTTACCTGGGCTATATGCGTCAGGACCGGTCCTTTACGCCCGGAGAAGCAGTCTCTCAGAACGTGATCGGTCGTCTCATTGCCTCGGCTTTCGACGCCCTGATTACGGTCGACCCGCATTTGCATCGTACGCCGAGTCTCGATGCTGTGGTGCCCGGGATAGTGGCCATCAACGTATCGGCAGCGGGCATCATTGCAAATGCAATCGCCGCAATCGTGGGTACGGACACAATCCTGGTCGGGCCGGATGCGGAATCGCGCCCATGGGTTGAAGCCGTCGCAGCGCCGCTTGGGCTGGAAGTGATGATCGGCGCCAAGGTGCGGTGCGGCGACAGGAAGGTGGAGATCGAGCTGCATGACAGGCAACGCGCATCAGGGCGGCCAGTCGTGCTGGTCGACGATCTGATTTCCAGCGGGGGCACCCTGATAGCCTGCGCAGGTCAGCTTCTGGATGCAGGCGCCACGAAAGTCGCTGCCGTGGCCACCCATTGCCTGGCCAACCCGGACGATCTTGCAAGTCTTGCGGCCAGCGGAATATCACCTGTGCTTGCCACCGATACCGTGCCGGCAACCGTTGCCAGCATCTCGATTGCACCTGCATTGGCCGATGCCATCCGTGCCCACGGTTTGGCGTGATGTTCGTTGAACCTGCAGTTCCGGTTAGACGGCTGCCTGTAGACGGCGTCCTGGGAGGCCGCCGCGCCCTGCCGTAGCCAGCTCTTCATGCTGGTCGGGGCGGGCATCATGGTGCCGATCATCCTTGCCTATACCGGTTGGGCCAACTGGGTATTCCGCGGCAAGGTTGACGCCGAAGGCTATCACTGATGCGCCAGCGCCTGATACGGCTTGGCTGGCTCGCAGGAATCTGGGCGGCGAGCGTGGCAGGCTTGGGCGCAGTTTCGATGTTACTGCGGCTGTGGCTTGCGTGATGCGGGCTATCCGGCAGACGCCTGCCTTGCCCAGCTCACGATAGCCGAAACAGGCATTGCGCCCGACTGTCGCGCAACTTCGCGCCCTTTCGCAAAAAGGATCATAGTGGGAATTGAACGAATGGCGTAGCGCGCGGCGATAGCCTGTTCGGCTTCGGTATCCACCTTGCCAAGCCGAATGTGTGGTTCAAGCTGGCTTGCCGCAGCGGCAAAGGCGGGGGCCATCTGACGGCACGGGCCGCACCACTCTGCCCAGAAGTCCACTAGTAACGGAATTCCGCTCTTGCTCAGGTGCGCGTCGAAATTCGACGCCCTCAGCGTGACTGGATGGCCATTAAACAGTGCACTACCGCAACGCCCGCATTTGCCGCCTGCAGTCAACTTGTCATGCGGCACACGGTTTGCTGTCGAACAGACTGGGCAGATGATCCGGACAGGTTCGGGAAGGTTCATCTTTCTGCCTTTTGGTTGCCAAGCGCAATTTCGCCCGCGTGATTGCACAAATCGCACAATGCATGAATGGCGCCGCTGACGATCGGATCCCTGTGGCGATAAAAACGGGCCTGTGCTCCGCCACGAATGCTGACGATACCTTCATCGCGCAGCATTGCCAGACGCTGTGAGACCGATGACTGTGCAAGGCCTGCAAGTTCGACAAGTTCAGTAACAGATGCTCCGCCTTCATCGAGACGGCAAAGCATAAGCAGTTGCTCGGGATGACTCATCAGCTTGAGCCGACCGGCCATGATGGCAGCATTGGCCTTGAGCTCTGACAAGTCGGTCGGCGTCATGCAGCTGGCTCCGTAAGTGGGCGGCCATCGTCACGCAAGACGATGTAAACTCCAATATATCCTGTGTGCGCTGAGCGGCTACGGAAGGAACTGGCCGTTTATTTAGAACGGGGCATGCCCCATCCGCTACTCCCGGCACGGCCTTTCGACAGCCAGTGCAGATCTTCTGCGACCGCCTTCAATCGCCTCGCTAAATAACCGGCTCGTCGTCAGATGCAGTACCAAGGGAACTTTGGCCGTCGTTAGGAATTTGGGGGGGGTCGAGGGGATATCGGAGGACATTTAAGATGCGAAATCTCATACTCGCCCTTGCCACAACGGCGTTATTTGCCGCCCCCGCCATAGCAAAGAGCGACAACGCCAAATCCTATGGTCAGAACAAGGTTTGCCTGCTTACGTTCTCTTCGGCTGAAGCCCGCACTGCAGGAACGGACATCGAGGTCACTAAGGCGCAATACCTTCCGCTTCCGGCCGCTCTGCAGCTCAAGACCGATCCTTCGCTAATGGCAATTGCCTACTATGGATTCGGTGAATTGAGTGCCGAAGCCCAGGCATCGATCGACTTCTATTACCCCACGGGTTCGTTGGATCCGGCGCTTGGCGTGACCGAAAATTCTGACACCGAGACGCTTTGTCAGGCGTTCAAGGACTTTGCGGCCCAAAACGCCGACGACTGATCCTTCTGAATGAAGGCCGCATTCATTTTTGCCAGGACGGATCTGCTGCTGGTCGGCGGATCCGTCCTTGGTTGCGTCCTTGCCATTCCCTCTTCGGCGTTGGCGCAGGACGCCGACCAGCGCATGATCGTAGTTTCAGCTCCCAGGCCGACTTTCGATATTGCACCCGAGCGGACTTTGGATACCGCCGATGTAGAGTCCTACGGCCGCGACAGCATTGGCGAAATTCTAGACGAGGTCACGGCAGAGAATGGCGACCGCCGCGACGATCCCGTAATCCTGGTGAACGGAAAGAGGGTGGGTAGCCTGGGCAGCGTGGAAGATCTGCCCGCCGAGGCAATTTCCAAGATCGAAGTGCTGCCAATCGGGAGCGGTCTGCGACTGGGAGCGACCTCGAACCAGCGCGTGTACAACATCCAACTCAAACGGGAACTGGATATGGTCGCCGTTCGCGCCGCCGCACAAGCAGCGACGCGCGGCAGTTGGATGTCGTGGCGTGGCGACGTCAACTACACCCAAGTAAACGGCAATCGCCGCATTACGCTGGCAGCCAAGTTCCGATCCGAAGAGATGTTGCGCGAAAGTGAGAGGGATATCGTCCACCCGGCAGGTGCCTCGCCTGAGACAGGCCTCTTCCGCAGTCTTGCGCCGGCCCGCGATCAGTTTAGCTTCTCTTTGTCTGCCGCAGACCAGATTGCTCCGTGGCTTTCCGGCTCCCTAAGCGCCAAGCTTTCCGCCTCAAATCGGCAGTCGCTGCTCGGGCCTGTTATTCTGGAAGGAACGGCCATCGCGCCGGTCAACCAATCGGCGAATGGATTTTCGGTTGGCACCGAACTCGCGCTCAATGCCACGGCTGGCAGTTGGCTGGTCAGCCTGCTCGGTAACTACGCATATGACTTCCGTCGAACCTTGACTGATCGTCTTGTAACCGGATTGCCCGGTGTCCAGGCTTCCAAATCAATATCCCGGACAGAGAATGCCAGTGTCGTCCTCACAGCGTCCGGTCCTCTCGTCAAACTTCCCGCGGGTTCCTTGCGGCTCAATCTCGGAATCGGGCTGGCCGGCGACAGGATTACCGGAGACAGCCAATTGCAGGGCATACAATCTGGGCACGAAACGACACTTCATTCCTCGACGTTGCGAGCCGGCGTCGAGGTTCCCATCGCCAGTCGATCGGGGGGCATGCTGGCGTTCTTGGGTGATCTGTCCGCCATGGCGGAAGTCAACCGGGTGCATGTTTCGGGCTTTGGCACATTTACGAACCACACATATTCCGCGATCTGGCAACCGGCACGGTGGCTGAGGTTGACGGCTGCAATCGGCCGGAGTGGAAGCGCCCCGCCAATTGCGAGTCTCGACGAGCCGCCACTCGAGACGCCAGGCGTGGTCTATTTCGATCCGCTGACTGGAGAAACCGTTGTAGTCACGCGCATTACCGGAGGCATTACCGGACTCCCTCGACAATCGTCAGAAACGACGCGGTTTGCCGCCAACATCAAACCCGTGCGCTCTCTCGCCTTGCAGATCACCGCCGAATATCTTGAAACGCGCCAGCGCAATACGGTCTCGGAGCTGCCACCCGCGAGTCCGGCAATTATCCAGGCCTTTCCAGATAGATTCATTCGGAACGGCAGCGGCCAACTGGTCGTGGTCGATGCGCGGCCGGTGAGTTTCGCCAGCCGCGTCCAACGACAGCTGCGCACGGGAATCAGCCTCAACTTGCCGCTTGGTCGTGGCGCAACCCGCGCTGCCGATGAGAAAGGCAGCCTGCCGCCTGATACGGAATCCGGAATGGGGGTGCGTCCCCGGTTGCAGATAAACGCCTCGCACACCTTTCTGCTCAAGAGCAATCTCGTCATCCGTGCCGGACAGCCGGCGATCGACCTTCTTTCGCCTGAGGCCGTGGGTTTTGGCGGACTTGGCCAACCGCGCCATGTCTTCGATCTGGCCGTGGGCTATGCCGAGCGCGGACTCGGTCTTCGGCTGACAACCCAGCATCGGAGCCGAAGCTTCATCGAAGCAAGCGGCAGCACGGCAAACGTCTTGAGCTTTGAACCTCTCACGACCTTCAGCCTGCGCGCCTGGGTTCAGGGAGAAAGGCTCGCGCCGACGGCGAAGTGGCTAAAGGGGACCCGTATTTCGCTCTCGGTTGCCAACTTGACCGACGTTCGCGAACGAGTGGTCAATAGTTTTGGTTTCACGCCGCTCAGCTACCAGCCTGCCTATCGCGATCCGATCGGACGCACGATTGAGATCGAATTGCGTAAGCGCTTCTGACTGCCACTAGGTGTGGAACGCGCGCTCGCACGGCCCGGCAGGAGTACGCCAGCAATGTGTAGGTGGCCTGCTTTCGGTCACGTCTGCCATGTCCGCATTCAAATACGCATTTGCTGACCCACCGCCTTGAGATCGAGCGGTAACGCTGCCGAATACCCTGACCTCCGTCGTTACGGAGAAGGAAGCGCGATCAAAAATCACTCAGAGCTTCAGATCTGAAACGTGGAAGAACGAGGTCGCATGCGACACCATCTTGTTCAAAACGAATATCAACGTTCAGGCCGCGCTGGCTCTTCAGGAGCGCCATTCCCATGCCTGTGCGATGGCATTCCCCCACCCTGGGCCCGCCGCGTTCGCACCATGCAATCTCGAGCATGTCGCCGCAGTCCCTCCAAGTCAGGCTGACCTTGCCGCTCCCCGTTGACAAAGCGCCGTATTTTACCGCGTTAGTGCACAATTCATGAATTGCGAGGCTAAGCGCCAGACGGGTCGCTTCGCTGATAAACACATCAGGCCCGTCAACTGCAAACTGGCCAGTATCAGCAAATGGTGCGATCGCCGCTTCGACAAGGCATCGCAGATCGACAGCAGCGCCCAGTTCCACCTGCAATTTGTTAGCCACGGTGAGGGCGTGGAGGCGCTGGGAAAATGTTTCGTAGAAATCTTCGGGCCTGGCATTGCGCCGGGTGGCATAGGCAATTGCACTCACGATCGCCAAAAGGTTGCCAATGCGGTGCTGAAGCTCACCGTTGATAACAAGATCACGGCTATGCACCTCTTCCAGCCTTCCCAGAACTATGCGGACTAAATTTCCCATGTAGATCAATATTGCGCACGAAAAAGCGAACAGCGCCGTCATGACGAGGTCGTACGAAGAAAAGTTCCACATCGGCAGGTCAGTGCGGAATACGCGGTTGCCGATTACGGCCGAAAGGATGGCCGCCAGCGTTCCCCAGCGCCAGCCGCAGAACAGTGATACCAATGCTACGGCGGGGAAATAGGTAACGAACGGAACACCTGCAGCGCCCTGGTCTATAATCCACCGGAATGCAGTTGCAAAAGTGACCGTGCCTGTCGTCCAGAACAGGCCTTGGACGAATGACTTTTGGGCAATGACAACCCGATGGATGGCAGGTTGACGCAGCATGATCGAAATTTACATCTGCAAAATCCCGAAATCCAGATTTTTGTTAGGGTAAATACCAAAATTTCGGTGTTGGCAGCATGGCGCGACCGGCCAAAAGCGAAGGGGGAGCGGCCCGGCAATCGCATCGGCGGCACGACTAATTCGCGCGCTCAATTTGTCGTGTTCCGTTGGCCCAAGCAGCAAGATGCGGAGCCGCGTCAGCCTACGCTATTAGTTGGGGTCGGGAAATTCCTCGGGGCTCTGCTCCGGCTGATCGAAGTCGGGCGAAGTCGGTTCAATTTCGTCAGGATTAGGCTCGACTGGTTGTGCTGGAACGGGTGGTGCTTCCGGTGGGGACTGTGGCTCGATCCAGTCCGGTTCGCTGGGTGGTTGTGTGGCCATGGCGAGTTATTCCTTCCTAGCAAATTCAAGTGGTACCAGAACATTGGCCTCAACCAACGACCAATGAACCAGTTGCTCGCGAAATTCCAAGGGCATTCATGCAACTTAAAGCCCGCCCGTGCGTTTAACCGCGCAGACAGAGGATGCTCCCCATGAAAACGAAGACAATTCTAGCGGCGCTGGCCTTGGCCACGACCGTAACAGCCATTCCCGCAGCCGCACAGCCTGCCACGAGTTGGCAAATGCGCGATGGATACAACCGTGAGACATTTTGGCGCGGCGCGCCGGAAGGTATGCAGCAGCGGATCGATTGGCTGCAGCAACGAATTGATCGTGGCATCGCCGATGGCAGTCTGGACCGACGGGAAGCGCGGCGCGCCAGGCTCGTGCTAGATTCAATTCGCCGCGATGCGGCCAGTCTGGATCGCCAACTCGACGATCTCAGCCGCAGCCTGCGCTGGGCGCGGCGAGACGGCTATTCAGGTTATGGTTACGATCGAGGTGACCGCGATCCCTACCAAACAGAATACGACGCCGCCCGCTACTATCGCGATGACCCTCGATACCAGGAACGCCGCCTTGGACAGGATGACGAGGTCTATCGTGGTTCGGACGGGCGCTATTACTGCAAGCGCAGCGACGGCACGACTGGCCTGGTTATCGGTGCAATCGGCGGTGCCGCGATCGGTAATGTCATCGATGGCGGTCGCAATCGCACAGCTGGCACGTTGATTGGCGGTGCTCTTGGAGCACTTCTCGGACGATCCATCGACCAGAACAGCGACGTGCGCTGCCGATGATGGCGACGTAATCTGAGTTCAAGCGCAACTCTTCGTTTGCGCACCAAGATTTTGTCGCGGGCCGGAGTCAAGAAGGTGTCGGTGATCGAGCGAGCGGTCAGCGCCACCGTGCGGTTCCAGGGCATCGGCAACACGCAGCACGCCAGATAGCAATAGCCGAATAGCAGCATTGCAGTTGTAACTACAAATGCAGTCCGAAAGTATTCCGCTCTTCGCAAATAATTCGCACTTCTGGTGGTTCTTGGTAATATGCAGTCATTCGAGTCCCACGGCCCGCTTGTTACTCGATAGGGCCGGGCACGCTCCGAGAGGATGTTGTGGCCTGCCCGGCCCTTTTAGCCCTTGGGCAAAAGGGGATTGGCAATGAACGAAGTAGTCAAAAATAAAGCCGTCACCATTCTGAACCGGATTTTGGAAGAAGGACTGGCGGGAGTTGTTCGCTACACCCACTATTCCCTCCTGGTTTTTGGCTTCGGCCGTATTCCTATCGTGTCCTGGCTCCGCGACCAAGCTGCCGAGGCATTGCTGCATGCACAGCAAGCTGGCGAAATGATTACGATGCTGGAATTCTATCCATCGCTGGGTATCGGGCCCCTGCTCGACAGTTACAAAACAGATATCGCCAGCATTTTGCGCGAGTCCATGGCTGCTGAGTCCCGTGCACTGGCCATGTACCGTGAACTGCTGGCTTCTGTTGAGGGCCAATCAGTCACGCTCGAAGAGTATGCCCGTCAGATGATTTATGCTGAGGAAGTACACTCTAGCGAAGTGGACAAGATGCTGCGACTGCCAGGAGAAAGCCCTCCGCCTGATGCGAACTGGACTCCACAAGACGGCACCGACTTCATCTATTGAGCGAATTTTGATTGCAGTTTTGGACTTGAATCTTCCATTCGTTCTGGGGCGGCCTGAACCTCAATCGACCGGACACGATGACAATTCGGGCATCCTCGTCCGGAATGACCCGAAGATGCACATGAGCGCGCCGGGCCGTCTCGTTACTACGTGGGTCAACCACGATGAGCTTAGCCCGGTCGCTAAACAGCTCTTTGATCCGCCGACCGGGGTTCTGGCTGAGAAACTGTTTGGAGACGATCGGATTGCAGCCGACCAACAGGAAAACTTCCCAGGTCTCCGAACGCGGTCTCCCACCCGCCCTGTCTCTTGAGGCTGTGAAGCAGTCGGGCCGGATTGTCGCGCAAATCGACCATGGCCCGCCCCTTGAGACAGTAGAAGCCCTTGAACAACGGCGCTATTTTCGGTCCTCTCTGACGTGCGTGCCGCAAAACCTGTTTGGACACCCATCCAGAGAGCGATGCGATCTCGGCGGCGCCGACAGTCTCATGCCGGATTAATCGTCCGTCAAGTTCGCCGATCCGCGCACGACAGTTCCCTGGGATCGGTCAAGTGCCGGCGATGCAATGGTGCCGATTCTTGCCCAGCTGGTCGCTGCTGGCAGGCGTGGCGACCAAAGTTCAAGCTCATAGACTTGCCGGTTGCGCGCTCCGTATCCACATGAACCTGTGATCCCTCCATCGGTCAGCCGACGGGGACAGGACTAGTATCAGGAGACAGATATGGGGGGACAGGATGATAATGGCACTGGACGTTCCCGATTGACGGGCCGACGCAGGCCCAGGCGGGATGTCCTCGAAATTGGTGGTCGGAGCCTTAGGCCGTCGACCCTGATGATGGGCTACGGCTACGACCCTTCGCTGTCCGAGGGCGCACTGAAGCCACCGATTTTTCTCACCTCGACGTTTGCTTTTGAAAGCGCCGCTGCCGGTAAACGGCACTTCGAGGCGTTAACCGGAGAAAGTCGCGGCGGGGCGACCGAACTGGTCTATTCGCGCTTCAATGGTCCCGACCAGGAAATCCTCGAAGACCGGCTGGGCGTCTGGGAAGGGGCAGAAGAAGCCCTGTGCTTTTCCTCTGGAATGTCCGCAATCGCCACCACCTTGCTGGCCTATGTTCGCCCCGGCGACACTATCGTGCATTCTGCGCCGCTATATGCCGCGACTGAGACGCTGATCGGCAAGGTACTTGGCCGGTTAGGCGTCCAGTGGCTCGACTTTCCGGCTGGTGCATCTCCCGAGTCTATCGAGTCAGTGCTGGCCAGAGCCAGCGGGGGGCGGGTACCCCTGATCTTCCTGGAGAGCCCGTCGAACCCCACTAACCTGCTCGTCGATATCGAAGCCGTTCGGTCATGCCGCGACAAGATATTCACCGTGGATCCGCCGCTTATTGTCGTGGACAACACGTTCCTCGGCCCGCTCTGGCAGAAGCCGATGGAGCATGGCGCCGATGTGGTGATCTACAGCCTGACCAAGTACGCCGGGGGACACTCGGATCTCGTCGCGGGCGGTGCGCTGGGTGCAAGGGCGGTGATCGAACCGATCCGCGCGATGCGCAACATCCTTGGCACGATCACCGACCCCCATTCCGCTTGGATGCTGTTACGCAGCCTTGAGACGCTGGAGTTGAGGATGAGCAGGGCCGGCGAAAACGCGACCAGGGTTTGCGCCTCGCTGCGCGATAGCCCGAAGGTCGAGCATGTTGGCTATCTCGGTTTTCTGGAGGACTCGACCAGTCAGGCTGATATCTATCGGCGACACTGTACTGGCGCGGGTTCCACTTTCTCGCTTTATCTTAAAGGCGGCGAGCGCGAGGCCTTCGCCTTTCTCGATTCACTGAAGATCGCAAAGCTGGCTGTCAGCCTGGGCGGAACCGAGACCCTCGCCAGCCACCCGGCCGCAATGACGCACCTGTCGGTGCCGGCGGACCGCAAGGCTGCGCTTGGCATAACCGATAATCTTGTGCGGATATCTGTCGGGATTGAGGACTCCGACGACCTGATTGCCGATTTCGCCCAGGCGCTGGAATCGATTTGACTCTATGCGGCGCGCACAGCCGCAGCAAATCGCGGTATACTGTTTCCGCAGAAATTTCGGCAAACAGGCTTCCACTATGACAATCCTGACGGCCGCCATGCCCTTGATGGAGCTGGCTCTCGCTTTGGCGATGACCTGCTGATCAGTATCTGCGCTGGCCATGTTGCGGAAAAACCTGCACACCCGGCTTCTCGGATTGCTCCAGGAGAGAGCGCATGTGCTTTTCTGCCAGCGCGAGTTTCGTGGCTTCCGGAGTGATCGGGTTGATCGGCGTGGCGACCCTGCGCCATGTCCGGGAACCACGGGCGCTTTTGTTTGCCGCAGTGCCCATGTTGTTTGCCGCGCACCAGTTCACCGAAGGCTTTGTCTGGCTAGGTCTTGACGGCCGCATCGGGCCGGTCGCCCTCGGTCATGTCACCTTCCTGTTCATGTTCTATGCCCAAGGGTTGCTGCCCCTGTTGATGCCGGCCGCGGTCCTGTTGCTGGAACCGCCCGGAAGGCGGCGCAGCGCGATCGCCACGCTGACCATTCTCGGCGCTTTTGTCTGTGCGTGGATGATCTATGGACTGATCTTCTTCGAGAGCACCTGCTTCGTCGAACAGCATTCAATTGCCTACCGCAACCCGTTTACCGGCAATTTCTGGGTTTCGGTGCTATATGTGCTAGCCGTGTGCGGTGCGCTGGTGCTTTCGACCCATCGCGTCGTCAGATGGTATGGGGTTCTCAATATCATCGGGCTGACGGTAGCGCAGATCATCAAGTCGTTCGCCTTTGCCTCGGTCTGGTGTTTCTATGCGGCAACCCTGAGCATCGTGATCTACTGGCAGTTCAGCCGCAGGACCATCGACGTCGAGACGCCCAACGGCATTTCGCCCATCCTCAAGCCGTTTCTTCTTCCTTGGTTGCGTTTGGCCGGCGCTGTTCCAAATCCGGAACGAACGCGCGGGACGGAATGATGGTTAAATGTGGCGGTGTCATTCTACTGAGGAAGGCTCTCTGTTTGGCAGAGTCAGCAAAAAGGCAAATGACTGTTTTCGGATCTGTTTTTGGCGCGTCGGCCCGCCTCGCGCCGCCCCTCGTTGCCGGTCGCGCGCATGGCGGCTGGGTATGAACGCAATCCGTCAGTAACGATGGCCTCCAGCCGGCCGCGGCGCTTGAGCGCCTTCTTCATGAGCCGCTAGGCTGCGGACTTGTCGCTTTTGCAGGTGACGAAGCCTTACAGAACCTCGCTTACGTAATCGGCGCAGCGCCAGATGCCCGCTAGCTACGCACCGACATGCTGAGCAAGCGCATCGCTCAAGGGGCTCCGGAGGATAGCTCGCCGACTTCACCAACCCGGGTGGCAGGTTAGGCGCAGTCGGGCCGCAACCCGCGCCCGAATTTCCCAACTCCCAACGCGACGTAGCAGCCCCGGCGGTTCGCCATATCAAAGGCGCCGCGTGGAGCAGCACCGTGTATCAATTATCGATGAAAAAGCCGCGCCGTCCCTTGAACTTATGCATTTCTGCGGCTTCTTCAAGGCTTGGCGGAGGTGTCAGTCTAATGAGGAACGCTCTCTGTTTGGCGGACTCCTGCCTGAGGCCGTAGCCAGCTAGGCAATAAGGCTCTGCCACTCGACCCAGGCGGCGGATCGGCGTTGCTTGTAGGTCAGGCGGTCAACGAGATGGCGTTCGAGTTGGAAGTGGTTGTGCAGGCTGGCGTGGACCGAGGCGAACTTCTGTAAGCTCTTCATCTGCCGGAAGCGCTGCATCGCCCGTTCTCGTCGGCGAAAGGGGAGATGACTGTTCTCGGCCCTGTTGTTCGCATGCCGGCCCACCTCGCGGCGATCCTCGTTGCCGAGCTCGCGCATGGCCGCGGGGTATGAGCGTAGACCGTCTGTGACGATGGCTTCGGCTTGGCCGTGGCGCTTCAGCGCCTTCTTCATGAAGGTGAGCGCGGCCTTCTTGTCCCGGCTCTTGGTGACGTAGGATTCCAGCACTTCACCCTCGTGATCCACCGCCCGCCACAGGTAGTGCATCTCGCCGCCCAACTTCACGTAGACCTCATCGAGATGCCACCTCCAGTGGCGGAAGCCCTTCATGCGGCTCACCCGCTGCCTGCGGATGTCCGCCGCGAACAGCGGCCCAAACCTGTTCCACCAGAACCGCACAGTTTCATGGCAGACATCGATCCCGCGCTCGAACAGCAAATCCTCGACGTTGCGCAGGGATAGCGGAAACCGGACATACATCAGCACCACTAGCCGGATCACCTCAGGCGAGGAGTTGAACCGGCGGAACGGGCTGGGCGGCAGGGCTCTCGATTTGCGCGGCATAGGTGACCGCTAGCAGGACCGTGTGGCGCCTGCCACGTTGGTCTGACACTACCCGTCCGTTGGCTCGATAACCACTGTGGGGCGAAAGAACCATGTCGATTCCCTGCCAAATGGCTTTCCAGTAGTCTGATTGGTAAACCACCCCTCATCCTTGCGATAATAGCCCGCCAGTTTAGCCCGGATGGTGTTGCCCAGCGGTCCTTCGACACTGGCGGCGAACGCATATTCCGGCCCGGTCTCGATGCTCGTCTGAGCGCGCACGGCAAACGCATTTCCCGGACGTTGAGTACGGATCATCACCGCGCCACCCGTCACGTTGCGCCCCTGAAGTGTGCCTTGTGGACCGCGCTGGATTTCAACACCCTCGATGTCAAACGTATCGAGTACGACACCAAAATTGGTGCCGAGATAAACGCCATCGACAAAGAAGCCGACCGCGGGCTCGATGGACGGAATGCTGCTGTTTGTCCCAATGCCGCGGATACTCGCCGCAACCACGCCGCGCAACGTACCAAGCCCGCTAAGCGAGACGGACGGTGCGGTGGCTCCGACATCAGCGACTGTGACGAGATGCAGCGCATCGAGTTGCTTCACTGTGATGGCGCTGATCGCCATCGGCACTGACTGCGCACGCTCAGCCCGGTTCTTTTTCTGCGCGGTAACTACAATGTCGTCCATTAGACTGGAGCCTGAATCCTGCTCACTCGTAGCTGCAGGTTCTGCAATTTCCGGCTCGGACTGGGCATGGGCCCCCGTCGATGCCATCGCGCCAACCATCGCCGCGCCTCCCAGCAACGCGCGTATGGCAATCTTTTTACCAGCAA
>Ga0075366_10000116_pt1 | contig 32774 bp, 36 predicted proteins | sample EndMethybrTD3031_FD_72351 | JGI IMG/M metagenome (GOLD analysis project Ga0075366, IMG submission 72351) | Populus endosphere microbial communities from Tennessee, USA - Endosphere MetaG P. TD hybrid TD303-1 | ecosystem: Host-associated > Plants > Roots > Endosphere | place: USA: Tennessee...
ATGCTACTGTTGAATCAATCAGGCAGTTAAAAACCTATTCCAATGTAAAATCGGTAACCCCAAATATCGCTATTAAAGGCCTGGTTGATGATTTTAACCCGGTTTATCCTTTATCGCACCCCGACTACAAAATAGGCGCCATGCCGCGCTACGGCTGGAACGTAGACAACTTTGGCCCGGTTATCATCCCTAAAAAAGGCTGGACGGTTAAGCTGGATAGTCTTACCTTCCCGATATATGGCCGGGCTATTGCCGTTTATGAGCATAATACCGTTAAAGTTAACGGTAAGGATATTTTTATAAACGGAAAAAAAGCCGATACTTACACCTTTAAAATGAACTACTACTGGATGATGGGCGATAACCGCCATAACTCCACCGATTCGCGCTATTGGGGCTTTTTGCCCGAAGATCACGTGGTTGGCAAAGCCTTGTTTACCTGGATGAGTATTGATAGTACGGCATCGTTTGTAAATAAAATAAGGTGGAACAGGTTGTTCAGGGGTATTAAATAGCCGTTACTTAAAAGAAAAAATATAGTGAATAGTATAATTGGGTTTTTGTTATTAGTCGTTCTGCCTTTTATTGGTTTATACAAATTGTTCGAAAAAGCTGGCCGCCAGGGTTGGGAGGGTATTATACCCATTTATAACGTTTATGTAATGATAAAGCTGAGCGGCCGCCCATTATGGTGGATGGCGCTCATGTTATTGCCAGGCATAAATATCTTAGCGTTTATTGGCCTGTTGGTCGACTTTTTAAAGTCGTTTGGTAAATTTTCATTAACCGACCATATTGCAGGTGTGGCATTGCCCTTTATATTTTTACCCAAATGGGGTTTTGATAAAGATACCAAATACATAGGCCCGTCGGCCAACCTGGAGTTTAGGGAAAAATATAAAAAGGCACTTAAAAAAACCGCGGTACGCGAATGGGCCGATGCCATTATTTTTGCGGTTATAGCTGCTACGTTGATCCGCACGCTGTTTATTGAGGCGTATGTGATACCAAGTGCATCAATGGAAAGCTCGTTGCTTATTGGCGATTACCTTTTTGTGAGCAAGGTAAACTATGGCGCCCGCCTGCCTATGACGCCCGTGGCTTTCCCGTTTGCGCACCATACCATGCCGCTTATTAATACCAAGGCTTATTGGGATGGCATTGAATTGCCATACTACCGTTTGCCGGGCCTTAGCGATATCAAAAAAGGTGATGTAGTGGTATTTAACTACCCTATGGATGCCGATGCGCCGTTGAGCCGCCCGGTTGATAAACGCGAAAATTTTATAAAGCGCTGCCAGGGTACGCCCGGCGATACGTTGAGCATAGCAAACGCCCAGGTGTTTATCAATGGTAAAGCCAAAACAACTCCTGTAAATGGCGAAATTACTTACCGCGTACAATACGACGGCACGCCAATTAACCCCGACCTGATAAGCGACCTGCACCTGGCCGATATTACCGCAACCGGTAGGCCTAACGAGTTTACTACAAACACTACGGTAGCATCGGCCAATGCTTTAAAAGGATACTCGAACATTAAATCAGTTACCCCCGATTTGGCTAAGCCCGGCGCTACAGACGGGTACACTGTGTTCCCGTTAAAATATCCTAACTATAAAATTACCCCAAGTTTCCCGCTTTTTACCTGGAACCAGGACAACTACGGGCCTATCATCGTGCCTAAAAAGGGCTGGACAATAAAGCTGGATAGCCTCACATTCCCGGTGTATGGCCGCGCTATTGAAATTTACGAAGGCAACAAAGTTGAAGTAGTTGGCAACGACATCATGATTAATGGTAAAAAGGCCGATAGCTACACCTTTAAAATGAACTATTATTTTATGATGGGCGATAACCGCCACAACTCGGAAGATTCACGTTTCTGGGGATTTGTTCCCGAAGATCATATTGTAGGCAAAGCCCTGTTTATCTGGATGAGTATCGACGACCAGGCCGGCTTCCTGCACAAAATCAGGTGGAGCAGGCTGTTTAATGTGATAAGATAAGGTGAAAGGTGAAAGGTGAAAGGTGAAAGGTGAAAGGTGAAAGGTGAAAGGTGAAAGGTGAAAGGTGAAAGGGCATTATGTTAAATGCAGCTTGCCTTTTGCCTTTCACCTTTTGCCTTTTACCTAAAAGGCACCTTTCACCTCAACCTACCCGTCCAGTTCCTGTAATAATTCCAGGCCTGCTTGCCACTCGCCCAAGCCGGATGAGGCATTGATGTGACTGGCATCTCCTATGCTGATCAGTTTGCCGCCCCAGGCATCCGCAAATAGTTGGGCGCGTTGCGGTGTTACATAAAAATCGTTGGTGCTCATTACAGTGATACTTTTAAATGGCAACCTGATCAGCGGCATGGGTGCAAAGCCTGTTGTTCCGGTGGGATAGCTTTCGGCTTCAGTATCGCTTGGGGCAATCAATAGGGCGCCTTTTATGGCTATGTTATATTCCTTTGCCCAATAGGCAATGGTGGCGCAGGCCAGGCTATGGCCTACCAATATCACATCCTTAGGATCGTATTTGTCAATATAACTTTGCAGTGTTGTTATCCAATCGGTGCAGATGGGTGTTTCCCAGTCCTGTTGCTCAACGCGGGTAAAACCAAATTGCTTTTCCCATAGGGATTGCCAATGTTGCGGCCCTGAATTGCCAAGGCCGGGAATGATAAAAATTTTTGACTTGAAAATTTCCATTGATCCTTAAAATTAATACGTTTTAATTGCTATCAAAGTGTTGTGTTGCGCAACAGGTGAAACAGTTGTAAAATACAATTAATTAATATTCAGATATTTACGAATTGTCATATTTTGTAAATCGAAACAAAACCGCAACAGTTGGCTGTATCGAGCTATGAATCGTTGGTGCTAATCCAATGATTCTTTTTCTGCCGCTTTTTTAATTTCCTGGTTGCGTTGTTCCAGCAAGCGGGTCATATACCGTTCCAAAAACAGGAAGTTAGCTATAATTCCTAAAAATCCCAAGGGGGCGTCGAACATAAAAATATCTTTCATTACCGTTTGGTTGTTGACGGGATAAAAGTAATGCTCATGCCGGAAGGCTTTGAAAGCGCCTTCAACCATTTCATCTGTAAAGTAGTTGGGATATTCCATTTCGGTAACCTTCGAGGTTAAGGTTTGCCAGATACCGAAATGCTTTGCCCGCCAGGTAACAGTTTCGCCCAATTGAATCAGGCCGCTGGTGCGCCCGGCCACAGCGGTTTCTCCGCTTTGCCGCATCGAATCCACATGCATATCAATGCTCCTGGCCAGGTTAAAACAGGTGGCTATCGGGGCATTGATGTGGGTGGCGAGTTCGATAACGGGCATGGTAAATAGCTTTAAACCATCATGTCATTGCGAGGTACGAAGCAATCGCGAATTTGCAAAGCGAAAATGCAAAGTTTGCGATTGCCACGTCGTACCTCCTCGCAATGACATGGGTTTTTCGACAGAATCGTCCTATTAAAATTCCGCATTCTTAGGGAACCTTGGGAAAGGGATCACGTCGCGGATATTGCCCATGCCGGTAACAAACAGCACCAGGCGCTCAAAGCCCAAACCAAAACCGGCATGTGGGCACGAGCCAAAGCGGCGGGTATCCAGGTACCACCAAAGCTCGTCTTTAGGGATGCCCATCTCGTCCATGCGTTGTTCCAGCTTATCTAAACGCTCTTCACGCTGTGAACCACCTACAATTTCGCCGATGCCGGGGAACAGGATATCCATGGCGCGTACGGTTTTGCCATCGTCGTTTTGGCGCATGTAAAACGCTTTGATCTCTTTAGGATAATCTGTCAGGATCACCGGTTTTTTAAAGTGCTTCTCTACCAGGTAACGCTCATGCTCACTTTGCAAATCGGTACCCCAGCCTTCAATCGGGTAAACAAATTTTTTCTTTTTGTTCGGTGTCGATTCTTTCAGTATCTCTATAGCCTCGGTATAAGTAAGGCGCTCGAAATCGTTATTTAAACAAAACTGCAGCTTCTCTAACAAGCTCATGTCCGATCGTTCGTTTTGCGGTTTTTGTTTTTCTTCTTCCTGTAGGCGTTGGGTCAAAAACTCAATATCGTCCGGGTTTTTATCCAACGCGAATTTGATCACATATTTCAGCATGTCCTCGGCAAGGTCCATGTTGTCGTGCAGGTCGTTAAAGGCAACTTCCGGCTCTATCATCCAAAACTCGGCCAGGTGGCGGGTAGTGTTGGAGTTTTCGGCACGGAATGTTGGTCCGAAGGTATAAATATCGCTTAAGGCCATGGCACCCAACTCACCTTCCAGCTGGCCGGATACGGTAAGGTTGGTGGCAGTGCCAAAAAAATCCTGTTTGTAATCAACTTCGCCGGTATCTGTTTTGGGCACGTTATTTAAATCGAAGTTGGTTACGTGAAAAGCTTCGCCGGCGCCTTCGGCATCCGATTGTGTGATAACCGGGGTATGCAGGTAAACAAAACCACGCTCCTGGAAAAACTGGTGTACCGCAAATGCCAGGCTGTTACGCAGACGGAATATCGAACCAAAAGTACTGGTGCGGAAACGCAGGTGGGCGTTTTCCCTTAAAAATTCCAAACTGTGTTTTTTGGGTTGGATAGGATATTTTTTCGGGATCGCTATCGCCTAAAATTTCAATATCCGCAGCTATAACTTCTACTGTTTGTCCTTTGCCTAATGAAGCGATGAGTTTGCCCGAAACGCTTAATGCTGCGCCAACAGTTATCCGCTTTAAAAGCGCGGGATCAGTGTTTTCAAAATCAACAACAATCTGGATGTTATTATTAGTTGAGCCATCATTCAAAGCAATAAAACGATTTGACCGGAAGGCGCGTACCCATCCTTTAACTGTTACATCAATGTCGGTTTGCTGGCTTTGCAGCAATGCTTTGATCTTTGTGCGCTGGCTCATATAAGTATAAATTTTTGAGCCGCAAAAATACAATTAATTATGTAATGTGACTTTGAATTTGCCGTTTAAAAAACTTACATGGTTAAAGGTATTGACCAAGGTATCCGGCGATCTGATCAGCCGTAAACTGAACGTTCCGCTGACAGAATTGCCTGCCCTATCAAATTTTTCAACTATCGCGTAGCTTTCAGCAGCTGCACTGTCGATAGTAAAATTATTCATGAAGGAAGATGGGCCAATGGAATAGTAGTAAAAGCCGTTTTCGCCTTTAAGTACATATTTGCCGGTACCTGTGTATTTAAATCTGAAGCCCATTACTTTCGAGGGGATATCGTCAGAGGTGCCCATAACGGTTATGGTATCGCCCGTCGCACTCATTTTGCTGTTCGCCGGGCTGGCACCCCATGCTGCGCCGTCTTTTTGCGCGCTGATATAGTAATTGTAAACAGGCGCAACGCAGCAGTTTTGATTATCGCAGGATGTGCAGTATATGGTTATAGTGCTTAGCAAAAGCAGGACTGCCTTTTTCATATAGATATGTGGTTTTGTAATTATCGGTGAAAACCCGGGCGGCAATAGAATAATAATCCCCTGATTAAACCTTGGCGCTTAACAGGTTACAAATTTTAATCAGTGTAGCGCTACTTTAAATTGTCCATTTAAAAACTGTAGCGAGGCGTGTTTGTCTGGCGGGTAGGTATGTTTGAATTTTAAGTTGAAAGTGCCTGTTACCAGTTTATTCGCGTTGTCATAAGCCGTAATATTAACCGTGTTTGCATAAGTATCGTCCAATTCATATTCGCTGGTTATCACATCGCGCCCTATGGTGTTGTAGTATAATGCCTGGCTGCCTTTCAGGCTATAAGTTCCCGGTGCCGATGCTTTAAACTGCATGGTAAGGGTTTCTTCAAGCTGCGTGCTAAAATTGGTGCCGAATAAGGCGATGGTATCTTGCCTTAAATTGCTTGATGCGTCTGCACGCCATTTGGTATTGTTTTTATCGGCTGTTATGTAAGTTTCCTGAGGCAAAACACAGCACATTTTTTTACCGCAGGCAGTTAACAGCGCTGTTAGCACAACAAAAGGGAGGATATATTTTTTCATGATGCAGGAGGTTTTAAAAACATTACGCTCAAAAGTTGTCATATGATACATTCGCTGTCAAAAACAATTATCTCCTGTTTATCATAGGCCATTTGCGTAAGTTTGCGGCTCAACAATATACGCAGTGATGAACCCGAAAGTAAGCCTGGTTATTGGCATTTTATGCATCTCGTTTTCGCCAATATTTGTAAAGCTTGCGGGGGTATCGCCAATTGGCTGCGCGTTTTACCGGGTGTTTTTTGCCTGGCTTTGTTTGCTGCCTTATTGCATTATCAAAAAGAAACTTAAGGTAGAACGCAAGCAACTGGTCATTGCCATTATAGCGGGGATTGTTTTTGCGGCAGATGTATCGGTATGGAACTTATCATTGTTAAAAATCAGCGCCACGGTATCAACTTTAATTGCCAACCTGGCGCCTGTTTGGGTGGGTTTGTTCAGCTTTTTACTTTTCAAAAAAAGTGGTGGCCTTTTGTTTTGGGCAGGCACATTGGTGGCCATAGGGGGGATGGTGGTATTGGTAGGGTACCAGCATATTTTGCACCTCGAACTTAACGCGGGAATATTATTAGCGGTATTGGCCAGCTTGTTTTATGCCACTTATATTATGATTACTAAAAATGTTATGGCGGGCATAGATGTTTTTACATTTATGTTTTACAGCATGCTAAGCGCGAGCGTTTTCCTGGTTATAGTAAACAGCATTGTTGGCGGAAACCTGTTAGTGTTCCCTTTAAAGGTTTGGCTGTGTTTTATTGGCATGGGCATTATTTGCCAGCTGTTGGGTTGGTTAACTATCAACTATTCGCTACGCTACCTGGAATCGACAAAAGTTGCCATCACCTTGTTAAGTCAGACCGTTTTTGCGGCCCTCCTTGCCGCAGTTTTGTTGAGCGAAAAGCTTCAGTTGAACGAGATTGTTGGTAGTGTAATTGTACTTGCAGGCATAGCGGTAACATTTTTAAAGCCAGGTAGAAAATTTGTTAATTCAATTACAGAATAATTTTCATCGGGTAATCCATTATCTTTGTGGCTACTTTTATGGAGTCGCTCTTAAAAGTTGATCCTGAAGAAAGGTAGCTCCTAAGGAGCAAAAAAAGATTTGAACTATTTGTTTTCTACAAACAGGTAGCCTCTACGAGGCAGCTTAAAAGTGTATTATCTTGTAAGCGTTAACCGTTTGTAACGAAATAGTCTAATCGATTTCCCTGTGGTTACCTTGAAGATTAACTATAAATAGTGCAGCACGGCATTGGCTATGATATATAATTGGAAACCTTTAGAGTCAGAAAAAGAATATAAGGAAGCTCTAAAGAGAACCATTGAGATTTTTCATGCCGAAGAGGGTAGTCCTGAGGACGAGGAACTCGACCTGTTGCTGTCGCTGGTAAAAGTATACGAAGCTTGTCATTATCATATCCCGGTACCTGATTAAATATAATAAATTATAAAATAAGCAGAGCATTTTTTAGCGCATGATCATAAAGTCCACTATCGACCGTATTATGGAAGCCACCGACATTGTGGAGGTGATAGGGGAATTTGTGCAGTTAAAAAAGCGCGGCGCCAACTATGTGGGCCTGTCGCCGTTTGCCAATGAGCGTACGCCATCGTTTACCGTGTCGCCCGCCAAGGGGATCTTTAAAGATTTTTCGACAGGCAAAGGCGGCTCGGCAGTTACTTTTTTAATGGAACTGGAAAAATTCAGTTATCCCGAAGCGCTGAAATGGCTGGCCAAAAAATACGGCATCGAGGTTGAAGAAACCGTTGAAGCGCCCGAAAACCGGGAGGAAGACCTGCGCCGCGAAAGCCTGATGATTGTATCGGGCTATGCCGCCAAGTTTTTTCACGAAAGCTTATTAAATACCGACGAAGGTAAAAGCATTGGCCTAAGCTATTTTAAAGAGCGTGGTTTCAGTAACGACATCATTAAAAAGTTTGAGCTGGGCTACTCGCCGGATCAATGGGAGGCTTTTACAGGTAGCGCCATAAAAGAGGGTTATAAAGAGCAGTTCCTGGTAGATAGCGGCCTTTCGGTAAAGCGGGATAACGGCACTTTATATGACCGTTACCGTGGCCGGGTAATGTTCCCGATACACAATTTTACCGGCAGGGTTATCGCGTTTGGCGGCCGTACCTTAAAAAAAGATAAAAACGTACCCAAGTATGTGAACTCGCCCGAAAGCGAGATCTACCATAAGTCGAATGTGCTTTACGGCCTCTATTTTGCCAAAAAGGCCATCCGCGAAGAAGATAACTGTTACCTGGTTGAGGGCTACGCCGATGTACTTTCGGTAGTGCAGGCCGGTATCGAAAATGTGGTGGCATCTTCGGGTACATCGTTAACGGTGGAGCAGATCAAGCTCATCAGTAGGTTTACCAAAAACATTACCATTTTATATGATGGCGACGCGGCGGGGATAAAAGCCGCCATCCGTGGGCTGGATATGATCCTGGAAGAAGGCCTTAACGTTAAGGTGGTAACTTTCCTGGATGGGCACGACCCCGACTCTTATGTGCAGGCCAACGGTTCAAGCGCCTTTAAAAAATACATCGAGGATAATAAAAAAGACTTTATCCTTTTTAAAGCCAATACCCTGCTGAAGGATGCAGGTAACGACCCGATAAAAAAAGCGGGGGTTATCCGCGAGATTGTAGAAAGCATTGCCAAAATTCCAGATTCTATCAAAGCATCGGTGTTTATAAAGGAGTGCAGTTATATTTTACAGATAGACGAGCGCGCGCTGCTATCTGAGCTTAATAAAATGCGCCAGGCCAAGGCCAAAAAGGATGGTCAGCAGCAGCAAAATCATAGCCGGTACCAGCCGGAAATGCCGCCTGACGAGCCTCATTTTTTTGACGAGGCCGACCTTGCCCCAAGCACCCCTAAAAAAGAGTATTTCCAGGAAAAGGAGATTATCCGACTGCTGTTGTTATACGGCAGCAAAATGATAGATTGGGATGGCATAGCCAATACCTACATTGGCCCTTTTATGATTGCCGAACTGGGCGACGTTACCTTTGAACATGAAACCTGCAAGCTTTTTGTTGAACTGTACCGGCAGGAGGTAGAGAATGGCGTACTGCCCGAGGATAGTTATTTTATCCACCACAAAGATAAGGGCATTGTTGATATCAGTATCGATTTGCTGAGCTCCAAATACACCCTGAGCGAAAACTGGTATGATATGCACAAGATCATGATCCACGACGAGCAGCACAATATGAAGGCCACCATCCTGGGTGCTATTTTCCACCTTAAAAAGCACAAGGTAGAAGGTATGCTGGATAACCTGCGGCTGGAACTTAAAAATGCCCAAACTGAAGCCGACCAGGAGATATTGCTTAACCAGTACATGCGTATGAAAAAGGTGGAGAAAAGTATCTCGGACTTCTTAGGCTCTGTAATTATCAAATAATGGCCCAACACCTTGATCTCGGTCGCGCGGGCGAAGCTTTAGCCAAAACACATTTGGAGAATGCCGGTTATGAGATACTGGACGAAAACTGGACGTACGGTAAAGCCGAGATTGACCTGATTGCATATAAAGACAAGGTTATTATATTTACCGAAGTGAAAACGCGCACCGGCACCGGTTTTGGCATGCCCGAGGATTTTGTGGATGCGCGCAAGCAAAAATTATTGGCCGGTGCTGCCGATGAATATATTTATTTGATGAACCACCAGGGCGAAGTGCGGTTTGATATCATCGCTATTTTGTTCGACAAGGATAAAAACTTTATACTAAACCACATCGAAGACGCGTTTTGGCCGTCGGGTACATTATGAAAAAGATGAATAACACATTAAAGATATTTTTAGGCGCAGGCTTGCTTTTGGCATTGGGCTGTAACGGTTGCAAACAAAAAGCAGCAGATAGCAGCGCCGATTATACCATCAGCCCCGAAGCGGGCACCACTTATAAGGCGGGTGACGTGGTGAAGGTTAAAGTAGGTCTGCCCGCGGATAGCAAACCCGATTCGGTAGTGTATATGATGGATGAAACCCATTTAGGTACTGCTAAAGATTCATCGGCCATCAGTGTAAAAACAGACACCATTCCGCTTGGTATAAAATTAATAACCGCTAAAGTATTTCAAGGAGGTAAAAGCCAGGATGTAACCACCAACATATTGTTGCTGGCCGCTAAAGCCCCCGAAGCTTATACTTATAAAGTTGAGAAAACTTACCCACATGATACCAGCTCATACACCGAAGGGTTAGAATACCTGGATGGTATTATGTATGAAAGTACCGGGGAGCCTGGTCATTCCACCATTCGTAAAAATAATCTCGAAACGGGTAAAGCAATACAGGTTACCAAATTAGGAGACCAGTATTTTGGCGAAGGCTTATCAGTTGTAGGCGATAAAGTGATCCAGCTTACCTACCGCGAAAAAGTTGGTTTTGTTTATGATAAAAGCACCCTGAAACTGCTCAATACCTTTGCCAACAATGTTGGCGTGGAAGGCTGGGGCATGTGCTTTGATGGTAAAAAGCTATATATGGACGATAGTACCAACAAAATCTGGTTCCTGAACAAAGATACCTACCAGGAAATGGGCTCCATCAACGTATGTGATGATAAAGGACAAATTGATTCGGTAAACGAGTTAGAGTATATTGACGGAAAGCTTTATGCCAATGTTTATCAAAAAGACGATATCCTGGTAATTAACCCCAAAACCGGCGCCGTTGAACAAAAAATAGATATGGTAAACCTGTACCCCGAATCGGAACGCCCCGCCGGCCGGGACTGGGGAAATAATGTACTTAACGGCATTGCTTACGATGCCGCCACCAAACGCATTTTTGTAACCGGCAAAAAATGGCCCAAAATGTACCAGGTAAAGTTTGTGAAGCAGTAGCCCGAGAGCTTGGCTAAAGCCATCTTGCATAGTTTGTTACCCGTGCCCTTTATCGGACGGCAATGAATTTCTGAAGGCACAATTCATTGCCGTTGGCTTTAGCCAACGCATCGCAAAGGAATAAAGCTGGTTTTAACCTCAACTAGCAAAGCAGTAAATGGCAGGCAGAAAGGCTGATCAGCTAAATTGCTATTGATTCGGCAACTAGTCTTTAATCTTTTATAACCTTCCATCCATACTTCGTCATGAATTCATTCACCTCATCTTCAAATGATTTTTTTGAATGATGAACTTCCTGATTTTTAATGTAGTTAATGACTGTTTCTACCTGTGATTCACTAACCGAAACGGCAAAATAATCATCCTGCCAGCTGAACTGCTCGTCAACTAAATTATTCTTATTTATCCAAAATGACGATTCGCCTTTTATAAGCTGGGTTATTTTAGCAATATTTTGATCTTTTCCTAAAGAAATCAGGCAGTGTACATGGTCAGTATATCCATTAATAGTTTGTAAAAATATTTCTTTCTCTTTACAGTTCTCTGCAATGTGTTTGTATACATCATACCTGAATTCTTTTTTGAGCCAGGGATAGCGATTCTTAGTTGAAAATACTAAATGGATCCAAATTTTTACGAAGGAGATGTTTGTGATAGTTAGTAAGCTGACCTAAGATAAGCTTTTTTTAAGCATAGTATAATTAGGCTAAAGCCAGGAATACTCCGTTTGATAATCCGTTCCATAAATGGAACGGCAATGAATTTGATCAGATTTTATGCCAATCAAATTCATTGCCGTTGGCTTTAGCCAACGGATAGCCAATAAGCAAATCCGGCTTTAGCCGAAAGTCAACGCCACGCCTTATACAAATTAATCAACCCATTGGTTGACGAATCATGGCTGCTTATTTCACTATCATCCTTCAATTCAGGTAGGATTTTGCCGGCGAGTTGCTTACCCAGCTCAACACCCCATTGATCGAAACTGTAAATGTTCCAGATAATGCCCTGAACAAATATTTTGTGCTCATACATGGCAATTAGCGAACCCAGGCTGTGCGGGGTGATCTTTTTAAGCAGGAATGAGTTAGTCGGGCGGTTGCCTTCAAATACTTTAAAAGGGGCTATGGCTGCAATTTCAGCCTCGGTTTTACCGGCGGCTTTTAATTCCTCGATAACTACTTCTTCTGTTTTGCCGTTCATCAACGCTTCTGTTTGGGCGAAGAAGTTTGAGAGCAACATGTTATGGTGCTCGCCAAGCGGGTTGTGCGATTGCGCAGGTGCTATAAAATCGCAGGGGATCAGTTTGGTACCCTGGTGAATTAACTGGTAAAAAGCATGCTGGCCGTTGGTACCCGGTTCGCCCCAAATGATCGGGCCGGTTTGGTAATCAACATGTTTGCCATTACGGTCAACATGTTTACCATTACTTTCCATATCTCCCTGTTGAAAATAGGCTGCAAAACGGTGCATGTATTGGTCGTAAGGTAAAATGGCATTGGTTTCGGCTTCAAAAAAGTTATTGTACCAGATGCCTAAGAGTGCAAGTGTTACCGGGATGTTTTCTTCAAACGGCGCGCTCTTGAAATGGTTATCGGTGGCGTGTGCGCCATCCAGCAATTCGGCAAAGTTGTCAAAGCCGATGCTCAGGGCGATTGACAAGCCGATAGCGCTCCATAACGAGTAGCGGCCGCCAACCCAATCCCAAAACTCAAACATGTTTTTTGTATCGATGCCGAATTTTTCAACCGCTGCGGCATTGGTTGATAAGGCAGCGAAGTGTTTGGCTACATCAGCCTCGGTAGCGCCGGCTGCTAAAAACCAGTCACGGGCGCTGTGGGCGTTGCCCATGGTTTCCTGGGTGGTGAAAGTTTTGGATGCTATCAGGAACAAAGTGGTTTCGGGGTCAACAACCTTTAGCGTTTCTGCTATATGTGTGCCGTCTACATTGCTTACAAAATGCAGGTTAAGGTGGTTTTTGTATGCCTTTAATGCTTCGGTAACCATTACCGGGCCTAAATCAGAGCCGCCGATACCTATGTTTACTACATCGGTAATAGGTTTACCGGTGTAGCCCTTCCAACTGCCGGATATAATGGCTTCGCTGAATTCTTTCATATGGTCAAGCACTTTGTTCACATCGGGCATTACATCCTTGCCGTCTACATAAATTGGGGTATTGCTCCGGTTACGCAGGGCAATGTGCAGCACCGGGCGTCCTTCTGTTACGTTGATAGTTTCGCCGGCAAACATAGCTTCTATTGCCTTATTTACAGAACATTCTTTTGCCAGCTGTATCAATAACGCTATAGTTTCATCATCGATGCGGTTTTTTGAATAATCAAGCAGGATCTCTTCAAACTGGATAGAGAATTTATTAAATCGCTGATCATCAGCATCGAATAATTCTTTCAGGCTTTTTGATACAATATCAATGTAATGGTCGGCTAAATATTTATAGCTCTGGGTGGTTGTGAAATCGATATTTGGCAACATAGTTGAAGTGTTTTTGACAAAAGTAACAAGTTAATTGTTAGGTGGATATTAAAAATCAAACTTACTGTTCTCTGTGTTATTTTAACACTACGCCCATAGTGTTTGTTTTACACGTTTAAATTGCGAATTTTTAAAAAATATTTCCAAATTGTTTTGATATTTAAAATTATTATTTGATATATTTGTATTGTTGGTAATCAAATGAGTGATTTATCATCAATTTGTAAATTTCAGTATAAAATTGTTGCTACTATGTTTGGAAAACTTTTTTTGCTTGTAAAAAATAACGCCGGGACGGCAGTTATTAACAACCCATCAATCCCTGTAAAACACCATGAAAGTGTGCTTATTGAAGCATCGAGCGCTATCATAGAAGTTTTAAAAGGACAAATGGAGAACGGTAAGTTGAAAGATTTGGTTAAGTATTTCCGTTCGTCGGGTGTTTACAATCAATCATTGGTATCCAGTATGGTGAGCAGGTTTGCCAACAGGTTGAATACTTTTTATCATATCGACCCGGAGCAGGCCATGATCGCCTCAAAAACGTTAATCCCGGCTGTGATGACCGAACTTGTAAAAGCTTCAAAAAGTGAGCAGGTTAAAGAATTTGGCCTTAAAAATATGCTTACCAAGCTAAATGGTGACCGTGCAGACTTAAGTTTGCTGGTTGACCGCGCTATGGTTGCTTAATATATTCATCTACCTTGTAAACGGGTCTGCAGATTGATAATACAATTTGCAGGCCTTTTTTATTTATGCCGATAATCTAATTGCATATATTTGCCACATGACTAAAGAACAGATTCAGGATTTAAGGGATAGAGCAGCTTCCCTGAGGAGGCATCTTTGACATCGACAAGAAATTAGAGCTACTAAAAGCTGAACAGGAAATAACTATTGGTCCGCATTTTTGGGACCACCCTAAAGAGGCCGAAAAGGTACTGGCATCCATCAAAGTAAAAAAGGTTTGGACAGACGAGTTTCAAAAGGTATCGTCGATAATTGAAGATACCGGTGTGCTGTTTGAATTTTACCAGGGAGGCGACGCTACCGAGGCCGAAATGCTGGAGCAATATAACATAGCTATAAAGGCTGTGGAGGAGCTTGAATTTAAAAACATGCTCTCGGCCGAGGAAGACCAGTTTCATGCCGTACTTCAAATTACAGCAGGCGCAGGCGGTACCGAAAGCTGCGACTGGGCCGGCATGCTGATGCGTATGTACATTATGTGGGGCGAGAAGAACGGCTACAAAGTTACCGAGCAGGATTACCAGCCCGGTGATGTTGCCGGCGTAAAAACAGTAACCCTGCAGTTGGAAGGCGACTTTGCCTATGGCTACCTGAAGGGCGAAAATGGTGTGCACCGCCTGGTGCGTGTATCGCCATTTGACGCCAATGCCAAGCGCCATACTTCGTTTGCATCGGTATATGTTTATCCATTGGTTGATGATACCATCGAGATTGACATTAACCCAGCGGATATAGAATTTGAAACTTTCCGTTCGGGCGGTGCGGGTGGACAGAATGTGAATAAGGTAGAAACCGCGGTGCGTTTATACCACAAGCCATCGGGTATTGTTATCAAAAACCAGGAGTCACGGTCACAACTGCAGAATAAGGATAATGCTATCCGCTTACTGAAATCGCAGTTGTATGAGGCCGAGATGCGTAAGCGCCTGGAAATAACCAATACGATTGAAGGCAACAAAAAGAAGATAGAATGGGGATCGCAGATCCGTAACTATGTACTGCACCCTTACAAACTGGTTAAAGATTTGCGTACCGATCATGAAACCTCAAACGCCGCCGCGGTACTTGATGGCGAACTCAACGAGTTTTTAAAGGCTTACCTGATGGAATTTGGCGGGCCGAAAAGTTAGTAGTAGGTATCAAGATCACTTTGTGTTTGATAACAATGTTAATATGATAGCGATGGGTTTAATCCATCGCTATTTTTTGTGCTGATGTTTAACACATAATTTGTAATTTGCCAGAACGATTTTTAGCGACCTAACAAATTATGAAAACCATTTTATCCGCCTTTATTTTGACCATTGCAGCAACCATCGCCTACGGACAGGAAAAACCCATGCCTTTGTACCCTAAGGGTGTACCCAATTCAAAACCTACCCCGGCAACATACGTAGAGAAAACCAATGGCGACTGGATTACCGGTGTAAGTGTCCCAACGCTAACCGCCTATCTGCCCGAAAAGGGTAATGCCAATGGCGCGGCTATTGTGGTTTGCCCGGGCGGAGCTTACGCTGGTTTGGCTAACGGGCACGAGGGTATGGCCATATGCAAGGAATTTAATAAGATAGGCGTTACCGCCTTTTTACTGAAATATCGCTTGCCAAGTGATGAGATAATGGTCGATAGGTCGATTGGCCCCCTGCAGGATGCGCAGATGGCCATATATACCGTTCGTAAAAATGCAAAGGAATGGGGCGTTAACCCTGAAAAAATAGGTATCATCGGCTTTTCGGCGGGCGGGCACCTGGCATCAACCGAGGGGACACATTTTGATAAGCCGGTTATTGATGATAAGGACAACATCAGCCTGCGCCCCGATTTTATGATGCTGATTTATCCGGTAATCAGCTTTGGTGAGCAGGCGCACGTGGGCTCGCGCGAAAACCTGATTGGCAAAACACCATCGCAGGCGCAGTTGGATCTATACTCAAACGAAAAGCAAATTACTGCCAATACGCCGCCTACATTTTTGGTACATGCCGGGGATGATGGTGCAGTACCCGTACAAAACAGCCTGATGTTTTACGATGCCTTATTGAAAAACAAAGTAAAGGCCGAAATGCATATTTTTCAGGAAGGCGGCCATGGTTTTGGGATGAATAACTCAAAAAACAAAGGCAAATGGTTTGACTGGGCAGCCAACTGGCTGGATGAGAATGGTTTTTTGAGCGGGAAATAATTATAAGCCGAATGAAGAGTCTTTTGTTAACAATACTACTGAGTGCCCTGGTTTTACCTGTGCTGGCACAGAAAATGACTTACAAAAGCATCGCGAATGAAGATCTTGTGGAAGTTTTGAATAGCATAGAGAATTATCACCCACTTAAAGCAAATAACTTTGCTGTTAATGTTTTTGTGGTGGCCAGACCCCATGAAAGTGCTGGAAACCCCGAAACAGATGAAACTATGGAAGCCATTTACGTAGCCACTTCCGAATTTGATTTGGCACCGGAACAACATTTATTCAAGCTTACATCGGTTGATAACGCTAAAATTATCAGTTGGTCTGAGTCAAAAAAAAATCCACAGTTTGTATTTACGTATGGGCCTGTGAATAAGCTCAGAAAGGTGACAGTTTCGGTATCGTTAAAAGGTTTGAAGATTGACGAAAAAGCAATTTGAAAGGTATAAAGTAGTACAGCGTTTGGATGCATTTTAATTTATAAATCTTAGTTTTCAAAACTTCACGGTCCTGGATTGGTTTAATTACGATGCAACACAAACTGCTGATAATAACATTCCTTATTCTCGCTTTTTTTAAATCAAACGGTCAGCAAATAGTAGACAGCGCTTCTATAGCTCACCCCAAGCGCGAATTTCGCGGCGTTTGGGTAGCCACTGTCGAAAATATCGATTGGCCGGCTACGCCCAATGAAACTACAGTTCAACAGCAACAGGAATTAATAACGATTTTAAATGCCCATCAAAGAACGGGTATCAATGCCATTATCTTGCAGGTGCGCCCGGCGGCTGATGCTTTTTATGCCAAAAGCCGCGAGCCATGGTCCAAATGGCTTACGGGGAAGCAGGGCCTGGCACCCAATCCATTGTACGATCCACTGGAATTTGCTGTTAACGAAGCGCATAAACGCGGGATGGAATTGCATGCCTGGATAAACCCGTATAGGGCGACTAAGGATAGCGCCTACTCGCAGCTTAGCCCACAGCATATTACCCGCATAAAGCCCGAATGGTTTTTTACTTATGGCGGTATGAAACTGTTTAACCCCGGCCTGCCCGAAGTACGGGAATATATAGTACAGGTAGTGTTAGACCTGATTGCCAACTATGATGTAGACGGGATTCACATGGATGATTATTTTTATCCTTACCGTGTGGCCGGTCAGCAAATAAACGACCAACAAGCCTATCAACAATATGGCAAAGGCTTTACCAATATTGATGATTGGCGCCGCGACAACGTAAACACACTGATTAAAATGCTGAATGATAGCATTCATCAGCATAACCCGAGAATTAAGTTTGGTATCAGTCCGTTTAGTATCTGGGCCAATAAAGTCCAATTGGCAGATGGTTCTGACACGCATGGCGGCGATTCTTATCTCGCCCTTTATGCTGATTCGCGCAGGTGGGTGCAGGAGGGTTGGGTTGATTATATTAACCCACAGCTATACCGCCCGATTGATGATAAACTGGTGCCCTTTAAAACCATGATTGATTGGTGGGGCAAAAATGCTTATGGACGGCATTTATACATAGGGCAGGCGCCGTACCGCATTATCGAAAACAAACTGCCGGGCTTCCGCTTACCGGGCGAATTACCGGCGCAAATACAATACCTGCGTAAAAATTCAAGGGTGCAGGGCAGTGTATATTTTAGTTCAAACTCGTTGATGAATAATCCTTTGGGTTTTACCGATTCGCTGCGGGCAAATTATTACCACTACCCGGCCCTGCCGCCGGTGATGCTCTGGCGCGATTCAATAGCACCGAATGCGCCGGTAGGGCTTATCGCAAAGCGGGAGGTAAATGGGGTTAAATTGATGTGGCAAACGCCATTGATGGCAGAAGATAATGAGCCGGTTTATGGCTATGTAGTTTATCGTTTTGATACGAGTGCAAAGACTGATATTGATAATGCGGAAAATATCCTGCATATAGCCTATAATCACGATACTATGTATTTTGATGCTTCGGCAGAGAAAGGAAAAATCTATATTTATACAGTTACCGCTATTGACAGGCTCAAAAACGAAAGTGAGCCGGCATTGGCTGTTGATGGCGCGAGGTTATGATAAGCCGATTGAAAATCATGGAACTTCTGAGTTCAAAGGCTATTATAAAAAGCGTTGTCATTTCGAACCCTCGAAGGGATAGCAAGCGTGGCGGAGGGGTGAGAAATCTTATACGCCATGTATTCCAAGGGCGCGCGGTCTCATAAAACTAATCGTATAAGATTTCTCACTCGTACCTCGTTTCGAAATGACAAATCCCTTTTGTACTACGATGTCTATATAACGTATTTCCTATCCCAATATCGCCAACAATTCATTCAATTCCGCCACTTTCTCGGCCGACCCCAAATTTTCGTAGGCACTTATCAGGTTGCGGATTACGCGTTTAATGATATCTGTATTGCTACACGGTTCATAAAACTGCTTGTCGAACTTAAGGTTAAGCTGTTTTAAAAACATATCCACATCGCGGCGGCCAAAAATAAAGCCTTTGTTAAAGGCATTGATATAAAACAGAATGCCGCCTTCAAAATTAGTTTCCATGCTTTCATCAACATAGGCCAATATAAAATGTTGCGGCAGGTTTACGCCGTAAACCGGGATATCCAGTTTTTGTGCTATGATGGAGTAGATGATGGCCAGCGAGATCTGGTTACCCTTTTTTGTTTCCAGGACCTGGCTCAGGTAGCTATTTTGCGGGTCGAGGTGGTTGGAGGTATTGCCGCTGAAACCATAGATATTATAAAATACATGGTTGATGAGCTTGATCTGCTCCTTGGGGCTGGCCTCGTTCATCATCTGGATCCAGATGTCGCGTTTAATGGATTCTACCTGGTTAATAACCCTCTGTTCATCCAGGTCGGGGTATTGATAGCGGTTGATGATCAGGATGCCTTGTAACAGATCAAACGCGCCACTTTGGAACCATAGCTGCAGGTCGGTTTTTAACGATCTAAATTGAATTTCGTGTACCAGGTTGGCTATCCGTTCCTGTTGTATGGCATCAAAAGCCTGTTCAAAAGCGGTTTCCAGGTAGGCTATCACTTCACTGCCGTAACCGAGCAGTTTTTCGTGCACGTGATCATAGATCTCGTTATCGGGATCGTCCAGCAATCGGATCAAAGAGTTTACTTCTGTCGGATTTATCATATGCTATAATGCTAAAATACTAAACTTTTTTACTTTTGCGGGGATGTGGAATCTCAGATTTGTGCAAGATTATTTACAACACCGGTTTACGGCCAATAACCGGCATGGCATTCACTCGCCATTTGTGTACAAGCTGATTGACCACGTAATTTATGATTACACTAACCAAAAAGTATACCACCAGCCCGGATTTGTGCAGAAAGCAGGGGAGGGGAGCGGAAGTTTAAAGCCCAAAGTAGCCCGGTTAATTTACCGGCTGGCAAAACATTTTAATCCGGCCAATATTGTTGAGTTAGGAACAAGAGGGAGCGTAGCAAGTGTTTATTTGCAGCAAGCGGCCCCCCACGCCAATTTTTTTCTGCCCAAAAATGATGCTGAATGTGCGCGCATTGATAAAACACAATCGGCGTTTGTGATTTTTCATGGCGATAATTTACGGCAGGATGCGTTAAGATATTTTGATCAGTACCTGCCCGAAATCCATCCGGATACCATTATGCTTTTTACGGGCATTTACCTTGATAAGCAGCAGAAGCAAGCTTGGAACCGAATGAGGTTAAACCCCAAAGTTGCCCTTACCATTAACCTGTTTTGGATAGGCCTGGTGTTTTTTAAGCAGGATAGGAAAGAAAAGGAACACTTTAAAGTAAGATACTAACAGAAGTTGATAGCACCGCTCTGCCGGATGTTTATTCTTCTGTTAAAACGGTGAACTTAAAATCAAGCGGTTCAAAATGGCGAATGAGTTCATCAATGAATGTTTGGCCCCATCTTACATACATCAAACCAAAGTTTTCGGTACGTTCCTGCAAGCTATCTTTAGGAAACAGCTCAGCCTTCACAACCGATAATTGGTCTAACCGCACTGCGTAATTGCGTTTTTCGGCCTTAATCAGTTTCTTTTCCAGGTTATCAATGGCGTGCTTTAACCTTGCCTGTACTGCAGATGCCGATGGTGCAAGCGTAGGGTCTATTTTGTAGGAGCGAAGTTTTATTTTTTCAAAAATGGCAGTCATTTCGCGCCATTCGCCTTCCAGGCTCAGGTTATGGTTGCTGTGCTTTTTTATCCAGTCGGTTTTAAGCGTATCGTTCGGTTTAAATAAATCAGCCGGGTGCAAATCCATGTGTTTAACTTTTGCCGCTTGCTCTTTTTTAATGACCAGCGCCGAATTGCGCAAAATGAGGATAGGGAAATCGACACCATAAAAATCAAAGTTTGATTTTAGCTCCAGCCAGTAAACCACCTCAGCACCGCCGCCAATGTAGGCTATGTTTGGTAAAATGCATTCCTGGTACAAGGGGCGCATCACTACGTTGGGGCTAAAACGCTCGGGATAGCTGGCAATCTCTGCTTTAAGCTCTTCTTCGGTAAAACGGATTTCGGTATTCATCACCTGGTAGCTATCCTGCTCAAATACCACACGTTCGCGCAGGCTATCCTTCAAGTAAAAAAAGTTGATTTCGCGAGGATTCACCTGGATGTGCACGCCTAGTTTGTGCAATTGCTCATTAGTGGCCGTGATGTTTTTAAAGCTGTTTTGATTGATGATATCCCGCTCCATAATTGGGGCAAACTGCTTTTTAAACTCATGGTCGTCGGCATCGATGATCACTAAACCATATTGGCCAAACAGCGCGTTCACCAGGTAACGGGTAGCATCGGCCAGTTTATCAAATTGGGTATAGGCAGTTTCTACAATTTCGGCAACCTCCACGGCATGGCCTTCCATGCCTAAAACACCTTTGTACTGGTTAAGCGCCTGGCGCATAGTATCGGGGTTAATACGGCCTGTAGCGCCCGAAGCCTCATACCACCAATGCACTTTTTTGCCGCCGATGTTGGTATAATTAATCTCGGCAAAGTCATGGTCTTCACTGGCCATCCAATAAACAGGTACAAAGTTTTTATCGGGATGAGCAGCTTTTAATTGTTGGGCTAATTTAATTGCAGTAGCAATCTTATAAAGAAAATAAAGCGGACCGGCAAAAATGTTAAGTTGATGCCCGGTTGTTATGGTATAGGTGTTGTCGAGTTTTAGGAGCTCTAAGTTTTGAGCGGTGAGGGGTTTTACGTTATACGTTATACGTTCTACGTTATCTTCACTTTCGGACTTCCCTGCTGTCGGACTTTCGGACTTCTCCGCGTATTGTTTGGATAAAACACGGTACAGAATTTCACGATCGGCAACAACTTTTTTGTTTTTCAGCAGTTCGGCAAATCCGTCCATATCCGGTCGGTAGCCGTAAAAAGGTTGCAGTTCGGCCCGGTTTTCGATGTAGTCAATAACGGTGGGCGAAAAAAATCCGGTTTCTTTATAACTTATACAGGAGGCTTCCATTAGTCCAAATGTAAAATCATTAACGGTAATGCACCGCAAAATAGCATTATTTTACAATTTGTCCATAAAGGTCAAAGTCTTCGGCGCTGTCTATCTTTACGTTAACAAAGCTGCCAACGGTAGCGTAATCAATGCTGGCATCAATTAAAACCTCGTTATCAACCTCGGGCGAATCAAATTCTGTGCGGCCAACAAAGTAATTACCGTCTTTTTTATCAATCAGAACCTTAAATGTGTGGCCAATTTTTTCCTGGTTTTTATCAAAAGAAATACCCTGCTGAATTTCCATAATGGCATCAGCGCGTTCCTGCTTAACTTCGTCGGGCACATCATCAACCAATGAATGGGCATGTGTTTTTTCCTCGTGCGAGTAAGTGAAGCAGCCAAGACGATCGAATTTGGTATCCTCGACCCATTGGACCATTTCTTCAAAATCTTTTTGGGTTTCGCCAGGGTAGCCAGTGATTAGGGTGGTACGCATAGCAATGCCCGGTACTTTATCACGAATCTGGTTTACCAGGTCGATTGTTTTTTGTTTGGTGATACCACGGCGCATAGATTTCAGCATATCATCGCTGATGTGCTGTAAAGGCATATCCATGTACTTACAAATGTTATCACGCTCGTTCATCACATCCAAAACTTCCATCGGGAAACCGGACGGATAGGCATATTGCAAACGGATCCACTCTACGCCGTTAACATCACTCAGGCGGCGAAGCAATTCGTCGAGGTTGCGTTTACCATACAGGTCTAGGCCGTAATAGGTAAGGTCCTGCGCTATCAGTATTAGCTCTTTGGTGCCGTTTTTAACCAGGTTTTGCGCATCCTTAACCAATTGATCAATAGGAGTGCTCAGGTGTTTGCCACGCATCAAAGGAATGGCACAAAACGAACATGGGCGGTTACAACCTTCGGCTATTTTAAAATAAGCAAAATGTGAAGGAGTGGTTAATAAACGTTCGCCAATCAGTTCGTGTTTATAGTTTGCCCCTACAGAAGCCAGCAGGTTTTGCAGGTCATTGGTGCCAAAATAGGCGTCAACGTTGGTTATCTCGGCTTCCAGCTCAGGTTTGTAACGCTCGCTTAAGCAACCGGTAACTATCACTTTGCCAACTTTGCCTTGTTCTTTAAGTTCGCTGTATTGTAGGATGGTATCAATAGATTCCTGTTTGGCGTTGTCGATAAAACCGCAGGTATTAATAACGATGATATCGTTTTTGCCTATTTTTTCGGCCTCGTGCACCACATCAAACTGGTTGCCTTTCAGCTGACCCATCAATATCTCAGAATCGTATATGTTTTTTGAGCAACCTAAAGTAACCACGTTAACACGTTGTTTAACAGGTTTAGCTACCGGCCGGGAAATTTCTTTTGTTTTCATAACACACTAATCATTGCAATGAAAAAATTGTCATTGCGAGGAACGAAGCAATCGCGAACTAAACAGGTTGAATTGCAAGGGAAGAGATTGCTTCGTCGTTCCTCCTCGCAATGACATAGGTTTTACTGTTTGAATAATGAATCGACAAAAGCCTGCCTATCAAACAATTGGAGGTGCTCCATGCCTTCACCTACACCTATATATTTTACCGGAATTTTAAACTGATCTGATATCCCTATTACCACACCGCCTTTGGCCGTACCGTCAAGCTTGGTTAAAGCCAGGGCGTTTACGTTGGTGGCTTCGGTAAATTGCTTGCATTGCTCAATAGCATTTTGGCCTGTTGATGCATCCAGTACCAATAATATTTCGTGTGGTGCGCCGGGAATTACCTTTTGCATCACATTTTTAATTTTGGTAAGCTCGTTCATCAGGCCTACTTTATTGTGCAGGCGGCCGGCGGTATCTATTATCGCTACATCATCCCCATTGGCAACAGCCGAGCGTAAGGTATCATAAGCTACAGAAGCCGGATCAGATCCCATTGGCTGCGCCACCACTTTTACATCAACCCGTTTGCCCCAAAGCTGCAACTGCTCAACAGCCGCGGCACGGAAGGTATCGGCAGCGCCAAGCACTACTTTGTTACCGGCCTGCTTTAGCTTATGAGCCAATTTGCCAATGGTAGTAGTTTTACCTACGCCGTTAACGCCAACCACCATAATTACGTAGGGCTTATGATCGCCATATTCAAAATTGCGGAAATCGTTGCTGTTGTTTTCGGCCAGGAGTTTTTGGATCTCGTCTTTCAGCAGTACATTCAGTTCGCCGGTGCCAATGTATTTATCGCGGGCTACACGTTCCTGAATGCGTTCGATGATCTTGAGCGTGGTTTTTACACCTACATCCGATGTTACCAGGATCTCTTCCAAATCATCCAGCACATCATCATCAACGGTTGATTTACCTGCGACGGCCTTGGTTATTTTTGAAAAAAAATTATCCTTGGTTTTTTCTAAACCGGTATCAAGGGCTTGCTGCTCCTGCTGTGTATTTTCCTTTTTCTTAAAAAAATCAAATAATCCCATTTTAGATGTGCAGATTTTAGATTACAGATGTGCAGATTTTATCGTCTGAATCAGAATTTACAGAATTAAAGAATTTTCAAAATTCTGATGACTTGACTCAGCCAATAATTATGTCATGCAGTTAATTTGTCCGAATTATTTTCAACTAAATATACAAGGATTCTGAAAATTGAAAAATTCTGTAAATTCTGATTCAGACCTCAACAAAAAAAGCCCTCTCGTAAAAACAAGACGGCTTCGATATTTTGATCAAAAGTTTAAGCAAATATTATTTGCCTGCAATGATGTCCTTAACAGCGTCGTTAGGAACAATTTGCTCTTTGAATGAATAAGCACCAGTTTTTGGTGATTTGTTCATTGTGATAACCTTTGAATATTCTTTGCCTTTACCTGCTACTTTCAGTGTTGCAACTACTTTCTTTGCCATTTCTTTTAAATATTGAATTAGTGAATTATTGAATTAGTGAGTTAACTGTTCGGTTAGGGATCTAAACCTAATCAACCAATCAACTTAATCAACCAATTACTTAATCTCTTTGTGAACTGTTACTTTCCTTAAAACCGGGTTGAATTTTTTCATTTCCAGTCTTTCAGTAGTATTCTTTTTGTTCTTGGTGGTAATATAGCGAGACATGCCTGGCATACCGCTTGTTTTGTGTTCAGTACACTCTAAAATTACCTGAACCCTGTTGCCTTTTTTTGCCATTTTCTTTTTATGTTGTACGCATCACCATCACGGCTTACGTAATTTTTCAAATTATACCTTGTACGCTTTCAATTTTACGTAAACGTAAAACCTTCAACGTACAACTACTAAATGTATCCTTTTTTTACAAATTTATTGATACAGGCAGTAATACCATTTTTAGTAATAGTTTTTACTGCTGAAGTAGATACCTTTAAGGTAATCCATTTATCCTCTTCAGGGATATAAAACTTTTTAAGTTTTAAGTTAGGATGAAATCTACGTTTTGTTTTAACGTTTGAGTTAGAAACGTTGTTACCAACTATAGATGCTTTTCCTGTTAGATCACAAATTCTTGACATGACAAATATTTTTAATTATCAACCCTTTATTCAAAAAGAGTTTGCAAATATCAGACTTTTTAATCAAATATTCAATAGCGGTATTAAAAATAATTCAAAAAGATTTTGCTCCCTTTAAATCGCTTAATAATAGGTGATTTTACGGGTTATGGTATCTGTTCTTATATTAGGTTTTGAGCTAATGTGGTCTTTAAACCGAACTATTGCCTTCGCCCAGTTTTTCTTTGAATCTAACGCTGTATATTCAAAGGTTTTTGTTTGATAGAGCGCGCCGTTAGGTGCACCTAATCCTATATCGATAACGCGACGCTGATTGTCATATTTAAATCTAAGTACAGTAGGTTCAACTTTTGCTGCCGATTGATAGTTTGAATGCTCTACCAGATCGTTTTGTTTATCGTATTTGTAAGTATTGACATCGTGATTTTCTACTGTGGTATCCCCCTCATTAGTCATTAACCGGCCCAAAGCATCGATTTTCAACGTTGATGAAAAATTCGAACCCGCGGAACCTAACTCACAAATTATCGATGTCAATTTCTCTTTTTCGTACTTGTAACTATAAACAGTACTTTCTTCATTAACAATTGAATCAATTTTGTCGGCCGTGGTATTAATATTTAACCAACTATATGCCAAAGCAACCATTTGGCCTTTTCTATCAAAAGTTAACCTGGAGAAATCGTGTTTTGATGATGTCGATGAGGTGTATACTTCCTTTACATTACCATTCATGGTTTCAATGCCCTCGGTGCTGTAAATCTTTACTTGAGTTGATGCTGGTTTTTTGCAAGCAAATATTAGCAGGCTAATTGCTATGAGTAATAATGTTATTCTGGATGTGATGATTCAGGTTTGTTGCGCATTATCTAAAACGAAAGAAATTCTTTGATACTTCGTTTTGTCTAATCAGCTGCGCTTATAAAAATAGCCTTTTTATTGAATATAGAAAAATATAGAGTTTGATCTTTTATGTACTTTTTAAATAATTTTAAAAAGCTGCAGAATTAACATCTACATCATATATAAATTATTAAATTAGCCCCACCATTTATAAATACTATGAAAATTACATCATTTGACGAATACGAGCAGGTATATAAACAAAGTGTTGAGCAGCCCGAAGAGTTTTGGGCTGGTATAGCCGAGAATTTTTTATGGCAAAAAAAGTGGGATAAAGTGCTGGATTGGAATTTTAAGGAGCCCGATATCAAATGGTTCCAGGGCGCTAAACTTAATATAACCGAAAATTGCCTCGACCGTCACCTCGATACTATTGGCGATAAGCCTGCCATTATCTGGGAACCAAACGATCCGCAGGAAGATCACCGTATACTAACCTATCGCCAGCTGCATGATAAAGTTTGCCAGTTTGCCAACGTGTTAAAAAATAATGGTGCAAAAAAAGGCGACCGTATTTGTATTTATATGCCGATGATTCCGGAACTGGCCATAGCCGTTTTGGCTTGTGCCCGTATTGGCGCTATTCATTCCGTTGTATTTGGCGGGTTTTCGGCACAATCCATTGCCGATAGGATAAACGATGCCGAGTGTAATGTAGTTATTACCGCCGATGGTGGTTTCCGTGGCAATAAAGCCATACCATTAAAAAGCGTTATTGACGATGCGTTGGTGCAATGCCGGTCGGTTAAAAGAGTAATTGTGTTAACCCGCAGCCGTACGCCGGTATCCATGATAAAAGGTCGTGATGTATGGTGGGAAGATGAAGTTAAAAAGGTAGAAACCCAGGGTAACCCCGATTGCCCTGCCGAGGTAATGGATGCCGAAGACATGCTGTTTATTTTATATACCTCTGGTTCAACAGGTAAACCCAAAGGCGTTGTGCATACAACCGGCGGCTATATGGTTTATACAGGTTATACTTTTGCCAACGTATTTCAATACAACAAAGGCGAAGTTTATTTTTGTACTGCCGATATCGGCTGGATAACCGGGCACTCGTACATTGTATATGGCCCGTTGTCGCAAGGCGCAACAACATTGATGTTTGAAGGCGTGCCAACCTACCCCGATGCCGGTCGTTTTTGGGATATTGTAGATAAGTTTAAGGTAAATATATTATATACCGCGCCAACTGCTATCCGCTCATTGATGAGCTTTGGCGAAGAGCCGCTGAAAGGTAAAGACCTGAGTTCGCTAACCAAACTGGGATCGGTAGGTGAGCCAATAAACGAGGAAGCATGGCATTGGTACGATGAAAAAATTGGTCATGGTAAATGCCCTATTGCCGATACCTGGTGGCAAACAGAAAATGGCGGGTTAATGATATCGCCGATTTGTAACGTTACCCCAACTAAACCAGGCTACGCTACTTTGCCTTTACCTGGCGTGCAGCCGGTTTTGGTTGACGAGAATGGAAAAGTGATAGAAGGAAACGGCGTAAGTGGCAACCTTTGTATTAAATTTCCGTGGCCGGGTATGCTGCGCACTACTTATGGCGACCATGAGCGCTGCCGCACCACCTACTTTGCTACCTACGAAAATATGTACTTTACCGGCGACGGCTGTTTGCGCGACCAAGATGGTTACTACCGTATTACCGGCCGCGTTGATGACGTATTGAACGTATCCGGCCATCGTATTGGTACCGCCGAGGTAGAGAATGCTATCAATATGCACAGCAGCGTGGTAGAATCGGCCGTAGTGGGTTATCCGCATGATATTAAAGGGCAGGGGGTTTATGCCTTTGTGGTATGCCCTAACCAGCATGGCGATTCGGAGCTTGCGCGTAAGGATATTACCATGACTGTTGCCCGTATTATAGGGGCCATAGCCAAGCCAGATAAAATTCAGTTTGTAAGCGGGTTGCCAAAAACCAGGTCGGGAAAAATTATGCGCCGCATTTTGCGCAAAATAGCCGAAGGGGAAACATCCAACTTAGGCGATACATCTACACTGCTTGACCCAGCCGTGGTTGAAGAAATTAAGGCAGGAGCGTTGTAGGGAAGAGAGTCAAGAATTAAGAGTCAAGAGGCAAGACAAACCAAAGTCCTGCCTCTTTTTTTGTAACTTGCAACACCTTTCTAACTGTATGCATAAACGAAATTTATATCGTTTAATATTATTTGCCTGTTTTGCGGTCTTAGTTTCCCTGTTTTCATTTAAAAGTCGTCTAAATCCTTCTGCACGATACCGGCTCGATTTTTTTACCAAAGAGAACCAATTTTACCTTTGCGATTCGGCTTTTACCGGCGAAACCGGCGATCCTGGTTTTTGGACATCCTCGGCATATGCCGATAGAATGGCGACGGCAAAAGACGGGGATATAGTTGGCATTAGTATTGAAAGTTTTGGCCATGTAAAAGCTCAGCTTGATATACTGGACGCCCCAAGCAGGGAAAAGGATTTTAAAAAGTACGATCATGTGGTTGAGGCAGGTGTAAGGATAAGTTCGGGGATATTAGAAGTTCTTGATTACCCAGATAGCAAAATTCAGTTAAAAACTATTGTAACGCCGGGTTACTACCGTATCAGGGTTTATTCTTATGACCTGGCAAATAATGACCCCGAAGCTGATGAAGGCACAGATCATTATAAAATAGAACTATGGCCCTCCCATGATTTTGAACGAAAAGTGCTGAAGCAATTTGTGAAAGAATAGGGTCAGAGTCAAGAGATTAAAATCAAGAATCAAGAAGCTGCCATGGCACGCATTGAATTTAGCACTTCATGCTTATCGTCTTAACTCTTGATTCTAATATCTTGCCTCTTCCTCAAAAACCATATTGTTTCCGGGGTGTTATATAAATACATCTAAATAAAAAACATTATGGACAAATTGGAAATAAAAGGCAGCTGGAATGAACTGAAGGGAAAAGTGAAACAAGCTTATGGCGACCTTACCGATGACGATTTAGCTTATGAAGAGGGAAAGGACGATGAAATGCTTGGGAAACTTCAACAAAAAACAGGTAAATCCCGGGACGAACTGGTAAAATGGATTAACAGTTTATAATATTTGAAAAGGCCCCGGGAACGGGGCTTTTTTATTTGAAAAACCTTTTTAGATCAATAAAGAAACCTGGTAGGATTAAAGAATTAAGCACTTCTTTTTTTTCAGCTTTTTGATGCAGGTAATAAACGTTATCTTTTAAAATGTATAAATCGGCGTTTTCTTGTATCGGGTCTATGATGATGTATTCCTTAACGCCATATTTTTCATAAATATCCTTTTTCTGCCTCAAATCATAATAGGCGTTGGATGGCGAAAGTATTTCAATTATTAAATCAGGAGCACCTGCTATGCGGTCTTTAATCAACTCCGGAATTCACTCTTCCGAAATATATAAAATGTCTGGTTGCAAAACGTTCCCGTCGTCAAATTTTACGTCCATCGGTGCATGGGCCAAAAAACCATTGTTATTTTTTCTATCTAAAAAGTTAGATAAGTCTTGTACAATTTTAACAGAAATTACCTGGTGTATAGGAATAGGCGATGGCGATATAATCAAATCATAGTTTATCAACTGAAAAGGTGCACCTTCTTCCAACAGGAGGTAATCATCAACGGTGTATTTCTTTTTCTTATCAGCAGTGAGCATAAATCAAATATAATTAATTTCGCACGATGAAATCAGTGAAACCGAACATTCTTGTTGTTAATGATGATGGTATAACCGCGCCCGGTATCAAAGTTTTAATTGAAGCCATGAGCGGGATAGGCAGGGTAGTGGTTGTTGCGCCCGATAGTCCGCAGTCGGGAATGGGGCATGCCATTACTATTGGTAAGCCCCTGCGTTTAGATAAAGTTGATATTTACGAAGGTATCGAAATGTACCGCTGCTCTGGTACGCCGGTTGATTGTGTGAAGCTGGCCGTTAATAAAGTATTCAAAGGGCAAAAGCCCGATTTGTGTGTATCGGGCATTAATCACGGTTTAAATAATTCCATTAACGTTTTGTATTCGGGCACCATGTCGGCCGCGGTTGAAGGGGCTATAGAGAGTATTCCATCTATTGGTTTTTCTTTAGATGATTATAACCTGGATGCCGACTTTAGCCATTGTGTTAAATATGTTAAGGAACTTGCCTTGCAGGTTTTAGCTAACGGTTTACCGGCAAACACGCTGCTCAACGTAAACTTTCCAAATACTCACGATATCAAAGGAGTTAAAATTTGCCGCCAGGCTAACGCCAAATGGGCCGAGGAATTTGACGAAAGGGTTGATCCGCATAAGCGGCCCTATTACTGGCTCACCGGCGTTTTTCAGTTAAATGATAGTGGCGAGGATACCGATGTTTGGGCCCTGGAGCATAATTACGCATCGGTAGTACCTGTTCAGTTTGATATGACGGCGCATCACGCTATTCCGTTTTTAAATACCTGGGCATTCAATGTGTAAATTGCAGTGTTAAATAAAATACATGCTTAAAAATAATAATATATTAATGGGCTTTCTTTACGGTTCCATACTGCCGGCTATCAGCCTGTTTGTTTTTTTGTACCTGCTTAAAGGAAACTTTTTAATATTCAATAAACCGGGTATTCCTTATTTAATGGCGATAGCGCTGAACCTTTTTATGATCAGGTATTGTTTTAAGCAGGGTAAAGAAAACATGGGCACCGGCATGATACTGGTTACCTTTATATTTACTGCTGCGGTGTTTTTACTCAAATTACAACCCATCCGATGAAGTACTACCTGGTAGCCGGCGAAGCTTCGGGCGATTTACATGGGGCCAATTTGATGAAAGCATTAAAGGAGCTTGACCCGGCGGCCGAATTTCGCTTTTTCGGTGGCGATCTGATGCAGGCCGAAGGCGGAACCCTGGTGAAGCACTATGCCGATATGGCCTTTATGGGCTTTGTAGAGGTTGTTGTTAACCTGCGTGCCATCCTCAAAAACATGAAAGCCTGTAAGGATGATATTGCGGCATATCAACCTGATGTTATGGTGCTGATAGATTTTCCGGGTTTTAATTTGAAGATTGCGGAATACGCCAAATCCATCGGCTTGCCGGTTAACTACTACATTTCGCCCAAAGTTTGGGCCTGGAACCAGAAACGGGTATTAAAAATAAAGCGGATAGTTGACCACCTGTTTTGCATATTGCCTTTCGAGGTCGATTTTTATAAAACCTGGGGAATGGATGTTGATTATGTAGGCAATCCCTTGTTGGATGCCATAACAGCATTTAAGCCCAACGCTGAATTTTTACAGGATAATAAGCTATCTGATAAAAAAATAATAGCACTGTTGCCAGGTAGCCGCAAGCAGGAGATAAATTATTTATTACCGGATATGGTTGCAGTGGCCAGGCAATATAAGGAGTATCAGTTTATTATAGCTGGCGCCCCATCATTTAAACCTGATTTTTATAACTCATTTTTAGAGGGCACAGATATTCCGGTAATATTTAATGCAACGTACGATTTGTTAACCAACGCTCACGCTGCCATTGTTGCCTCTGGAACAGCTACTTTGGAGACCGCATTATTTAACGTGCCACAGGTTGTGGTTTATAAGGGGAATGCCCTAACCATCGCCATAGCCCGCATGCTGGTGAAAATTAAATTTATATCGTTGGTCAACCTCATTGTAAACCGGGAGATAGTAAAAGAACTCATTCAGCAGGACTGTAACGAAATAAAAATGGCCGCCGAACTCAGGGCGATTGTCGAAGAAGGCGCCTATCGTGAAATGATGCTGAAAAATTACGACGCTCTTGACCAAAGGATGGGGCAGCCCGGCGCATCTGCCAAAACCGCAAGTCTGATTGTTAAATATACCGCAAAAAAATAGAGCCCTGTTTTTGCAGGGCTCTATCGTTTTCATAGGTGTGATGTTGTACTTAATAGGTAGATGTAGATATATATGATGATCAGGCAGCTTTACGTGTTGTTGGCAAAGCTACTTTCTTGTTATTGTGCATAAATTGATTTCTTACGCTTAAGTTCCTCAGATCTTCCAATAAAATATTTAATAATTCGTCTTCAAAACGGTCAACTAACTTGTTTATGGTTGGGTTTGTTTTAGTGGCTTTCATAGTAGATGTTTTATAGGTAAGTACGTATGTGAAAGTTTAAATTAAGCTGCGCTTGCCAACCTGGCCGCTTTAGCTTTAACTGATTTAAGGTCGTTTATCAATAACTTTTTCAATTCGTTATCAAAGCGTGTTACTAACTTAGTGGTTGATGGTTTTCTGTTAGTCTTCATAGTTTTTTAGTTTTTATGTTTAAAATGTTTTTAGTTTAATCTTTCTTTTCAGTTTCCTGGTTTTCGGTAAGGTTGTCCTTACGGCGTTTTGCTTCTTTGTATTGCCTTAAAATCTGCTCTTCATCGCGTGCGTCTGTTATTTTTGTAGGCTCTACAGGGTTAGCCCATTCCTTCTCCTCTTCCTTAACCGTTGTTTTCTTGGTTGCCATAACAGTTACATTTGATAGGTACAGTTCCAATCTTGTGCCAAAAATCATTATCTATCCAAAAAAA
>Ga0075366_10000117_pt1 | contig 32747 bp, 27 predicted proteins | sample EndMethybrTD3031_FD_72351 | JGI IMG/M metagenome (GOLD analysis project Ga0075366, IMG submission 72351) | Populus endosphere microbial communities from Tennessee, USA - Endosphere MetaG P. TD hybrid TD303-1 | ecosystem: Host-associated > Plants > Roots > Endosphere | place: USA: Tennessee...
CCGGGCAACGCTGCCCGCCCACGGGTTTGGTGGCACTGGATGAACGGGAACATTACCAAAGATGGTATTCGTAAAGATTTGTTGTGGATGAAACGCAGCGGAATTGGCGGCTTTCAGAATTTTGATGCCGGATTAATTACGCCGCAAATTGTTGATAAACGCCTGCTGTACATGACACCGGAATGGAAAGATGCATTCCGGTTAGCCACCAAACTGGCCGACTCTTTAAAACTGGAGATGGTCATTGCCGGCTCGCCGGGCTGGAGTGAAAGCGGCGGCCCCTGGGTACCTGCCAAAAACGGGATGAAAAAGTTGGTTTGGAGTGAAGTGCGCGTAAAAGGGGGACAACCTTTTACCGGCACTTTGCCCAGGCCGCCCGCTACCACCGGAGATTTTCAAAATTCGGCTATCCCAAAGGAAACCTCTGTTATTCGTTTAAAAACAGCTGCCCCGCCCGAATATTATGAGGATGTAGCAGTGGTAGCTTACCGCTTGCCCCCCGCTGATATTTCACTGAATGACCTGGCTCCAAAAATAACTTCCAGCGGCGGGAGTTTTACGTTGAAGCAGCTTACAGACGGGGACCTGGAAACAACCGGTTTATTGCCATCCGATCCGGCGACGGGATATTCGTGGATTCAATATGAGTTTCAACAGCCGCAAACTATCAAAGCAGTTTCTGTGGCGGGAGGAGGGACTAGGTCACCTTTTGGGGTGCCGGGACCATCGGAAGAGCGCAGTCTGGAAGTAAGCGATGATGGAATTAATTTCCATACGGTAGCGTTCATCCCACTTAGTGTTATTCTGCAGCAAACGATTACCATCCCGCCAACTACTGCCAAATATTTTCGGTTGAAATTTGAAAACGCCAAAGCCCATCCCAATCTTATTGCTATGATGACCGGTGGCGGAATGGCTTCCAAACCTCCTGCCGGAAATGATATTGCAGAACTGGTGTTATATCCCGCTGCACGTATCAATCACTTTGAAGAAAAGGCCGGCTTTGTTGCTGCCATTGATTTGTTGAAACACCCTACACTAAACACTCCTGATGTAATTGTACAAGCAGATGTGGTTAATTTAACAGGGAAAATGGATGCAGCCGGTATACTTAACTGGACAGCTCCAGGCACCGGCGTAGAATGGAAGATTGTAAGATTTGGCTATTCATTAACCGGGAAGCAAAATCATCCCGCGTCATCCGAGGCAACCGGATTGGAAGTAGATAAGATGGATGCGCATGCGGTAAAAGATTATTTTACAACTTACCTAAACCAGTACAAAGATGCAACCGGCCGCCTGATGGGAAGCAAAGGGTTGCAATACCTGATTACCGATAGCTACGAAGCCGGCCAGGAAACATGGACGCCCCGGATGATCGAGGAATTTCAAAAGCGGCGCGGTTATAGTTTATTGCCCTGGATGCCGGTACTTACCGGTCAGGTTATTAAAAGTGCTGAAGCCAGTGAGCAATTTCTCTGGGATTGGCGTAAAACAATTTCAGAACTGATAACCGAAAATCATTATAACCAGCTTACAGATATCCTCGCGACCTACGGCATGAAACGCTACTCCGAATCGCATGAAAACGGCCGGTTGTTCGTAGTTGATGGCATGGATGTAAAACGGACAGCCGCTATTCCGATGTCGGCTATGTGGACGCCCGGGCTTGGCGGTTCTCCCCCTAATATGGCCAGGGCAGATATTCTTGAATCTGCTTCGGTAGCACATATATACGGCCAAAACCTGGTGGCTGCCGAATCGTTTACCGCTATTGGTTTTGGGGCTAATGGGGCTTGGTCATATTCGCCGGAAAAATTAAAACCTACCGCCGACCTGGAACTGGCCAATGGCGTAAATCGATTTGTGATACATACTTCTGTTCACCAGCCGGTTGATGACAAGGTTCCCGGTCTTGGATTAAGCGTATTCGGCCAATGGTTTAACCGGCACGACACCTGGGCAAACCAGGCAAAAGTATGGACCGACTACCTGGCCCGTAGTTCGTATATGTTACAGCAGGGAAAGTTTGTGGCCGATATTGTATACTATTATGGCGAAGACAATAACATTACCGGGCTGTTTGGCGCCAAATTACCAGGCATTCCCCAGGGATATAGTTTCGATTTTGTCAATCCCCATGCGCTTATTAACCTTTTATCTGTGCAGGAAGGCAAACTGGTAACACTTTCGGGAATGAAGTACAGGATATTGGTAATAGACAGTAATGCCCGGAAAATGTCGTTGCCTGTACTTCGCAAAATAGCTCAACTGGCAAAGGCCGGGGCTGTCATCAATGGCGTAAAGCCCCAAATGACTGCAAGTTTAGAAGATGATCCACAGGAATTTCAACGCCTGGTAAATGACGTGTGGAATTCAGGCAGAGGTAATGTGCGTAATGGCAAAACAATTGCCGAAGTGCTTTCCTCTTTGAACATATCCCCCGATTTTGAATATAGCAAACCGCAAGGCAATACGCAGTTGTTATATGTACATCGCAAAGTGACCGGCGGCGATATTTATTGGGTAAATAATCGTAACGACCAAAGCGAAACGGTTGAGGCAACATTCCGTGTTGTTGGAAAGGAACCGCAGATATGGCATCCCGAGACGGGAAAAACAGAGCCGGTTTCCTATAAAATAGAAAATGGCCATACCTCCGTATCCTTAAACCTGGTGCCAAATGATGCGTTGTTTGTAGTGTTCCTGTCGCCTGCCCAAAAAAGCAGGGTCACCCTTCCTGCAAAAGCAGAGCAAAAAGTAATAACGGTTGAAGGTCCCTGGAATGTAGCTTTTCAGCCCGATCGTGGTGCGCCGCCACAAGTTACATTCAAGAAGTTGATATCTTATACAGATGATTCCGACCCAGGCATCAAATACTTTTCCGGTACGGCCACCTACACAAAATCGATTAACATCCCGGCAGGCACGTTTATAAAGGGTACGCAGATCCGTTTAGATTTAGGTGATGTAAAGAACCTGGCGGAAGTAACGGTGAACGGAAAACCAGAGGGTACCCTTTGGAAAAAACCTTTTAGCATAAATGTAACCGGTAATTTAAAGCCAGGAAAAAATACGCTGGAAATAAAAGTTACTAATTTATGGGTAAACAGGCTGATTGGTGATCAGCAGGTCGATGTAAAACAAAAAATAACGTATACAACAGTGCCCTTTTACAACGCCAATTCAAAACTACAGCCCTCTGGTTTATTGGGGCTTGTAAAGGTGGTGTGGGTGAAGTAACGAAAGGATAAGAAGATAAATTATTCATACATCAGCATCAATAAACGCAGGGGCTATAGGGAAGCACATGAAAACGGAGCTTCGGTTTTACCGTTGGGCCTATAACTCTGTTACTAACATTTATCGACAAATACGGATCACCTATCGAAGCGAAGGCTTTCTAAATAATTAGTCATCATCAAGGTTGATTTTATTCCCTACTAAATTTTCAAATAATTTGGTTATTTAAAAAAAAGCTGTACGTTTGTATTAACAAAATTGTTAAACAATTTAGATAATGGAAGTTTTAGCTACAGATACCGAGCAGTTAATAAAAGAGACAGCCAAAAAGGTATTTTTTGTGGATGGTAACATACATGCCACAACCCAGGATATTGCCGACGCCGCGGGAATAAACCGCGCGTCTATTCACTATTACTACCGTAGCCGGAAACAACTTTTCGACAAGGTGTTCCAGGAGGCTGTAGTTGAAATGGGAAGTAAGCTGGAAAGCATTGCATCAGCAAGCTTACCTATTAAAGAGAAAACAGAAGATTTCATTGACTTTTTTATGGAGAAGTCGATGCAGCATCCTTACCTGGAACTGTTTATTATAACAGAACACAATGCGGATCCAACACTGCCCTTAAAGATCATATCGAAAGATGGACATGAAGACAGGATGAAATATCTTGAAATTGAAATTACCAGGGAAGTAAAAGCGGGCAATATGAAAGCAATTAAGCCCGAGCATTTTATTGTTACCTTAATGTCGTTATGCTCATTTCCCTTTTTAGGTAAGTCTATTATCGAGAACATCTTTCAACTGGATAGCGCTGCCTATGCTAAGTTTATTAAAGAAAGAAAAAAGGTTATCATGCAATTACTTTTTCTGGATGCTTAGGCATCTATTTTTTTAACATAAATTTAACAAAAATGTTAAACAATAATATTAACCACGAAAGCGCTGAAGGTTTATATGATTATGAAGACATAGGATGTCCCCGATAGAATTAAAACTTCTTTTTTTTATTTCAATAATTAACAAAAAAGTTAAACATAAATATCAAATAAAAATGAAAATCCCCAAATCGCTATTACTAATTTTGCTTTCCATTCCAATAAGCAACCATTTGCTGGCTCAAAGCACGTATACGTTAAAGCAGTGCGTTGACAGCGCGCTTAAAAATAACCTGAACATCCAGTCGGCCGGCTTCGACCTTAAAAAGGCGGAGGAACAAAAGAAAGAAGCGGTTTCCAGCTTTTTACCGCAGGTGAGCGCTACCGGCCAGTACCAGTATTATACCAAGGTGCCCGGCCAGCTCATTCCCTCCGCTATATTTGGCGGGGGCGCCAACTCTCCTAAATACATAACCGGCTCATTTACGTTACCGCAAAGTACCCAGGCCAATGCCAAATTAGAGCAAACGCTGTATAACGGTCAATTTTTAATTGCTTTAAAGGCAGTAAAGGCCAATACCAATATTTACGCGGTGCAGGTAAAGAGTAGCAAAGAAGATGTGGCCTACAATGTAGGTGCAACTTATTATAACATACAATCGCTTACCAAAAAAGTCGACCTGCTTACCGACAACCTGGCAAACAGCGATAAACTGATTAACGCCACGAAACTGAAATTAGCCAACGGTATAGCTACCAAAACCGACTATAACCGCCTGTTGGTGAGCAGGGAAAGTACAAATGCGAGCTTAATTTCGACCAAGGGACAATTACAACAGCAACTGGTAACACTTAAATTTTTAATGGGAAAACCTCTTGCCGATTCCTTAGCTATTGAGGTTGATGCCGGGCAAAACTCGCTTCCTGCATTACTGCTCAATGAATCAGGTAACGCTGCAAAACGTACCGATGTACAGTTATTACAGGCACAAAAGGCATATAGCGAGGTAGAGAAGCTGAATATTAAAGCAGGTTACCAGCCCACACTTTCCTTTACAACCAGCTACGGAACTGCCGGCTATAATGACAAGTTTCAGCCGTTTAGTAACATCAATGGCAAATGGTTTAACAGCAGTAGTATCGGCCTTAATTTAAACGTCCCTATTTACGATGGGGGTAAAAAACGCTCTCAAATTCGCCAGAAAAACATTGAGCTGCAACAGTATGATACCAAAATACAGTATTATAAACAACAGGCCGATAAAGAAATAGCCACCGCGGCTATAAGCTATAATACCAATGTGGTAACCCTGCAATCGCAGTACTCAAATGTGCAGTTAGCTAATAAGATATACCTGGACAGACAGCTGCAGTTTCAAAACGGCATCGTAAGTCTCAAAGACGTTTTGGACGCAAAAAACGACCTGATTGATGCACAGAACACCTTCATATCAGCTTTGGTAAATACCCGGACTGCCGAACTCGACCTGAAAAAGGCAAAGGGCGAACTGCTCGACATTACAAGCAATTAAAAATCAAATACTCATACTTAAATTATAACAAAATGAAAAAGACCGGCAAATCAGTTTTAACTGTATTAATAATAGCAGGTGTAGTTGTACTCATTGTAGCAAAGCTCCTTGGGAATAAGAAAGCCGTAGCAGCAAAAATTTATCAAAAAGATGTCAGCACCCGGATAATGGTTAATGTGGATACCGCAACCAACCGACCTTTAAACGTGGTTAAAGAATATTTAGGATCATTTGAAGCCAATCGCGATGTATCTATCAGTGCCGAAACCCAGGGAAGGGTAATTGCCGGTACCATAAAAGAAGGAGACCTGATAAGCGCAGGCACGCTAATAGCACAAATAGATAATGTGGGGTTAAGGGCGCAACGTTTTTCGGCCCTGGCCAGCTATAACAACGCAAAAGCCAACCTGGAACGGTATCAGAACGCTTCGGTAGGCGAGGGGGTATCGCAAATGCAGGTAGATGAACAAAGGTTGACTTTACAAAGTGCGCAGGCACAATTGCAGCAAATAGATAAACAGGTATCGCAAAGCCGGATCGTTGCGCCGTTTAGCGGCAATGTTACTGCCAAAAGTTTCGAACTCGGCAGCTTTGTGGCGCCCGGAACAAAGCTGCTGGAAATCGCCGACATCGCTAAAGTGAAATTAGCCATTAACGTACCGGAAGCTGAAGTTGCCTTTTTTAGCAAAGGAAAAAAAATAATGGTACATACCGACGTATATCCGGGTGTGGAATTTGACGGAATTGTTGACGAACTGATATCAAAGGCCGATGCCACGCACAACTATCCTGTTAAAATAACAGTGGTTAATAACCAGGCAGACCGACTGCTGCCAGGTATGTACGGAAAAGTTAATAAAGACGATCAGTTAAGTAAATCGGCGTTAGCCATTAACCGTTCGGCACTGCTCGGCTCCGCAAAAAATCCACAGGTTTTTGTGATAAAAAACGGAACAGCACAGTTGGTAAGCATATCAACAGGACGCAGTAATGATAAGCTGATAGAGGTAACCGGCGGCATTAACGCGGGGGATATTGTTGTAACAAGCGGACAAGTAAACTTAAGCAATGGCACCAAGGTAGCTGCCATTAAATAACCGCATCAATTAACCATTAAAAACAAAAGAAATGTCACTTACCGAAATAGCAATCAAACGCCCGTCACTAATTATTGTGGTGTTTAGCGTATTAATATTAGGCGGGTTGTTTTGTTACTCCAAGTTGAGTTATGAATTACTGCCCGATTTTTCTGAACCTTCATTAACCATAAAAACCATTTACGAGGGCGCCTCGCCAAATGATGTGGAGCAAACGGTAACCAAGAAAATTGAAGATGTGGTATCGGGCCTCGATGGCATTAAAAATATTACATCGCAATCGTCCGAAGGACTGTCGACAATTACTGCTGAGTTTAACGCCAATGTGAAAATTGACGAAAAACAGCAGGATGCACAACGTAAGATTAACAACATCCTGAGCGATTTGCCAACTGATGTTAAAACACCAAGTATCTCCAAAGTAAGCCCAAGCGACAGACCGATTATGCAGTTAAATGCAACCAGCAACCTGAGTGATGCTGACTTTTATGACCTGGTTAACGACCGCGTTCAGCCGCTGTTGCAGCAGGTACAGGGCATCGGCGAAATTTCATTACTTGGCGCGCAGCCACGTGAGATCCAGGTGAATGTGAACAAGAATAAACTAAATTTTTACGGGTTATCGCTCACACAGGTTACACAGGTTATAAAAAATGCAAATTCTGATTTTCCAACAGGCAATGTAAAAACCCGATCAGAGCAGTTAACTGTACGCCTTGGGGGCAAATTTACTTCTGTAAATCAAATAAGGGACCTGGTAATTGCTGTTCCTGCCACAGGGAGTTCCGTAAAAGTAAGCGATATTGCGGATGTAGCTGATGTAACCAAAGAACAAACATCCATAAACCGCCTGAACGGAAAAAACGGGATCGGTATCCTGCTTAAAAAACAGAATGATGCCAATGCTGTGGCCATAAGTAAAGAGGTAAAAGCCCGTATTGCCCAGCTGCAACAAAAGTATGCCGGCGAAAACCTTAAACTGGTAATTGCCGACGATACCAGCGATTTTACCATAGAGGCAGCCGACGCGGTAACCGACGACCTTATTATTGCTGTTGTGCTGGTGGCCGTTATCATGCTGCTCTTCCTGCATAGCCTTCGCGACTCTTTTATCGTATTGGTAGCTATCCCGGCCTCGCTTATTTCCACCTTTATTGTGATGTACCTGTTTGGCTACACACTTAACCTGATGACACTGCTTGCCATGAGCTTAGTAATAGGTATCCTTGTGGACGACTCTATTGTGGTGCTTGAAAACATTCACCGGCATTTAAACATGGGCAAGGATAAACGTACGGCAGCGCTCGATGGCCGTAACGAAATTGGTTTTTCGGCCATTGCTATCACAATGGTAGATGTGGTGGTATTTTTACCGATAGCATTGATTAATACCACCATTGGCGACCTTTTACGCCAGTATGCGGTAACCATTGTAACGGCTACTTTAATGAGCTTACTCGTTTGCTTTACGTTGACTCCCTGGCTGGCCTCCCGCTTCGGGAAGGTGGTTATTCTTAAAAAGGAGAATATATTTCACAGGATGCTCATCGCTTTTGAAGATTTGTTACACAAACTAACCGCCTGGTATGGCCGCCGGCTGGAGTGGACTTTAAAGCATAAGCTGCTTTCATCCGCAATTGTGCTGGTCACCTTTATAGCTGCTATGGCTACGTTAAGCATGGGCATATTAGGACAGGAACTGGTTGCATCGGGCGATCAGGGTAAATTTCAATATAACCTGGAATATGATAAAAGCGCCACGCTCACCCAAAATAACCTGCGTACCAAAAAAATTGAAGATTATCTTTTGCAACAAGGAGAAGTGGTCAAAGTATTTTCGAATGTCGCGGGCGCTGATCCATCGGCCCCCGGTGGATTAGCGGCGGCCTATAAATCAATTCTGACGGTAAAGCTGGTGGAGGCTAAAGAACGAAATATAACAACCGAGCAATTCATGCTCAGAATGAAAGCTAACCTGGTTAAACAATTTCCGGGAATTAAAATTGAACCGACGCTGATTGCACTGGCAGGCGGTGATGACCCGATACAAATTGTATTAAATGGCGATAACCAGGACGTGTTAATGCAGGCTGCGCAAAAACTTAAAAAGATAATTATCGGCCTCCCCGGTTCCAACAAGGTTTCGGTTACGGTTGAAGAAGGTAACCCGGAGGTTAATGTACAGATAGACCGGGAGAAAATGGCACAGTTTGGTTTGAATATTTATACCGTTGGTGCCACCATGCAAAACGCCTATACCGGTAATACCGACACTAAATACCAGGTGGGTACCGATGATTATGATATCAATATCAGGCTCGATGAGTTTGACCGCCGTAACCCGCAGGATGTTGGTAATATTAGTTTTGTTAATAACAGTAATCAGCTAATCAAACTATCTCAGTTTGCCATCATCAAACAAAGCAGCGGGCCATCCTTGCTCGAACGCCGGAACAGGCGGTCATCTGTAACTGTCAGAAGTAACGTACTGGGGATGACATCCGGGGTATTGTCTGACAATATTAATAAAGCCTTAGTGGCAGATCCGCTGCCCAAGGGCATAGAACTGACCTACACTGGCGATATTCAACGCCAGGCAGAATCTTTTGGTGCCCTTGTTACTGCGTTGCTTTCCGCCTTTATACTGGTTTACCTGGTTATGGTAGCCTTATATGATAATTTTGTTTACCCCTTAGTGGTAATGTTTACAATACCGCTGTCATTAATCGGAGCAATACTGGCGCTCAATTTGTCGCAGGGGAACTTTAGCATTTTCACCATGCTGGGCCTTATTATGCTTTTCGGACTGGTGTTAAAAAACGGCATCCTGATTGTCGATTTTGCCAACCATTTAAAAGAGCATGGCGCCAGTACATACAACGCTGTTATAGAAGCAGGCAAAGAGCGTTTACGACCCATATTGATGACAACCATTGCCATGGTAGTAGGGATGCTTCCAATCGCGCTGGATAAAGGTGCAGGTTCTGAGTGGAAAAACGGCCTGGGCATTGTAATGATAGGTGGCTTACTATCATCCCTGATGCTTACCATATTTATCATCCCGATGTTGTACTACATTGTGGATGCCATAAAGCTGCGTATCGACAATTGGAGGGGCAACACAAAGCCGGATGATGTAACTGCCGGGCTGGTTGTTAGCCCTGCTACCCAAACACATTGATCAAAAAGCCAATAAGCAATTAGTTAATGGCACCACCGGTTTTTGAAAGCCATTGGTGCCATTAGCTTCATTCAATTTTCTCATCTAATCTTAATTAAAATGAATGAACAAACTTTTTTAATATCCCAGGACGAGCAAAGTTTTATTGCCTTGTCCGAAAAATTACGCTGCAGCCTGGAATCTAAATTGGATGATCTGTTTCAAAAGCACCGGCTCTCTTCATACTTCAACAAAAGCTACAGTTTCCCGGCAGTCGCTAACGATGAGGAGCAACTGATAAAAAGTATCCTAAGTGCTATAAACGACAATAAAGTGTTCGCCTGTTCAGTTCGAAAGGCCGTCACAACCTGGTATGGCATGTATTACGATGACAGGATGTCGGTAATCGAAAAGTTTTATTTTCGCTTTAAGCGTTTATCAAATCAAAAGGATTTTCTGCCAACGATAAATATTTCCTTTGTTTTCAGCAAAGTACTCATAACGGAACTGGCAACTATATTAAACGATACAACGTGGCGACCTATCCGCCTGCATTATCGGCAAAGCAATAAAGGTGATATTCAATAATGTTGACGAGTCCATTTGATTACAGAAGATTCGGAATGACAAAAATGTAATAGCCGCACCATGGGGATTTCAAAAAAAATAGCCGACAAAGCGCATACTCTTTTTATTCGGTATGGCATCCGCAGCATCAGTATGGATGATATTGCCGCCGGCTTAGGCATCAGCAAGAAAACAATTTACAAGTTTTATCCAAATAAGGGCTCTTTAGTTGATGCACTGGTAAATAAAGCCGCCGATAAGCATATTTATCATTGTACGCAATTGATGGCCAACAGCCGGGATGCCATTATGGAGCTGTACCTTTTATTAATATATGCCGGGGAGTTTTACAATACATTAAATCCTATGATCATCCATGACCTCGAAAAGAATTATGCATGGGGTTATCAAAAAATAGAGGATCATAAGAATTTGTTCTTTCATCCAACCCTTAAAGCAAGTATTGATCGGGGCATTAAGGAACGGGTGTACCGGGATGATTTTGATGTGGATGTAATAACCAGGTTTTTCATCGAAAGTTTAAACCTCATATTTGACCCCGAAATATTCCAGCAGGGGCATCAACCTAAGTTTAAACACCCCGAAGAGTTATTTGCCTGTCTCATTAGCGGAATAGTTACAACATCTGGTATGGAGCTAATTAATGTTTATAAAAACCAAAAGGATATTATGCTTTCAAGTATTGATGAAAGCTATATTAACTTTTAACGAAGCTGAATTATTAGATCTAATCGCTCAACTTATGGTAGAAATAATAATAGATGATGATGAAAATTTAGTCCCGGGAAATTTAAAGAGTATTTGAGACGAATCCCCAAAAAGGATTAGAACACCTAAAAGACAATTCAAATAGCTTATTAACAGGGTGTTGATTCGCCGCCGGGAAAGCCTGACAAAAAAAACATGTTAGCTAAACAAATAAACCGCTAACAATCAATCTGTTAGTGGTTTATTTGTTTTTAGTAGCCCGTAGGAGAATCGAACACGATTCACAGCAGTGACTTACAATGCTTTATATGGTTTAAATTTGGCTACGCATCGAATTACTAACCATTTTTGATGCAGATTATTTTTATTTGCAAATCTTACTTTACGAAGATATAAAATATCGCAAAACCTAACAATTTTCACATGACAAAAAGGCCGTATCATGATTCATTATAGAGCCTTTAATTTCACCTGCAATCAACCATAGGTGCCTTTTCATAATATCGCTGGTAATTAATTTACTTCCGTTTTTTACTTATTGAAAAATATACGGCAACTGCAATAACAGCGCCGATGACCATTTTTTTTATAAGAGCGGGCCTGTTGTATTTCCACTCTGCTTTAAAACCACGCTCGGCTATAATATTGGGGAAGTGGCCGTTTTTAATATCATCTATCAACCCCTCCAAAACGTTTATCCTATCGGCAAGTATCAATGGCAGCCAATGGCGGTAACGGTCTTCGCTGTGTTGAAAGGCATACCGCCTTACCACTCCGCTTAAGCCCGATGGCGGAACGGTATTGCCAAATACAGCTGTAAGCCGCGGGCGCTCCTTAGATTGTAAGATTTCTATATCTGCCGGCTGTTGTTCGGACCGTTCATAATTAATGCGTTTATGATCATCGCCGGTATAATTTTTCATTGGATAGGTGGGTTCGTTCTCCGGGTCGGCATCCATGCCCCATCCCGGTATATCTTTATAATTATTGCTTGTCATAATTTATTTTGCTGAGGGTATTAATACGGTTTTAATACAGTTATCCAGTTTTGATGAAAACAGCCTGTAAGCGTCGCTTACTTCTTCCAGCGGAATACGGTGTGTTATCAGTTCGCTTGGCTTTAATCTGCCCGATTGTACATGATCAATTAGTTTTGGCAGTAACCTTTTTACAGATGCCTGGTTGGCCCGTATAGTAATGCCTTTGTTAAGCACATTACCTATCGGGATAAGATTGAACGGCGGGCCGTAAACGCCTACAATAGATACTATTCCGCCCTTTTTAACAGAATTGATAGCCCACTGTAACGCAGTGCCTGCACCGGCCTGTAACAGGCCAACCCTGCCGCTCAAAGTTTGCAGCGTATTACCCTCGGCCTCGAAGCCAACGCAATCTATACAAACATCAGCCCCGTACCAGTCGGTTGTTTTTTTAAGGAAGACGACAGGATCTTCCAGCGATTTAAAATTGTAAACTTCGCATTTGGCGTAGTTCTTTGCAAACTCCAGCCTGTAATCGATATGATCGATAACAATTACCCTCGACGGCCCAAAGAACCAGGCACAGCGGGCTGCCATAATACCTATAGGCCCTGCACCAAAAATAACTACGGTGTCACCCTCTTTTATACCGCCCATCTCGGCGGCCTGGTAACCGGTTGGCACTACATCGGTTAGCAATACAGCATCGTCGGGGTTCATATCTGGCGGTATAACGGTTGGCCCAACGTTTGCATACGGAACGCGAACATATTCCGCTTGCCCCCCGTCAAAGCCGCCGGCTGTATGCGAATAGCCGAATATCCCCCCAACCGCTGTTGCCATAGGGTTAGATTCGTGGCAGTTGCCATATAAGCCCTGCTTGCAAAAATTACATTTGCCGCATGCAATGTTAAACGGCACCAATACCTGGTCGCCTACTTTTAGGTTCTGTACTAACGGACCTACCTCTTCAACTATTCCTGTAAACTCGTGGCCAAATGTAGAGCCAACGCGCGTATCGGGTACAAACCCATGGTACAAGTGAAGATCGGACCCACAGATGCAGGTACGAGTAACCCGGACGATCGCATCCTCGGGGTGTAAAATCTCAGGCATTGGTTTTTGAGCGGCCCTAACCCGGTATGGGCCACGATAATTCATTGCTAACATAGCACTATAAATTATTTGTTAAAAAGTCTGTTAAATTTTCTGACCGGCTACCTCAGGATGGATGGGCATATACTCTATAAATCAACCCTTCACCTAAATAATTGTTTAAATAAATTTCTTTTTAAGAAATATTGCAAATATTAATTACAACTCTGCGGGCTCTTTTAATTCTTGCGACACCAACGGTTCGTTGCCAGATACCTCGCACCACTCCTGATCTCTCTGGATTGATTTGACCACAAACACCGAGGCGAACTGTACAACGGCAACGGCCAGCAACACATAACGCAGGGCAGTATCTTCGCTAACAAACCGGGCCACCAGGATAAACAGCATACAACCAAATAGTCGCCCAACATACAGCCCTACCTCATGGCTGAAAATATAGGCGAACTGGTTACGTTTCTCTTTAGAAGCCACACATTCAATTACGCCAAGCTGAATTGGGAAGTAAGCCAGATCAAGCAGCGGGCGCGAGAAAACCATACAGGCAACAAAAATGATAGCCCCAACAGCGTTATACAAAAGCATGTTTATACCTGCACCAATAACAAATAAGCCCAAACCGGCGGTAAAAATAGCGTTGCGGTGTTTAGACGATGTTGCACGCCCAAGCACATAAAGTATTGCGGCCGATAACAACGCACCTGCCGATTGAATTGACCCCACAGCCCCTTCACTGCCTACCAGTTTCATAATAAGCATAACCGGTGCAGCAATAACAAAGCCCTGGGCCACACCTTTTAGGGCTGCCATGGCCAGCAGCTTATTCCAAAGGCGGTGAAATTTAAAATAGATAAAACGGGCGCTTGGCGGGTTTTGAAACTGCCCGCGAGCGGCAATGAACGACGCAAATAAAGTGAGCAGGATAACCATTGCGGTAAGTATGCGGTAGGCGCCGTTAATATTTCCGCCAAGCCAGCCCAACTTTTGCGTAGCTGCTATAAAATAGCCCGATAATAATGGCATAATAATGGATGCCAGGGTAAAAAAGAAGGATTCGAGGCCATAATAATAGTTACGGTTAATATCTTGGGTATTGGTTAGTGCAAGCGATACCCTGTTTGCCCAGAAAAATCCATAGGATAGCCCCATAATAAAACCAATCAGCGTAATCCCGGTCATCTTCAGTTGCGGCAACAGCATCATAACGGCCATGTCTAACCCGCTAATGATCATCCCTGCTGCGTAGAGCCGGGCTATTGGTACTTTGCGTAACAGGAATCCGTTTAAAATAAACGTAACTGGGATACCTGTTCCCTGTGCCAGCTGATAAACCATAACCAGACTTACGTCATCAGATTTCCTGATGATATAAGCCCCTATAAATAATTCGATAACAGGTATGGCAAAAGCATAAGCCATGTTAGTTAACAGCAACATGCGCATGGGCCTGGGCTGGCTGCAAAAAAATTGATATTCCTTTTTTATCCCATTCATTAAATCATTTGCAAGTGAGGCCTTATTTTAAGATCCACTATATCGCACCTTAAAGGTTGTTCAAGGGCATAAAAAATAGCGGCGGCAATATCTTCGGCTTTAAGCATTTCCATACTTTCCTGCTTTTTACTTTGTTCATCGGCCGAGGCAGGTTGCATATTCGTGCCAACCGCGCCGGGTTCTATTAATGTTACTTTTATACCTTTTTCATTCACTTCTTTACGCAGGGCTTCAGAAAAGCCTTGTATACCCGCCTTGGTGGCAACATATACCGAACTGCCTTTCTCACGAACGTCGGCACTCATTGACCCAACATTTATGATATGGCCGAATCCGTTGGGCGTCATACGGTCGAGCGCATAACGAGTACATGCAATGTAGCCAAGGAGGTTAGTTTTTATCACTCGTTCCCAATCTTCATAATTGCCATCGTTTACATCCTGGTGTGCTAACGCAGCATTGTTAATTAACACATCTACTTTGCACAGTGTCTCGTCGGCTTTATTAAAAATCTGCTGTATACCATCTCCGGTAGATAAGTCGGCCGCTATACCTGCAAATTTACCCCGTGGGCCGGCTTGCGCTATGCTTTCCAACGTATCGTCAAGATGCTCCTGCTTGCTTCCGGCCACAAATACATTAGCGCCTTTTTGTGCTAATAAAATAGCGGTAGCCCTGCCTATACCGCTTGTTCCGCCGGTAATTAAAATGCCTTTACCCTCCACACCGGCAAGGTTATTTGTATCAGAATTTGATGTGCTCATATTAATTGTAATTGATGTTTTAAACTTTTAGCGCCACAAAAATGGCCCCTGTTGCCTCTTTGTTCCGGGCTGTATCAAAAGCCTGGTTTATATCGTCAAGCGAAAAGCTATGTGTAATCAGCTTTTTTGCATTAAGCTTTCCTTTAGCCAAAAGATCAAGGCACATTTTCATTTCCGGGTAAATGTCCCAATAAGAATAACTGGCACTTGGAATGAGTTTAATTTCTGATTTTTGCAGTTGTGCCCAATCCAGTTCAAGGGCTTTTTGATCTTTTTCAAAACCGCCAACTATCACAACTTTACCGCCGATACGGGTAAATGATACAGCTTGGGGCAACGTCATTGGCATGGCCGAGCCGCCCGCGCATTCAAAAACAATATCGGCACCGCGGCCTCCTGTAAATTCCATTACCCTTGCATGCCCATCTTCTGAATTGATATTAACAATCTCATCGGCACCTAATTCTTTTGCTACTTTTAAAGCGGAGTCAACCTTATCTGTGATTAATACATCGGCGCCGCAAACCTTGGCCAATTGTAGCTGACCAAGGCCAATACAGCCTGCACCAATAACCACTACTTTATCATTTATTTTTATACCACTTAACTGTATAGCATGCATACATACCGAGAAAGTATCCAGCAGTGTTGCTTCCTCAAAACTTACATTTTCAGGTAGTTTATAGAATTTTTTAGAAGGCCCCGCTACGTATTGTGCAAATGCCTGTGATATAGTTTTCATGCGCACCGGGTACAGGTTGGGGCAAATATTATAACGCTGTATATTGCACCACTCGCAAGTTTCGTCGCCAAGCAAGGTTTCAATAACCACCCTGTCGCCGGGTTTAACATTGGTTACCGCCGGCCCTACCTCCACCACTTCGCCGGAAAGCTCGTGCCCCATTATCTTGCATTCCAGTTCCGGTTCTTCTATTTTCCAGTGCCTGAGGTCGGTACCGCAAATACCTGCTACCCTTACCTTCGCTATTACCCAGTCGGGCTCAGCAATTGTCGGGGTTTCAGCTTCGCCAATTTCAAACGTACCCTCCAGCGTTTTCAACGCTGCTTTCATTTTCTCTTCCATTTTTAATTTTTATTTTACTTTTCGCCCAATTAATAATGATGGTTTGATTACCATGGATCATGTATTCACTATTGCTGCCTTCCGGCGATTTCTTGTCAATCTGTTTCTGGTCATGCCGGTTGCCCGACATAATGGTTAGCTGTGGTAATTCCGCATTTTCGTCTGTTTTTATCACACATAATCTGCAGGTCAATTGCTCACTACCCAATACGTTTACAGTTAATGTATCTCCGATTATTTGCTTGCGCCCTGTAGGGTATTCGACATAAATCATAAAAGGCTGACCGGGAATGCGGATATAATGCCGTGGCACAATACCAAAACACATCCCTGCCCCATAAACTTCCTGGCCAACTGTGCCGGCCTTTTCCCATCCATCATGCATATCCTCTAATGCTATCCATAACTTAGGGTCTATTTCGCCGGTTTTTGTTTCTTCGGAAAGCATTTCTTTTGGCAGCATGGGCGGATAGTAGTAAACAGCACGGTTGATCATATACTTGGCGTACTCGGCCAGCAGTAACCTTGCATTATCCAATAATGGGGTACCCTCCGCCATGACCAAAAGGTCATGTATAGCGGCGAAACTTTCCTGCTCCTCGTATACGGCCAGGTAAGGCGCATCATTAAGCGGGAAAAGGCCAAAAAACATTGGGAAGTTTTTACCGTAGCCATAGTCGCACTCCCAAATCGCCACGTTTTTTAACAGGTTGGCAATATATAAATGGCATAGCTTCAGGTAAATTTCGTTACCTGTTTCCTTGTACAACCGCAGCATTGCTTTGGTTGAAAATGCCACATTGTTAGCCTGATAAAAAATGTCAAAACCAAATTGAATGACTGATTTAGCGGCAGTTTCGGCCTCATCAAAAAAGCGCCTGTCGCCGGTTAAGTCCCAGGCTTGCAGCATTACCTGCGCGTAAACACCCGCTACATCTTTTTCGCCCCCCATACCTGGTTGCGTTTCTTCTTTTATAGTTTCAAGGGTCTTCATATCATAAAAAACCGGCCACTTGTAATCAAAGTGATGTGCTACCTTTATAGCAAAATCTACCGACTTAAGAAACAGGTCTTTTGCCATTTCGTCGCCTTTAAGCGCCATACGGGCAAGGTTAAGTAAAGGGTGGTGCAAGTACCACGCATCCATTACATTGTTAACCTTTTGCTCTTCTGTTCCATCCAGTTGGTCTTCTGCCGCAGGTAGCCAGCGCTTTATGGTTTGCAGCTCATCATTATAAAACGTTTTGATATTATCGTATACCTGGTTGGCACACGCTAATTTTTCCCCGCTCCAGGCCATGTAATCCTGCATAGGCAACAAAACTGCCAATTGCACCATTATCTCGGGCGGTGTTTGGTAATCGCATACATAAGCGTTTAAATAACTACAGCCTTTATACTGGCTCCAGCAACCTTTATTGGTATCCAGATCCTGAATGGAGTAATTAATAATCGTAGGATAATCCTGGTACTTTGTTTCTGACCTTGGGATTAGCTTATATATTGCAGCCAAATGATCAATATAGCCGTTCGCTATCTCAAACTGATCAGCGGGCGTAGTGTTGCTAAAGGATATATAAGCGTCTGATATAGTAACCTCTTCACCTGCCTGCAGTGGTTTATCCTTTGTACAAGGTAACGAAAAGCCAAACTCAGGCCATTGCCCATCCACCGTATCGGCAACAGATGTTTCTGTTGCTATACAATATTGATTAATAGCCGTAAGGTTTTGAAAATAAAGAAATGAACCTGCACCGGGGTTTTTTATACCTGCATAAACCGACCCGGAACGTATGCCAATTTGCTTAACATATAAATCACCTTCTGTATTGAATGTATCGTTATCCTTTTCAAGCACCAACACATCTTTTGGCCAAAAGGGAACAGAAAGTGTGCCCGACGGTGTAAATTTAACCGTATAATGCAGGATAGGGTTTTGCCCTGATGGGTAATCGATAGCTACGGTAAACGTTCCGGTGTTTCCGGTCAGGTATATGGTTTTCCCGGTGTCACGTTCTTCAGTTTTATCAATTGTCAGTTCGCCCGGTGCAAAAGCAGTGCGGAAAGCAACGCAGGCTTTATCGTCCGTGTTGCTGATGATCCAAAGCGAATCATTGATTAATTGAACAGTAAAGCTAACAAGCCCGGCTTGATACTGATAAACTGGATTGCCGTTATAACGTGCAATTTCCCTGGCGGCGTTAAGTGCCCATGTAGTTATTTGCTTTTGCATTATTTTAAGGTTTATTGGATTACTGCGGGTGTCCATCTATCGTGCCCGCACAGTTTACATTTATGATTGTTTTCCTTTAAAGGTTTTTCGCGTGTAAAGCCACAATTCTCGCAGGTTAGGCGTTGCTCATCTCTTACAAAGCGCTGGTAAAGCTCATTATCCGAACGGGGAATAATAAAAAGACCGGGAGATGGCTCATCGCGAGGGATAAGGGTGAAGCCCCCGTTAGCCTCCATGTAAAGGCGCTTTACTTCGCCAAGGTGTTTAACACCGCTTTGCCGTAACTGGCTTACCAGCCGCTCGCGGGTAAGCCTTACCTTCTTCATGGTGTCAAGATCCATCACACCGTTATTTACAAGCGTATCTATCCCACCCTGCGAAAAACTTTCGAAAGCAGTATCACGAAAAGCTTTTGCCGCTATCCACCGGCTGATCAATACAACCAGTGTTGCAATAATTACCGGAGGCAGCAATCCGCGTTCGGGCGCGGTAAGCGGGATACCTATTGTTGCCGCAAGTGTTACAAGTGCTATCAGTTCGGTACGGCCCAGGCGAGACGACATACGCTTACCAATAAGCCTCATGGCAACCATCAGTAACAGGTAAACAAAAAAAGCCCTGATGATCAGCTCTAAATAAAATTCTGCCGGTACATCACCTAACAATATTCGCCTAAAATCCAACAGTTTAATTTGTTCCTTAGTCATACTACTGCTATTGTAAACTTATCATGACCACAATTTTTGCATGTGCCCGCGGTATTTCCCGGCTTAATTGCCCCACAATTGCTGCATGCCTCAAAGTCTGGCGAGGGCTTAATTAAACCCTGCCCTTCCTCTTCTATCATATCATCATCTTTTGGAAAAAGAGGCAGCCCTGGCTGCTTTTGTGTGTAGCGATAAACAGAGAATGCTCCGCAGGCTTCAAGATATACCCGTTCGGCAAGTCCAAGATTAAATATCTGCTGTTGCCTTAACATTGCTATTATTTGTTCGCGGGATATACGGTCACTTTCCATTACTTTAAGTTGAAAAACCCCGTCTTTTACGATGAGCGATGGCGTCCCCTGACTTAAATCTTCGAATTGATGACTACGATAACCCAGGTAACTTATGCCACGTTGAAAGCCTACGGCACAAAGCAGCAGGACAAGGCCTTGCATTATTCCACGGTCGGGGACTTGCATAGGTGTAGATACTATTGCCCCCAGGGTTAACATTACCGCCATTTCCATCAGTGTAAGCTCGCCGGTCATGCGTTTACCAAGCCAGCGTACAATGAGCAGTAAAAACGTATAAGTAACAACTGCCCTTATAAAAACTTCGAGCAGGAATATTGGCGGCGCCTGCCCAAACAGGATGCGTGCGACATCCTTTAAATGGATCTCGTATCTATTCATAAAAAAATCTTAATTAAATTCTGATTGTTTCGGCAAAAAACGCTGTGTATTGGATAATATGTTATAAATAACAACCGTGACCATTGTGTGTTTTAACCAATATGAATTAAATTATCTATTAACGATAATTCAAGAAGGTATTTACTTAAAATGAGGGATTAAGCAATATGCAGGCTATACCGTCGCTTGATAACCAATTTAACGCCTAACGCAGCTTACAATCCCTTTAATGCTAAAAATCCAAATTCAACAACGGCTATCACCAAGGAGCAGGAGAGAATTTATACTTATCTGCTGTCATTTTATGAGCGACGCAAAACCTACAACAAATTATTACAGGCAAAAGGCCCGAGATTGGCCGGAACAATCCCAGAATTTCTTTTTTACATGGTTTTAGGCAGGGCAGACCTGATCAAATTCAACCCTGGGCAAGAAGATGAAACGATGTTCAAGCTATTATATGCCGAACTTGAAGAACTTAAATTGGAGGAGGCCGATAGTGATAGTTTGCAAGGCGCTGTAATTGAGTTGGTACGACTGTAGGAGAAAGCAGAAATACGTTCTACGGTGATTGCCGGCATACTAATTATCATAACGGGCGCTATAGGCCTGTTAGCTGCTATTTTAATGCTTAAAGAACATCTTTAAAAAACCGCCGAAAATTTGCTGACGGTTCATTTAAACCTTATTGGCGTTGCGTTGATCACTTGCTTTTTGACCGCTATGATGGATTTACGGCTCAAAAACTAACTACTAAAATTTTACCTGTCATTAATGACCACTCGCCATTCAAAAAATGCTGAATTATTAGATCTGATTGCCCAACTTATTGTAGAAATAATAATGGATGATGATGAAAATGATAAAGTTTATTCCCGGAAATTTAAAGTGTATTTGAAACAAATGCCCAAAAGGGATTAGAACACCTAAAAGACAATTCAAATAGCTTATTAACAGGGTGTTGATTGGTCGCTGGGAAAGCCTGGAAGAAAAAACATGTTAGCTAAAAACAAATAAACCACTAACAATCAATCTGTTAGTGGTTTATTTGTTTTTAGTAGCCCGTAGGGGAATCGAACCCCTGTTTCTAGAATGAAAATCTAACGTCCTAACCCCTAGACGAACGGGCCATTTTTTATTTTTGTTTCCCTTATTTTGGGAATGCAAAGATAAAGCTTAATTGATTAAATAAAAATAAAATTTAAACTTTTTTTATTTAGCGCTGATTATGAATGCGATATATTTAATTGGCGAACAAAATAACCGAATTGCATTGCAATTTTGCATGGGTTAAGGCTATCTTTAGCATAAAATCTATTCATATTATGAAAGCCATCTGGAACGACCGGGTCATTGCCGAAAGCGATGATACCATTGTTGTTGAAAACAACCATTATTTCCCTATTGAAAGTGTAAAAAGCGAATACCTGGAAACTACCGATACGCATACTACCTGCCCCTGGAAAGGGCTGGCCTCCTATTATACCCTTAATGTTGATGGTAAAAAAAATCAGGATGCCGCATGGTATTACCCGCAGCCTAAGGATGCCGCCGCAAACATTACCAACTATGTAGCGTTTTGGAAAGGCGTTAAAGTAACCGAGTAAGCATGAAAAAATTTGATGCCATTGTTATAGGGGCTGGCCAGGCGGGCGCCCCGCTCGCCAAAAAACTGGCCCAGGCAGGGATGAAAACGGTAATTATTGAAAAGCGTTTTTATGGCGGAACCTGTGTTAATGATGGCTGTACGCCGACTAAAACCTGGGTAGCATCGGCAAAGGCGGCTTATATGGCCCAAAACAGCGCCGCTTTGGGGGTGACGGTAAAGAAGTTTGCCGTGAATATGCCCCTGATAAAAAAACGTAAAGACGATATTGTAATGCAATCGCGCAACGGCGGGCAGCACGCGGCCGAGAAAACAAAAGGGCTGGATGTTGTTTTTGGCGAGGCTACGTTTACCGGTGATAAAACTGTTTCGGTAAAACTCAAAAATGGCAAAAAACAAACCCTGCAGGCCGACCTTATATTTCTGAACGTGGGGGCCAAGCCGTTTATCCCGGAAATTGAGGGGCTGCGCGACATTAAATACCTTACATCAACCACCATTCTTGACCTGGATTACGTGCCCGAGCATTTGCTTGTAATCGGCGGCAATTATATAGGCCTGGAGTTTGGGCAGATGTTCAGGCGCTTTGGGAGCAAGGTTACCATTTTAGAAAAATCGGCCAGGATAGTTTCGCGCGAGGATGAGGATATATCTTCCGAAATGCAAAAGATACTGGAGGCCGAAAAAATCAACGTACTTACAAATGCGCAGGCTACAAAATTTAAACAAAAGTCAGGCGGCAAAATAACCGCTACTATAACGGTAAATGGCGAAGAACAAAAAATAAAGTGCAGCCACGTATTGGTTGCCGTTGGCCGTACGCCGCAAACCGCAACGCTGGGTTTAGATAAGGCAGGGGTAGAAACTGATGCACGAGGCAACATTAAAGTAAACACCCGGCTTGAAACAAATGTGAAAGGCATTTATGCCCTTGGCGATGTAAAGGGCGGCCCGGCGTTTACCCATATCTCCTATAACGACTATACGATAGTTTACCGCAACATTGTAGAAAAGCAAAACCTAAACATTACCGACAGGCCGGTACCCTATTGTATGTTTACCGACCCGCAACTGGGCAGGGTTGGGATAGATGAAACCGAAGCCAAAAAACTGGGCCTGGATTACAAGGTGGCCAGGCTGCCCATGGCCCACGTAGCCCGGGCTATTGAAACCGGCGATACCCGTGGCTTTATGAAGGCCATAGTTGATGCTAAAACCAAAAAGATATTGGGCGCTACGGTGTTAGGTCCCGAAGGCGGCGAAATTATGACGGTGCTGCAAATGGCCATGGAAGGCGGCATTACTTACGACAGGATCCGCTACTGTGTTTTTGCGCACCCGCTGTATTCCGAATCATTAAACAACCTTTTCCTGGCGCTCGAAGATTAGTTTTACCGTATGATTAAAGTTGACGGCATAAGCAAACAGTTTGGAAAGGTTAAAGCCGTCGACGCTATCTCTTTTGAGGTACAGGCGCAGGAAAATCTTATTTTGCTGGGCACCAGCGGTTGCGGCAAAACCACTACCCTAAAAATGATTAACCGGCTAATTGAGCCCAGCCAGGGTAATATCTACATCAATAATAAAAACATATTTGAGCAGCAGCCCGAAGTTTTAAGGCGCGGCATTGGCTATGTGTTACAAAACAACGGCCTGTTCCCTCACTATACCGTGGCCGAAAACATTGCCATTGTACCGCAGTTATTAAAATGGGACAAAAAGAAAACCGAAACCCGCACTGCCGAACTGCTGGAAAAGCTACACCTGGATAAAAGCTACCTGCATGTTTATCCTAATGAACTGAGCGGCGGCCAGCAGCAACGGGTAGGTTTGGCCAGGGCTTTGGTGTCTGACCCTCCCGTGTTACTTATGGACGAACCTTTTGGCGCGCTGGATAATGTAACGCGGTCGAACATTCATAAAGAGTTTAAAGCGCTTGACGAGTTGAAGCGAAAAACCATTATTATGGTTACCCACGATGTGCAGGAAGCGTTTGAACTGGGCGACAGGATTTGCCTGATGGACAAAGGAAAAATAGTTCAGTCGGGCACCCCTGCCGAACTGTTGTTTAGCCCAGCCAATGAATTTGCCAAGGATTTTTTGAAAGATCAGCGCCTGCAACTGGAGTTTAGGGCGGTGCATTTAAATGATCTTTGGGATTTACTGCCCAATTTGGCGCCAAACAACGAAGCTACATCATTATCTGCCGATATCGACGTATGGTCGGCACTGGAAGGCTTCAAGTTTGGCAACCAGGAAACCGTCAATGTAAACCGGGATAATGACCAGTATAAACAGGTGAGCTTTGAGCAACTGATGGCGGCCTTTTATCAATACAAAAAACAAGCAGCGGCATGAACGAGCATCAGCAATCCTTATGGGAGTTTATGCAGCAGCAGGCCGGTAAGCTTGCCGTGCAAACCATGCAGCACATTGGCCTCACATTTATTTCGCTGTTTATAGCGGTTATTATTGGTTTGCCTTTGGGTATTTTCATTACCCGTAAAGTAAAATTATCCGGCCCGGTATTGGGTATAGCCGGCATACTGCAAACTATTCCCAGCATTGCCCTGCTGGGCTTTATGATCCCTTTGCTGGGTATTGGCGCCAGGCCCGCTATTGTGGCGCTGTTACTTTATGCGCTGTTACCCATTATCCGCAATACATATACGGGTATTACCGGGGTAGATGCTTCGGTGAAAGAAGCCGCCATAGCCATGGGCATGAGCAAGTGGCAGGTTTTGTTTAAGGTTGAACTTCCCCTGGCTATGCCGGTGATATTGGCCGGTATCCGCACCGCTACGGTAATTAATGTGGGTGTGGCAACATTGGCCTCCTATATTGCCGCGGGTGGCTTAGGTGAGTTTATTTTCGGCGGCATTTCGCTTAACAATACTAATATGATATTGGCCGGGGCTATTCCGGCGGCCTTGCTGGCAATTATTTTTGATTTTTTGCTGTCGCGTGTGCAAAAGCTCAATTTTAAAAAGATAAGGAACGGCACTTATGCATTGCCGGTTTTGCTGGTGTTACTGTCATCGTTTTACTTTATCCCATCGGCATACGGCAGTAAACTTACTGCCGGCTTTACGCCCGAGTTTATGGGCAGGCAGGATGGCAATTTGGGGCTGGAAAGTAAATACGGTTTAAAAATACATACCGTCGTTATCAGCGATGCGGTGATGTACAAAGCGGCGTTTGAAAAAGAATTGGATGTTATTAGCGGATACTCTACCGATGGGCGGCTAAAAGCGTATGGCCTGGTAGTTTTAGATGATGATAAAAGCATTTTTCCGCCTTACTACGCGGCGCCAATCGTTCGCGATGAATCGCTCAAAAAATTTCCTGACCTTGAAAAGACATTGAACCTGCTATCGGGCGAAATAAATGATTCCGTCATGACGGAATTAAACTACCATACCGACTATCTTCACCAAAGCCCCGAACGGGTGGCAAAGGATTTCCTGGAGGCAAAAAAATTATATAAACCATCCCGCGAGGGGACAGCCGGTATCATTCGCATTGGCTCAAAAATATTTGGCGAGCAATACATCCTGGCCAATATATACAGCATGCTGATAAAGGGTTATACCAATTATGATGTGGCAACAAAAACCGGCCTTGGCGGAACTAAAATTTGTTTTGACGCGCTGACCAACGACCAGATAGATTTTTACCCCGAGTACACAGGTACCGGTTTGCTGGCCATTTTACAGGCATCGCCAAAAACGGTTGCCCAGGTAACAAAAAGTAAGGATAGCACCTACAATTATGTGCAGCGGGAATTTGAAAAACGTTACCAGGTAAAATGGCTGAGGCCTATTGGCTTTAATAATGCTTACGCGCTGATGATGCGCCGGCAGCAGGCAAAAAATTTGAATATTAAAACAATTTCAAACCTTAAACGATATTTGAGTAGTAAATAATTCGATGGATTTAGCCGATTGTTATAAAAAAGTGCGCCAGCGAACGGAGCAGATCTGCAGCCCCCTGCAAACCGAAGATTACGTGGTGCAGCCTGTAGTTGATGTTAGTCCGCCCAAATGGCATATAGGGCATGTTACCTGGTTTTTTGAAACCTTTATCCTGAAACCCTATTTTATGGGTTACCAGGAATTTAACCCCAATTACAATTACGTATTTAACAGCTATTATGAAACCGTTGGCAACCGGGTTATCCGTACCGACAGGGGCAATTTAAGCCGCCCTACCGTTGCCGATATTTACCGGTACCGCGCCTATGTGGACGAGGCCATGGCTAACTTCCTGTGCCAGGAACCACCGGCAGATGTAAGGGAATTGCTTATCCTCGGTTTTAACCACGAAGAGCAGCACCAGGAACTTTTACTTACCGACATTAAATATGTTTTAGGGCATAACCCGCTGTTCCCGGCTTATGACGAGGGTTATGTATCGCCCAAAGCAAACTACCCTGCCAATCCTGATTTTATAAAGATAGAGGAGGGGATTTATGAGATAGGTTTTGAAGGGGATGGTTTTTGTTTTGATAATGAATTAAACCGGCATAAAGCTTATTTGAATGCCTATGAAATAAGCCCTGCATTGGTAAGCAATGCGGAATACCTGGATTTTATTAAAAGCGGTGGATACCACAATTTTCGCCATTGGCATGCCGAGGGCTGGGATTGGGTAAACACCAATAAAGTAGAAGCCCCGCTTTACTGGCACTTAATTGATGGCCAATGGAATAACTATACTTACCACGGCTTACAACCACTTAATTTGCAGGATCCGGTTTGCCATATCAGTTATTTTGAGGCTTATGCTTATGCCTCGTGGAAAGGGCTCAGGCTGCCTACCGAATTTGAGTGGGAGGCGGCGGCCACAAAGTTTAGCTGGGGCAAAAGCTGGGAATGGACCGAAAGTTCATACCTCCCCTATCCGGGCTTTGCAAAAGCGCCCGGGGCAATTGGCGAATACAATGGTAAATTTATGGTGAACCAAAAGGTATTGCGCGGCGCATCAGAAGCAACTTCGCCGGGGCATAGCAGGATAACTTACCGCAATTTTTTTCAAACACATTTACGTTGGCAGTTTACAGGCATAAGGCTTGCAAAGTAAACGCACAAAAAAGGAAGATATGGACTCAACCTTCGCACAAACAAATTTGATGGCGGCATCAAACACAAACACCAATTCATTTTATAATGACGTTATTGCCGGCTTACGGGGAACGCCCAAACGTTTAAATTCAAAATATTTTTACGATGCCAATGGCGATAAGCTTTTCCAGGAGCTAATGAATTGCGAGGAATATTATCCAACCAATTGCGAGCTGGAAATATTTTCGGAAAGGACTGACGAGATCACCAGTGCGCTTATTGCCAATGGCGATGCTTTTGATTTGATTGAACTTGGCGCCGGCGATGCCATGAAATCAACCTATCTGCTCAAAGACCTGCTGGCCAAAAAAGCCGATTTTACTTATCTGCCTATCGATATATCCGATAATGTAATATCGTACCTCAATATCACTTTGCCTGTTACCCTGCCCGGCTTAAAAATTGCCGGCCTTAACGGCGAATATTTTGATATGCTTAAAAAAGCGGCATCTATATCATCACGACGAAAAGTAGTGCTGTTTTTAGGATCGAACATTGGCAATATGCCGGTACCCGAAGCCATTGAGTTTTGCCGCGAACTGCGCAACCATCTTTCAGAAGGCGACATGGTGCTGATAGGAATGGATTTAAAAAAAGACCCCAAAGTTGTGTTGGCGGCTTATAACGATAAAGATGGCATCACTAAAAGGTTTAACCTAAACCTGCTAAAACGAATTAACAGGGAGCTTCATGCCAATTTTGATCTTACCAAATTTGATCATTACCCAACCTATGATCCAGAAACAGGCGCCTGCAAAAGTTACCTGATTAGCCTGGAAGATCAGGCGGTAACTATCAACGGTAAAGAAACTATCCATTTTCAAAAAGATGAATACATTTATATGGAAATTTCGCAAAAGTTTACCATCATGCAAACAGATCAGATAGCCATTAACACCGGCTTTGCGCCCTTAACCCAATTTTTTGATGGTAAAAAATGGTTTGTCGATGCTATCTGGGTGGCAGCGTAATAAAACGATTTATAAGATGATGTAAGTTGAGATAGTTTTTAACCGTCTGCGGTTTTTTTTATCATCTGCACATTAAAATCTGAAATTTGCACATCAAAACCATTATCAAAGCAGCTTAGGGTTCAGTTCAGAATCTATCAGCCCTCCAATGGGTTTGCCCATCAGCCATTTGTGATGGTCGCTTTTTTGCCATTCGTTTTTGTAGGGTGTAATGCGTGCGCCATCTGCTATATAAATAACGGTCATTACCTCGCGCATTTTATCGGAGTTATTGCCCGGTGCATTGTGAATGGTAAAGCCCCGGTGCCAGGTGGCGTCGCCGGCTTTCATGGTTTGAGCCCTGCTTATCGGGAAACCCTTCTCCTTCACATAATCATCAAATGCCGACTCCGACTCGTCGGATATTTCATGGTTAAATACCGCGCCATTTGTGTACGAATTTGAGGCAAAGGTGAGCATACCCATATCTACATCAATATCAACCAAAGGCATCCACATGGTAACCGTATTATTGGTATCTATCGGCCAGTAATATTGGTCCTGGTGCCAGGGGGTGGGGCCTCCGCCTGCTTCTTTAAACAAGGCCTGGTCATGATATAGCCGTACATTTTCAACCCCCATCAGGTCGGCGGCAATTTTGGCCATTCGTTTGGCAAAAACAAAGCGTTTTACTTCAGCATCAACCTGCCATAGGTTCATGATCTGTAAAAATGCCTTGCCATAGGTATCCCTGTCTTCCAGTTTGCGTTTCTCGGTATTATACCGGTCAACAGCGTCAACAATTACCGGGCGGTAAGCATTTATTTCTTCTGTTGAGAGTATATTTTGAATCAAAGTATGTCCTTTATCGCGAAACTCTGAGATAGTTTCGTCCGGTAATTTTTTAAAATCGTCGAGTATAAACAGATCAGAAGCCTTTGTATTCATAAATTTTTAGTTTATATTCAAAGTAAGTTTAACTTTAGCCTACAAAAAATGAAATGAGTGGTGTAATTATGGATTATTTTATCCGAAAGCTAACTTTAAAATAAATTCTACGTTAAAATATGCAATGATAAAAGCCTCGTACGAAGTTCTTCAGCCCTCCATTAGCCAATCGTTCCTTGTCAAAAAATTTGACAAGCTGGCATTTGACGCTCCTTACCATTTTCACCCGGAGTATGAACTGACATGCATTTTAAAAGGCAGTGGTAAACGATATATCGGCAGTCATATGGAGGATTTTGCATCGGGCGATCTTGTAGTGCTTGGTCCCAATTTGCCGCATTGCTGGAAGTTAGATATAACCGATATACTGCCTGAAGATGCAAGCGCTATCGTAATCCAGTTTAACGATAGTTTTTTGGGCGACGACTTTTTTAACAAGTTTGAATTACTGCACATCAAAAAGCTTTTTCAGAAAAGCGGGTGCGGCGTATCGTTTCATTCGGAAACCCAGCAGGACGTACAGCTATTGTTGCAAAATTTGGTTGAAGAAAAAAGCAATTTCCGGGTGTTGATAGGATTGCTGGAAATATTGCAGCGCCTGGCATCATCAGATGAGTATATTTTGCTCGATCAAAACCGGATTATAGCCGAGCGCTCAAAGGCCGAACAGGAACGGATTAACCCCGTATTTGCTTACCTGGTAGAAAATTTCAGGAAACAGGTATCGTTGGATGCCGCGGCAAGTATTGCCAACATGACCACCAACGCTTTTTGCAAATACTTTAAAAAGGTAACCCGCAAAACATTTATGGAAACCATCATTGAGTACCGGCTTAATTATGCTATACAGCAACTGGTGCAAACCGATAAGCCTATATCAGAAATATCGTACGAGAGCGGCTTTGGCGATGTATCTCATTTTTATAAAATGTTTAAGGCCAAAATGAATTTAAGCCCGCTTAATTACCGCAAAAGGTTTATGCGCAACCTGGCCAGCAGCGCCAAAAAGCTATCGGCATAAAAAATCAGGTTACAGCCCCCTCTATATCTCCCCCGGTAGGGGAGACCTTAGCTTCGATACCAGTAAAATCAGAAATCGGACGCGATTAAAGTGTGGAAGTTATTTCGGTACATATACTCAGGTTACATTAATTATACCGCGTTTTATGGCATATATTACCAGGCCTACCAGGTTTTTTGAGCCTGTTTTTTCAAATAAACGCGCCCTGTAGCCTTCAACAGTACGTACGCTCAGAAAAATTTTGTCGGCTATTTCCTGGTTGGAGTATTCCTGGCAAACCAGTTTCAGCACCTCAATTTCGCGCTCATTTAAATCAGCTTTATTGGGAGCGATACTTTCGGAATGGTCATTGCCTACCAGTTGTTTAATAAGGGTGATAGACAGGTGCTCATTAAAATAAAAGCCTTTATTATGTACGGTAGATACTGCCTCGATAATTTCTTCCGGCTCGGCATTCTTTAACAGGTAGCCAGATGCGCCGGCCTTCATCATATCAACAATATACTTGTCTTCGTTAAACATCGATAGCGCCAGGATCTTGATATCTTTATAATGCTGATGAACAAATGATGCGGTTTGGATACCATCCATCTCGGGCATTTTGATATCCATTAACAACACATCCGGGGTTTGGGTTGTTAGCAAACCCATTAGTTCTTTGCCGTTCGAGGCTTCCAGTATCAAATCAAAATCTTCACATTCTTCAAGCGTGGCCTTTAAACCATTCCTGAAAATTTTATGATCATCTACTATACCTAATTTAATTGTACGCATTGATTAACAAATAGTTGGATAAAGATAGACTAAAGATACAAATCTATACTATTTTTAATTTAATAGTAGTTAGGCTGCCGTTTAATGGCTTGCTATAAATGTTTATTTCGCCGTTTATAAGCTGCACCCGGCTCTCCAGGTTTTTAATACCAAAGCCCCTTTTTACTTCGGCCAGGTTAAAGCCAACGCCGTTGTCTTTAAATTCCATCACCATAAAATTACCTTCCTTATTGATAGACAGGTGAATAACGGAAGCATCCGAGTGCTTAATGGCATTGCCAAAAAGTTCCTGCGCTATGCGATAAAGCGTAAGCTCAATATCCTGCGGAAACCGCTGGTCGGGTATGTTTTTGCTGAACTTTACTTTAATGTGGGTGGTCTGTTCAACCTTGTTGGCCAATGCTTCAACGGCTACCAGCAACCCATAATCGGTAAGTACCGGCGGTAAAACGTTATGAATAATGTTACGGATCTCCTGGATACATTCGTCGGTAAGCCTGCGGGTGTCGGCCAGCAGTGGTTGGGTGGTATCGGTAACGCAGCTTTTATCCAGCCGGTGCAGGTTAAGTTTTATGGCCGATAACACCTGGCCTACACTATCGTGTAAATCTTCGGCCAGGCGTTTACGCTCGCTTTCCTGGGTTTCAAAAACGGCAGCCATGAGGTCGCTTTGGCGCGCATCATGCAAGGCCCGCAGTTCAACCTGGTTTTTGATCATTTTACGTTGGTAAATAATCACGAAAAAAAATAAGCAGGTGATTAATACAACCACCACTAATGTGCCGATAATTAATACCGGGATCAGGTTGTTTTCTGGGGCTGGCAAAGTAAAGCTACTGAATACAAAATGTTAGCAATAATGTTAGTTAGACTGTTTATTATATAGTAATTGGGCCGATCGTTTGCTGGTATTTGTGTAAGCAACATAAAAAGGAATATATTAACAGACGAATAAAATAGTACCCCTGCATTTATCCAAAAAAGGCTTTGCTTTTCTATGGCTATATATTTTAACGGGTTCAATAATTTATAAAAATAAATCAGCGAAAAAACTATCAGCATTAAACTCAATGTCGTTATTGAGAGTGAGGGATAAGCTAATAAATTTCGAGCATCAAATAAAGCGACAATCAGTGCTGAAATACTTAAGATCATCGCTGTTTTTTTGAGTTTGGCCTCTGCATAAATATTGTAATACATGAGGCCAAACAATATGATACTGATAAGAACAAACCCATATAGAGCAGACATTGTGTTTTTTATTTTCCATTCGTGGAACGACAGCCACAACCCCGCATCGACCAAAAAAGCAATCAAAAAATATAAAGATGCAATTTTCAGCGTCTTATCCAATTGTCTATAGTAATATATTGCAGCCAATACCGGTGCGACACCTGATATTACTGAAATATCGACCAACAACGCATCTAAAGGCATATTAAATAACTTTGTTATAATTTCTAAGAACCGCTAAGAACGCTACTTTGAGGACAGCCAGTTGAACCTGGACATGGTGCAGACATTTCGCCAACCATATATGTAGACGATGTCGACGCAAGTTTCAACATTTTTAGTTCCACATGCCCATTTGGTGTTGATATTTTGCCACTCTTTTCATCGGGTAGCTGATCTTCACCATCTGCTGATACTCCTACTATTACAAAATGTTTCTGTCCTTTAACATTGGCAAAAACGGATAAAATAAAATTGCTTACAGATATCCAGAATTTTTGCCATGCATTTGGTGTTTCATCGTTAGCATAATAAATCCGTATACCCATACAGCCATCCTGTTGCAGTATGTGGTTAAGGATTTTGTTACCGAAGAATTGCGATTCAATGTCTTTAGGATGTCTGTGCCTGTGATTTTTTGTCCATTGAGCTGCAAGTTCAAGATCGATTGCGGCGCCTTCTTCGCCGGTAATTGGGTTAGTGTCTCTTTGTTTGGTTTCCATGATTGATTTAGTATAGTGGGTTAGGAATTAGTTTGGCTAAAACTAAGATTAATAAGTTGTTATTTCAACAGCGGCAGTGGCTTTGACCGCCAC